>ENA-UOOK01001741-UOOK01001741.1-fermentation-metagenome-genome-assembly--contig:-NODE-1741-length-28215-cov-9.958842_pt1 | contig 28215 bp, 26 predicted proteins | sample MGYA00245777_ERZ724023 | MGnify/ENA primary metagenome ERZ724023 (study PRJEB28704, sample SAMN03018312) | fermentation metagenome | biome: anthropogenic terrestrial biome; feature: soil; material... | reverse complement strand
CGGCATGGAGATGATGGCCCCTTCCGGAAAGTTCTGAATCGCAATGCCGATGGAGAGCGAAAACGCGGCAGCCGCGGTAATCGTCCCGCCGCCGGCGAGCATCCCGGCAAACACGGCGCCGACCGCCATGCCTTCCGGGATGTTGTGGATGGTGACCGCCAGCACCATCATCGTGGTCCGCCGCCAGGACGCCCTGGGTCCCTCCGGCTCTTTGCCGTGGATGTGAAGGTGCGGAATCAGCGAGTCCAAAGCCAAAAGGAACACGATGCCGAACCCGAACCCGACCACGGCCGGCAGAAAGGCGAGCTTCCCCATTCCCGAAGACATGTCCATCGCCGGAATCAGCAGGGACCAGACCGAAGCCGCCACCATCACGCCGGCGGCGAACCCGGAGAGCGCCTTGTTCACCTTCGCGTTGATGGACCTCCGCATGAAAAAGATGCAGGCGGCCCCCAGGGTCGTCCCCAGGAACGGAATCAGAATCCCAATCACCGTATTTTTCAAAGATTTCATTCCTCTGCAGATAAATATTGCGAACCGTTCTCATTATAGCATAATCAGACAAAAAGCAACAGGAGGAAACGGCCCTCCCACCGCGGGTCACCCGGCCCGCCGCCCGCCGGCGACGATGCGGACCGTGCTGCCGGTCATGCCGCGGGTCACGACGACCTGCCGGTCAATCTGCTCCCGCAGCTCCGAAACGTGGGAGATGATGCCGATCAGCCTGCCGCCGCCCGCAAGGCCGGCCAGCGCGGCGATCGCCTGCCGGCGGGATTCGTCGTCCAGCGAGCCGAAGCCCTCGTCGACGAACATGGTCTCAATCCGCACGCCGCCCGACCGGCTCTGGACCACGTCCGAAAGGCCGAGCGCGAGGGCCAGCGACGCCTTGAACGACTCCCCGCCCGAAAGCGACTTCACGTCCCGGATTTTGCCGGTGTAGCGGTCGAACACGTCGATGTCCAGCCCGAAGCGCGCCCGCAGGTCGGAGGCGGTCTCCCGCCGCAGAAGCGCGTAGCGCCCGTCCGTCATGCCGGAAAGCTGGCGGTTCGCCCGCTCCAGAATCCGGTTGAAATAGGCGGCCTGCACGAACTGCTCGAAATTCAGCCGCTGCCGCCCGGTCAGCGCGCCGTTCGCCGTCCGCGACAGGTCCAGCGCGGTCTCGTACCGCCGCAGCGTCTTCTCACGCTCGGCCAGCGCCTTTTTCAGGCGCTCCAGCACCCGGCGGTTGCCGTCGAGGCGCGCGTGGACGCCGCGCAGGGCCTCGTCGCACTCCGCCTCCTGCGCCCGCGCCCGCGCCAGAGCGGCGTTCAGCTTTTCGCAGTCGACGGGGGCCTTCCCCGCCGTTTCGGCCTTCAGCCGGGCGGCGGCCTCGCGTGCGCTGCGGCAGTCGCCGCGGTAGGTTTCAAGGCGCTGCTTCAGGGTTTCCCGCTCCCGTTCCGGCAGCGCGGCGGAAAGGTACGCCTGCTCGTCCCGAAAGCCCGCCCGGGCGAGCCGGGCAGCATATTCCGCGCGGGCCTCCGCCGCCCGCTTCCCGGCCTTCTCCAGGTTCTGCAGGGTCTGCGCCAGCACGGCTTTCTCCGCGCCGAGTGCGTTCTCGCATTCTGCGAGCGACCGGCGCGCCTGCTCCAGCGCGCGGCGGCTCCCGTCCAGCTCCGCCGAAAGCCGCTCGATTTCTTTCCGGGCCGCCCCGGCGGAATTGAACCGCAGCGTCCCGCGCAGCGCCTGAACCTGGGCGTGTTTCGCCCGCAGGTCGGCCTGCAGGTCGGCGGCCTGTTTTTCCAGGTCCGCCGCCTCCGCCTCGGCCTGCTTCTCAGGCTGCTCCGACTGCTTCTGCTCCTCTTCAAGCTGTTTTCTCCGTTCGCACTGCGCCTGAAGGCCGGCGAGAGACTGTCCGAGCTCCCGCCGCTGCGCGCGGGCGTCTTTCAGCGCCGCCTCCGCCCGGGCATTCAGCTCCCGCACATCTTTGCAGCCGGTCAGGTCGCCCAGCACGGCGGAGGCCGCGGCGTACAGGTTCGCCCGGTCGGATTCGAGCTTTGCGGAAGCCTCGTTTGCGGCGAGGCTCGCGGCCTCCAGCTCCCGGCGGCGCCGGTCGCGCTCCGCCTTCAGGCGCCTGAGCTCCGCCTCGTCCGGCGCGGAAGCCGGCGGGGCCGCCGGGGCCGGGTGCACGGTGGAGCCGCACACGGGGCAGGGCCGGCCGTCCTGCAGGCGCGCGGCCATCAGGCCGGCCTGCTCCCGCAGAAATGCGACCTCCGCTTCCTCCGCGCGGCGGTTCGCCTCGCGGAACAGGGGTTCCGCCCGCCCGAACCGTTCCCGGCGGACGTCGCGCGTCTGCAGCGTCTGCAGCACGCCGGCCGCACCGGCCCGAATCTGCTCCAGCCGCCCGCAGGTCTGCGCCTGCCGGTCGAGCCGCGCCCGGCAGGCGACAAGCCCCGTTTCGGCGTCCCGGAGCGCCTCCAGCTCCTGCGCCCGCTTCTGCCGGCCGGACCGCAGCGCCTCCAGCCGGGCGGCGGCTTTCTCATGCCGCTCCGTCAGGCCCTCAAGTTCCTGCCGCGTCCGCTCCGCGCCGTCCCGCAGGGCCTGGATGCTTTCGTATTCCGGCAGCGCCGCCCGCAGGCCCGCAATCCGCTCTGCGAGCTCCGCCCTGCGCGCTTCTTTCCCCTGCTCTTCGGCAAGTGCGGCCTTCCGCCGCGCCAGGCTGTGCTCTTCCCCGGCGATTTTTTCCCGCGCGGACCGCGCGGCCTCCTCCAGGTCGGAGGCCGCCTCTTTTTCGCGCAGATAGTCCCGGTGCGCGGGCGCGACGAGGCTTTCGGCGCGCTCGGCGGCCGCTTCTCTCTGCCGCTCCCGCTCCATCTGCGGCGCGCGGGCTTCCAGCTCCGCACAGCGCCGGTTTGCCTGCTCCAAATCGGCAAACAGGCGGTTCTGCTGTTGAGCGGCGGCAATCCGGCCCGTCAGCGCCGCCGCCTGCGCGCGCGCGGCCCCGCGGCGGGCGGAAACGTCCCCGGCCTTTTTTTCGTCCGCCGCGCAGGACTGCGCCAGGCGCTCCGCAAGCGGCCCGGCCGCGCTGACGTTCTGCTCCTCCGCAAACTGCCCGAGAGCGGCTTCCGTGAGGACGGTCCCGTCCGGCGAAGCGGCGGCGGCATCCTGAAAAACGGCGCGGGCGTTCTCTTCCAGCGCGGCCTTCAGCTCCTGCTCGCGCGCCTTCAGGGCGTCCTGTATCCTGCGGTAAACGCCGGTGTCGAAGACGCGGCGGAAAATTTCGGACCGTTCGGCGCTGTCGGCGAGCAGCAGCTTGAGGAACTCGCCCTGGGCGATCATGGCGGTCTGCCGGAACTGCTTGCAGTCGATGCCGAGCAGGCCGGTGATTTCTGCGGTCACCGCGCCCGCGCCCGAGCAGACCGTGCCGTCCGGGCGGGTCAGCGCGGCGTCGGCGCTCTCCGTCGTCATCCCGCCTTTCTTTTTCGGGCGGCGGTAGCGCGGGTTCCGCCGGACCGTGTAGAGCCTGCCCGCATGGGAGAAGGTCAGCTCCACAAAGGTCTTGGCGTCCGGCGCGGCGAAATCGCTGCGCAGGGTCTCCGCCGTGCGGGTGGAGCCGCTGGCCTCGCCGTAAAGGGCGAAGGTAATCGCGTCGAAAATCGTGGTCTTGCCCGCCCCGGTGTCGCCGCAAATCAAAAAAAGGCCGGAGCCGCCGAGCTTTTTCAGCGGCACCTCCGTGCGGCCGGCATAGGGGCCGAACGCGCTCATCACAAGGTTCAGCGGCTTCACGCTTCCTCTTCCTCCCTTTCGGCGGCGAGCACGGCTTTTTCCAGTTCCGCGCGCTCCGGTTCCGGAAGCTCCCGGCCGTGCTGCTTCCGATAAAATTCCGCGAACAGGTCCTCCGGCGTCCGGTGCGCCAAATCCCCGGAAGCGGCCGAGCGGGAATCCTCCGCCGCCGGCGTCCCGGCCGCCTCAAAGTCGATGCGCATCAGGTTCGGGTACACCGCGCGCAGCCGGCCCACGGCGTCCGCGACCTCGCCCCCGTCGGTCAGCACGGCGCGGATATAATCGTCCGCCGGGCCCTGCGCCGCAATCTCGGGGCGGGTCAGCGCGCCGATGGGGCCGCGGATTTCCCGCATGTCGTGCAGAGGGGTCAGCGGGAGCGGCGTGATTTCGATTTTCCCCTTCTCGCCGAGCTCCGCCAGCGTGACGGATTTTTTCTGCCGGGCCTCCGAAAACGAATATTTGAGCGGGGAGCCGGCATAGCGGACCTCCGGCCGGCCGATGTGCTGCGGCCCGTGCAGATGCCCGAGGGCAACATAGTCGAAGGCCCCGAAAGCCGAAACGTCCACCTCGTCCGACCCGCCGAGCGAGAGGGTCTCGGAATCGCACCGCTGCGGCTGCCGGCCCCGGTCCGTGACAAACTGATGGGCGACCAGCACGTTCCGCTCCGCGGGGTCGATTCTGCAGGCGCGCAGGGCGCAGCGCACGGCGTTTTCCGTCGTGTCGGCCTCGTCGCCGAAAAAGGGGGCCGCCGACGCCGGCTTCAGAAACGGCAGCAGATAAAGATGCACCGGCCCGAAACGGTCGGAGAGCACGGCCTCGTCGGGCCTCCCCCGGAAAGCCCCGGCGAGGACCACGCCGTTTTTCCGCATGATGCGGCTGCCGAACTCCAGCCGCTCGGGCGAATCGTGGTTGCCGCTTACGGCGAACACCGGCACTCCGCGGGCGCAAAGCTCCGTCAGAAAGTCGTCCAGCAGGCCCACGGCCTCGCCGGGCGGGACGCTGCGGTCGTACAGGTCGCCGGCAATCAGCACCGCGTCGGGCCGGGTGTCCTCCGCAAGGCCCAGAATCTGCCTCAGGATGAACCGCTGGTCCTCGGTCATGCTGTATTCGTTGACCCGCTTGCCGATGTGCAGGTCGGAAAGGTGCAGAAATCTCATCGCGCGCCCTCAGCGGTCGAGAATTTCGATCCAGTAGCCGTCCGGGTCGGAGATGAAGTACAGGTCCATCGCCCTGTTCTCGTAGCAGATGCAGCCCATCTTCTCGTGCAGCGCGTGCGCCGCCTTCTTGTCCGGCACGCGGAACGCGATGTGGATCTCGTTGTCGCCGAGGTCGTACGGCTTTTTCCGGTCGCGCATCCAGGTCAGCTCCAGGGCGTAATCGGTCTGGCCGTCGCCGAGGTACGCGATGATGAAGGAGCCGTCCGGCGCGTTGATGCGGCGCACTTCCTTCAGGCCGAGGGCCTTCTCGTAAAAATCGATGCTCTTCTGCAGGTTGAACACATTGAAATTGGTATGTAGAAACCGCGACTGCATAAAAAATCCCCGCTTTCCTGGTATTCTGTCTTCATCATACCATAAAAGCGGGAAAGATTCACCTGAAACGCGGCGGATTTTCTGCGGCCGGCCCGGCCTACTCGATCACGACCTTCGTTCCTTCCGGGATATTGTCGTAAATCCACTTGGCGTCCTCGACCGGCAGGCGGATGCAGCCGTGGGAAGCCGGCTCCCCCAGCTTGTCCGCTTCTTCTTCCTCCATCCTGTAATGCTTGTCGAACGGGACGCTGTGGAACAGGTACGTCCCGTAAAAGCGCGTCCAGTAATAGGCCCCCTCGTCGACCTTCGCGTTGAAGAACGACTTGCCGCGGTCCGAAACGGTAAAAGTCCCCACCGGCGTCTCGCTGCCCGTTTTTCCGGAGGAGCAGACGAATTCCCTGACCAGCCGGCCCTTTGCGTCCAGCACGCGCACCCTCTGCCTGGAGAGCTGCACTTGGACGGACAGGGGCCGGGCGGCTTTCTGGAGCGGAACGGCGGCCTGCTGCCGCTCCTTCTGCGGCGCCGTGGAGGGCGCGGCGCTGCCTGCGGGGGCGGACGCCGCGCTGCTCGCCCGCTGCGGCGGGACGCTCGCCCCGCCGCCTTTTCCGCCGGATTTTGCGGCATAGAGGCTGGCCCCCACGCAGGCCGCCAGCACGACGAGAATCAGCAGCAGCCGGACCCACGGCTGCCGGCCCCTGTTTTTCCTGTCGGCAAATTGATTGAAATCCCGTCTGGCCAAAACCGGCGGCACACCCTTTCTTTTCGGCGCTCTGGCGCTGGAAAGCGCCTTTCCCAGTATTCTTCCACCGAACCTTTCAATTATGAATTATAAAGGATGCCGGGCGGATTTCCAACCCCGCCGCGCAAGGATTCACAGTCTATTCATAAATGCCGGCGGCGCCGGCCCGCAGGGTTTTGAAAATTTTAAATTTTGTTTCATTTTCTCTTTACATTTTCAAAAAAGCATGTTATACTACTGGATGTTTGGATTATGCAAATTGATTCACATGTATTGTAAATCATGTTCACGTTGCATGATTTCAATGGATGTGTTTTTTTTACATCCAAAACAAAATTTTCAGGAGGCTTCTTCCAGTATGAACGGTACCGTAAAGTGGTTCAACGAAAGCAAAGGCTATGGTTTCATCTCCAATGACGACGGCGGAGACGATGTCTTCGTCCATTTCTCCAGCATTGTGGGCAATGGTTTCCGCACTCTCACCGAAGGCCAGAAAGTGACTTTCGACGTGGAGCAGGACCCGAAGAACCCCGGAAAAATGCGTGCTGTGAACGTACAGACCGTCTGATTCCGTCCTTTGCGAACGAAGTCCGGCCGGCAGAAGTTTTCTGCCGGCCGGACTTTCTGTATTCTCGGGCGTTTTTACCGACAAAAATGCCGTCCGGGCATTCGCAAAGAATGCGGACGGCATTTTTTAATGAAAAGGGGGATGGGGACCGGAATCAGTACGCGCCGCCCTCACCCGGATTTGCCGGGGCAGCCGGAGCGGCCGGAGCAGGCTCTTTCTTGTCTGCGACCAGCGATTCCGTCGTCAGCACCATGGCCGCCACGGAAGCCGCGTTCTGCAGCGCGGAACGGGTGACCTTGGTCGGGTCGACGATGCCGTTGGAAATCATGTCGCCGTACTGGCCGTTCAGCACGTTGTAGCCGTAGCCGACTTTGTCAGCCTTGCGGATATTGTTGATGATGACCGAGCCTTCCACGCCGGCATTCTCGGCAATCTGGCGCACGGGCTCCTCAAGAGCGTGCAGGACGATCTTCGCGCCGGTCTTTTCGTCGCCTTCGGATTTTTCGACCAGCTCCTGCACAGCCGGAATCGTATTGATCAGCGCAACGCCGCCGCCTGCGACGATGCCCTCTTCCACAGCGGCCTTCGTCGCCGCAAGGGCGTCTTCGACGCGCATCTTCTTCTCTTTCATTTCGACTTCGGTCGCCGCGCCGACTTTGATGACCGCAACGCCGCCGGAAAGCTTCGCCAGGCGCTCCTGCAGCTTCTCTTTGTCAAAGTCGGAAGTGGTCTTTTCAATCTGGGAGCGAATCTGGCCGACCCGGTCCTGAATCTTCTTCTTGTCGCCGGAGCCGTCCACGATGATGGTGTTCTCCTTGTCCACTTTGACCTGGCGGGCATGGCCGAGCTGATCCATCGTGGCGTCCTTGAGCTCCAGGCCGAGGTCGGAAGAAATCACCTGGCCGCCGGTCAGGATGGCGATGTCCTGCAGCATTTCCTTGCGCCTGTCGCCGAAGCCGGGGGCCTTGACGCCCACGCAGGTGAAGGTGCCGCGCAGCTTGTTCAGAATCAGGGTGCTCAGGGCTTCGCCCTCGATGTCGTCCGCGATGATGACGAGCTTCTTGCCGGTCTGGACGATCTTTTCCAGCAGCGGCAGAATCTCCTGGACATTTGAAATCTTCTTGTCCGTAATCAGGATGGAGGCGTCGTCGATGACCGCTTCCATCTTTTCGGTATCCGTGACCATGTACGGGGTGACATAGCCGCGGTCGAACATCATGCCTTCGACAACTTCGGAATAGGTCTCGGCCGTCTTGGATTCCTCCACGGTGATGACGCCGTCGGCGGTGACCTTCTGCATGGCCTCGGCAATCAGCTTACCGACAAACTCGTTCGACGCGGAGATGGACGCGACGCGCGCGATGTCGTCCGGCCCGGAAACTTTCTTGGAATTTTTCTTGAGGGCCTCCACGGCCTTGTCGACCGCTTTCTGAATGCCCTCGCGCACCGCCATGGGGTTCGCGCCGGCCGTCACATTCTTCATGCCTTCGCGGATCAGCGACTGCGCCAGCAGGGTCGCGGTCGTGGTGCCGTCGCCGGCCACGTCGTTCGTCTTGGTGGCGACTTCTTTGACAAGCTGGGCGCCCATATTCTCAAAAGCGTCCTCCAGCTCGATTTCTTTCGCAATGGTGACGCCGTCATTTGTAATCAGCGGGGCGCCGTATTTTTTATCGAGGACAACGTTGCGCCCCTTCGGGCCGAGCGTGATTTTAACCGTATTGGCAAGCTGATCGACACCCCTTAAAAGGGCCCTTCTGGCATCTTCGCCGTAAATAATCTGTTTCGCCATAAGTCTCTATTCCTCCAATATTATTTTAGTTGTTCATCATTCCACAACCGCAAGGATGTCGCTCTGGCGGACGATGGTGTACTCCTTGCCGTCGAGCTTGACCTCTGTGCCGGAGTATTTGCTGGTGATGACGCGGTCGCCCTTTTTCACGTACATCTTGACTTCTTTGCCGTCCACCATTCCGCCGGGGCCGACCTCAATCACGTCGGCGATCTGCGGCTTTTCTTTGGCGGAGCCGGCAAGGATGATGCCGCTTTTCGTGGTCTCTTCCGCTTTTTCCATTTTAATCAGGACCCTGTCCAACAGCGGTTTAACAGTCATAATATGTCCTCCTTATTAGATTGTATTGATAAAGTGGTTAGCACTCAAGCACCATGAGTGCTAAGAACTATTCTAAATGCTTTCCAGTTAAAAATCAAGAGCTTTTTTGATAATTTGCAAGATTTCATAATTTTTTTACAATTGCCCGCACGCGGGCGTGCCGGCGCCGCTTTTCGGAACGAGAAAGCGGAGCGAAGACGGCAGGACGGAAAACTTCTCTTTCCCGACATACCGGCAGTCGCCGTCGATGTTTTCCGCCACGGGGCGCGCGGCGGAAATCTCCATCTTCTTGCCGCGGCAGAAGGTCAGGATGCCGTCGAATTCCCGCGCGCCGAGATGTCTGCCGGCCTTGTACATCTGCGCCAGCTTCGGGATTTTCCAAAAGGGCGGCTTGCGGATCAGGACGAAATCGAGCAGGCCGTCGTCCGGAGCGGCGGTCGGCGCGGGGCAGAAGCCGCCGCCGTAATAGCGGCCGTTGCAGGCGATCGCCATCAGGAAAACATCCCGGTAGCTGCGGATGCTGTCGATGACGATCTTCAGGTTTTCCCCGATTTTCCCGAAAAGCGTCCTGATCATCGCCAAATCGTAGGCGACCGGGCCGCTCAGAAACGGTATCCGTTTTATCCTGCTCACCAGCATCGAGACGCGCGCATCCATGCCGACCGTGCAGAGGTTCACGGAAACGCCGCTGTCCGAGCGGATGGTGTCGACCGTGCGCGAGCGGGCCGCAAGCTGCTTTTCCGGAGAAAGAAAATCCTCTTCCCTGCCAAACGTCTTGATATAGTCGTTCCCGGTCCCGCAGGGGAAAGCGCCGACCTCGGCGTTCTCCCGGCCAATCGCCCCCGCGGCGACTTCACGCAGCGTCCCGTCGCCGCCGACGCTGTAGATGCGCACGGGGCCTTCCCGCCCGGCCTCGTCGGCGGAAAATTCAGACGCCTGGCCGGGGAACTGCGTCACATGGCAGGTATAGGCGAGGCCGCGCGCTTCCATATAGGCGCTGATCCGCGGGAAAAACGCCAGATAAGGATTCTTTTTGCCCGCAACGGGGTTAACGATGAATGAATACCGCAGCGCGACCCGATCCCCTTTCCATGGTTAAGGCTTTTCCGCTTCGTCGAAATACATATGGTACTGGCAGCGGATCATGCCGTTGTACAGCTTCCGCCGGCGCGACGCCGGGCGGCCGAAGCAGCGCTCGAACGAATCGTCCGGGCTGATGACGGCGTAGCTCCATCCGCGCCGGGGCCTGAAGACCCGGCCCATCGTGCGGTAAATCCGCTCGGCGCTCTTCAGGTCCAGCATCCGCTCGCCGTAAGGCGGGTTGCAGATCACGCAGCCGCGCTCCCCCTCTTCCCGAAAATCGGCGATGTCGCGCTGCTCGGCGCGGATGCGGTCGGCCACGCCGGCCCGCGCCGCGTTCTCGAGGGTCAGGGCGACGGCGGCGGGGTCGATGTCGCTCCCTTTCGCCGAGAAGGAGGCGTCGCGCTTTTCAAGGGCGCGGGCGCTTTCCCGTTCCCGCTTCCACACGGAGGCGTCCAGGCGGTCCCAGTGCTCCGCCGAAAAGCGGCGGCCGAGGCCCGGGGCGATGTTCAGCGCGTAAAGCGCGGCTTCAATCAAAAGGGTGCCGGAGCCGCAGCACGGGTCGTAGAAGGCGGCGTCGTGCCGGACACGGGAAAAATACGCCATCGCCGCCGCCAGCGTCTCACGGATGGGGGCCTGCGCCGCGGCCGGCCGGTAGCCGCGCTTGTGCAGACCTGCGCCGGACGTGTCGATCATCAGGCTCGCAAGATCCTTCCGCAGAAAGAACTGCACCTGCCGGACCGGGCCGGTCTCCTCGAACCACTGGACGGAATATTTCCCTTTGAGGCGCTCGACAATCGCCTTCTTGACGATCGACTGGCAGTCCGGCACGCTGGCGAGCTTGGAGTCGACACAGGAGCCCTTGACGGGGAACGCGTCCCGCCTGCCGATCCAGCGCTCCCACGGCAGTGCGCGCACGCCCTCGAACAGCTCGTCGAAGCTGCGCGCGGGGAAGGCGCCCATCCGCACCAGCACCCGCTCCCCATAGCGGATGCGCAGGTTGGCGCGCGCGATCATCTCCGGCCCTCCGGCAAAGAAAACGCGGCCGTTCTGCGGCCGCACGTCCGCCGCACCCATCCGCCGAAGCTCCCCGGCGAGGGGCCCTTCCAGCCCGAACAGGCACGGCGACACAAGCTCAATCCGATTCGTTTCCATAAAATCGGGGACCGCGCCCGTGCCCGGTCCCCATTTACCCGCTTTCCGTCTTAATTTTACAGTTTTACAGGTCTTCCGGCTCCAGCAGCCCGTAGCCGCCGTTTTTTCGCTGATAAATCACATTGACCTCGCCGCTGTTCTGGTTCCGGAACATGAAAAAACGGTGCTCCAGAAGATTCATCTGCAGAATCGCCTCTTCCACGCTCATCGGCTTCACGGGGAAGCGTTTGGTGCGGACGACCTTGTAGTCCTCCTGCCCCTCTTCTTCCTCGGACGCGCTTTCGCGGAGCGCCGCGCCGTGGATGCGCTTGTCCAGCCTGGCCTTGTTTTTGCGGATCTGGCTGCCGAGCGCGTCCAGGACCATGTCGAGCGCGGTGTTCATCTCGTCCGAGGTGGCTTCCGCCCGGAACAGCATCCCGTGCGAGCGGATGGTGATTTCGACCGTCTGGCGGTTCCTCTCGAGCGTCACGACGACTTTCGCCGCCGCGTCGCTGTCGAAAATCCGGTCGAACCGGGCCAGCTTTTTTGTCGCCAGCGCCTTGAAATGGTCCCTCAGGTTCACTTTGCGGCCGATGAAAGTAACTTTCATGTCCCCACAACTCCTTCTCTGAAAACTGGAGGGGGTCCCCGCCCCGTCTCCGCTTTCACTATATCACATTTCCGGGGCGATGGGAAGAGCGGCGGTCAGAGGACCGCGCGGCCGCACCGGGTGACGTGGCAGCCCACGTTGACAGCCGCCGGAAGCCCCGCGATGTGGGTCGGCGCCGCCTCGATATTGACGGCGAGGGCGGTGGTCGTCCCGCCGAAGCCCTGCGGGCCGACGCCGAGCCCGTTGACGCGGCGGAGCATCCGCTCCTCCAGCTCCGCGTAGAACGGGTCGCCGTTGCGCACGGAAACCGGGCGGCACAGCGCCCGCTTGGCGAGCAGGGCGCACTGCTCGAAATCGCCGCCGAGGCCGACGCCCAGAACCAGGGGCGGGCACGGCCTGCCGCCGGCCTCCCGCACCGTTTCGGCGACGAAGGCGGCGATGTCGTCCGCGGAAGCGGAGGGGTTGAACATGCGGATGCGGCTCATGTTCTCGCTGCCGAACCCTTTCGGCGCGACCAGAAGGCGCACCCTGTCGCCGGGGACCAGGCGCGTGTGCAGCACGGCGGGCGTGTTGTCGCCGGTGTTGTCCCGGCGGAGCGGGTCGGCGACGACCGAGCAGCGCAGCCTCCCGTCCCGGTAGCCGCGCCGGACACCTTCGTTCACGGCGTCCGCAAAGGCGCCGCCTGTAAAGTGCACTTCCTGCCCCACGTCGGCAAAGACGACGGCCATGCCCGTATCCTGGCAGATCGGCAGGCCCGTCTCGCGCGCCGCGTCCAGGTTTTTGCCCAGCGTGCCGAGCACGGAGCGCCCGATCGGCGACCTCTCCGTGCGGGCCGCGGAGCGGATGCGGCTCTCCAAGTCCCCGGGCAGGACGCGGTTCGCTTCGATGCAGAGCCGGCGCACGGCCTTCGTGACAAGCCCGACGTCAATCTCCCGCATGGAAGCCCTCCGCGCGGCGGACGATTTTTCCGCCCGCAATCACCAGCGACGGCTTCGCCGACAGCGACAGCGGGTCGCAGCGGAAAACCGTGAGGTCCGCGTCCTTCCCCGCCTCGATGGAGCCGACGCGGGAGTCGATTCCGCAGATTTTGGCGGGGTTGAACGTGATGGCCCGCAGCGCGTCCCCGTACTCCATCCCTTCCCGCACGGCGAGCGCGGCGCAGACCGGCAGGTACTGAATCGGCGTGACGGGATGGTCCGTGATGATGGCGGTGAGGATGCCCTTTTTGGCGAGGATGCCCGGGCAGGCGGGGGTCATGTTCTTGAGCTCCGGCTTGCCGCGGTCAGAGAGGAACGGGCCGGAAAGGACCCGCGCCCCCGCCCGCTTCAGGCCGTCCGCAATCAGATGCCCCTCCGTGCCGTGGATAATCACATAGTCCAGGCGGAACTCCTTCGCGATGCGGATGGCGGTATAGATGTCGTCGGCCCGGTGGGCGTGGAAATGGACCTCGGTCTTTCCGGCGAGCGCGGGAAGCAGAGCTTCGCTTTTAAAGTCGAACTCCGGCGGGTCGGCGTCCGGGTCCTTTTCCGCGCGCAGACAGTCCTTCTGGTAGCGCCTGGCCTTGCAGAGCGCCCCGCGGATCATGGCCGCCGTGGCCATGCGGGTGGAGGGCGCCTCGTCCTTGCCGTGGTAGACGGTCTTCGGGTTTTCTCCGAGCGCCATCTTCACGGCGACGGGAGCCTTGAGCACCATCTCGTCCACGCAGGTGCCGTACGTCTTCATCGCGATCATCTGCCCGCCGATGGGGTTCGCGCTGCCCGGCCCCGTCACCACGGCGGTGACGCCCGCCGAGACCGCATCCGAAAAGCAGCGGTCCGTCGGGTTCACGGCGTCTATGGCGCGGAGCTGGGGCGTCACGGGGTCGGTCTCCTCGTTCCCGTCGTCGCCCTCGAAGGTGAGGGCGTCCTCCCACATGCCGAGGTGGGTGTGCGCGTCCACAAAGCCCGGATACAGCCCCGCGCCGCGCAGGTCGAGCACCGGCTCGCCCGCTTCCGGCTTCAGGAGGCCCGGGCTCACCGCCTCTATTTTCGCCCCCCGGACCCGGACGGAGCCGTCCGGAACCGTGCCGCGCGTGATGGTGTGAACAGTCGCATGGGTAATCAGCATCGTCTTTTTAAATCCTCCTGCCGGCCGGGCTTTCTTCAGGGACACGCGAAGCCCGGCCAAATGATTAAATTTCCTGAAAAATTAAAGCGCGGCGAAAAAAAGCGGAGTGAAACCACCCCGCCTCTCCGCAAAATAAGGAAAAAAGCAGCGTCTTCCCCCCGGCAGGCCGCTACTTCTGACTGGAGCCCCGCTTGGAAAAGCCGCCGCGCTTCGCTTCCATACACCGCTTCAGGTCCGACATCTTTTCGTCGCTCGTCTGCTTGAACTTCGTCATCATGTCCTCAAAGTTGGTCGGTTCGCTCTTTCTGGACGGCTGCCACTCATAGCTGCCCGGCCTGCCCGGGTACCGGGCGGCTTCTCTGCCGCCGCCCCGGTGGCCGTCCGCCACACGCTTCATGGAAAGGCTGATTCTTCCGTCCGGGCCGATGTTCAGGATTTTTACCTTGACCGTCTGGTTCTCGGTGACATAGTCGTGGATATCCTTCACGAAGGTCGGCGCGACTTCAGAAATATGAACCATCCCCGTTTTTCCGCCGGGAAGCTCCACAAAGGCGCCGAACTTGGTGATGCCCGTAACTTTCCCCTCCAAGACCGCTCCTACCTCAAGCTGCATATGTAAGCACGTTCCTCCTTAGATTCCGCTGTTTATTTTCCGGCTATATTGACATAAACGCGCTCTTCCGGCTTGGCGAAGTCCAGCCCTTCCCGGGCCGCCCGTTCGACGTACTCGCTGCTGGCGCTTTTCCCGCCGGAAGCGGCGCTTTTAATATCGTCGTTTTTAATCTCCTGAATTTTGATTTCCTGCCTGACGGACGCAAGCTGCTCTTGCTTTCGCTTGATCTGCGCCTGCTGATTGACCAGAAGGGTCAGAAAATAAGCCGCAAAAACAAAGACCGCAATCCGCAGCAAGATGCTTTTTCGGCGCTTCGGGCCTTCAATTACTCTCATGTTTGTTCCGCATCCTTCTCTGGTGGGGCACGTAGCGGGGCCGCCGAGTTTCCTTACGATGATTATACACTATACGGCGGCGCGGTTTCAAGCGTTTTTTTCTGTTTTGCACACGTTTTTTTACAGAATCTGCAAGCCGGGCCGCCCGTTTCCCAATCTTCGCGCCGAGCCGCCTCTTCAGCCGCCCCAGCGGGCCGAAGATTCTGGCATAGAGAAAATCCGCCAGCCGGCGGAACAGAAAAACCGTCACGGCCCCCGCCGTAAAATGCCAGGCAAGCCAGCCCAGCAGCTCCCCCGCCAGCAGGTACAGGCGGATTTCCCCGCCGTTGGCGCCGAGATTGACCAGAAATGAAAGCAGGGCCGCCGCTATCATGTAAAGAAAATCCTGAACAAAAACGGAACGCTTTTCCGAACGGAAAAGCGCCCGCCAGATGCGCAGGATATCGTATGCCGCACCGAGCAGAACACCGGACGCAAAGAAGGCGACAAAGCCGGCGGCCTGGGAAGAAAGGGCCGTATTCACCGTTCCTCCCCCCTATTTGAACAGCTTGTTGAAAAAGCCGCCCGCGGAGCGGATTTCGGAATACGACACCGAAGAGATCTCGCCGTCGAGCGTAAGCTCGCCGCTTTCGAGGTTCAGCCGGTCGATATGCAGCTTTTCGCCGTGGACCGTCAGGTCGCCGAGATCCGTTTTGGCGACCACCGTCTGGTCGTCGAAGCTCTCTACATTGGAGACTCCCGTGGCGGTCAGGGAGGCGCGGTTTTCCAGAATCAGGCTGTGCGGGGTCCTGGCCGGCTTCTGCCCGGCCGCCGTCTTTGCTTCAGCCAAGAAAATCCCTCCCGCTCTTTTGTGACTGCTCAAGCTCTTTTACCGATTGTCTCGCTTGTGCTAAATTAGTATGCGGGAGCGGGAAAACATATACTACCGCCCGGCCGGGCCTTCCGAAAGAATTTGATACAGGCCGGCGGCGTCCTGCTTCGCCACGCAGGGGTCGACCCCCAGCACGCGCACGCGCAGTGTCCGCGCGCCCAGGCGGAGCTCGATCTCATCCCCCGGCTTAACTTCCAGCGAGGCGCGCGCCGGCCGGGAGTTGACCAGAACTCGGCCCGCGTCGCACGCCTCGTTGGCGACCGTGCGGCGCTTCACCAAGCGGGAAACCTTCAGATATTTGTCCAGTCTCATACAGTCGCTTCCTGTTCCGCCGCCCACGGGCAATAAAGAAGCAGGGCCGCATCAAAGCACAGCCCTGGTACCGCCCCCGGGGGCGGACGAATTCATGATTTTTAAGGATTAAAGGGCCGTGGCGTCTTTGAAAGCCTTTCCGGCTTTAAAGGCCGGCACACGGGAAGCAGGGATGGTGATGGGAGAGTTCGTCCTCGGGTCGCGGCCCTGGCGCTCGCTGCGGTTGTGCAGCTCAAAGGTGCCGAAGCCGACAATCTGCACTTTCTCGTTTTTGGCAACGGATTCCACAATCGTGTTGAGCAAAGTGTTGACGGCACTGTCGGCATCTTTTTTCGACAGGCCGGTCTTTTCGGCAACCGCAGCAATCAACTCGGTTTTATTCATAATCTTGACCTCCGTTTTTTTATTATTCAACAGCATACGCTGAGAATTCTGTTTTTACCGCCGCCCCGTAGCAGGGTCGAAAAAAACCGCGCCGGGTTCTGCACGCTTTTTCCATTCTGAAGGGCGGTAAAATCTCCGGATGAGCCGTTTCCATTTTACCTTATCCAATGATGTTTTTCAAGTATTTTCACAATTTTTTGTCCATGCGGCAGCATCAAAACGTCATGCCGGTTCAAAGCGCGGAACCAGAGAATGCAGACGGTGTAGAGCACCACGGCCGCGAGAATCGCGACCAGGGTCGCGGCGGGGCCGTGCAGAATCCGCGCGCTCCCCCGAAAGACCAGCCAGGCCGCCGAAACGCTGACGGCCGCCGCGAGGGCGGGCTTGAAAAAGATGGGAAAAAATTTGGGGCGCGTCCCGGTGATTTTGCACAGATAAAAGAGGGCCAGCACGGTGATGATGAAATAGCAGACCAGCGTCCCCGTGCCGGCGCCGAGCACGTTGATCTCCGGGATGCCGACCAGCGTATAGTTGAGGACGACCTTGACCACCAGGCCGACCACCATCAGCTTGACGGGGAGGTCCACCCTGCCGACCGCCTGAAGCATGCTGTTGATCGGCGTGCTGGTGGCCGCGAAGATGGAGGCGAGGCCGAGCACGGTCAGAATCCGCCCGATGATGGAGGGGTTGTTCCGCGGGTAAATCAGGGCGGCGATGGGCTGCGCCATCACGGAAAGGCCGAGCCCGCACGGAATCGTAATCAGCGCCACAACCCGCAGGACCGATTCGATGCTGTGCCGAAGCTTTTTCGGGTCGCCCTGCGTCCACGCCGCCGTGACGCTCGGCAGCGCGCTGGTGCTGAAGGCCTGCGTGATGGCGGGCACCACCATGAACAGGCTGTTGGCGTTGGTGAAGCACCCGAACAGGAAGGACGGGACCAGCTTGAGGTGGATGATTTCCTGCGTCAGGTCGTTCCGGTACATGTTCAGCACGACCTGCGGATGGGTCTGCATGATGTCCGCAATGCGCATCTTCAGGAAGGTGCTGTCCACCAGCGTGGAGAGGTTGACGGCGAGGGAGCCGAGGGCGATGGGGATGGCGGTGCGGATCAGCCGGGAGGTGAGCACCCGCGCCGGCGCGGGGCGCGGGGAATACCGCAGCATCCGGGCCGTGATTCCGTCGCCGTTCCGCTTGTGGTAGAGGAACAGAAACAGAAAGGCGCAGAAGCCGGCCAGCGTGACGCTGAAGACGGCGCCCGCCGCCGCATACGGCAGCGTCGCCAGCTTGGCGTACTGCTCCGAAGCGACCCGCGCGCCGAACACCGTCCCGGAGGCGGCGTACTCGTTCATGCCCTTCTGAATAATCAGATAGGCGGCGGAAAGCCCGAACACGACCTCGCACAGCGCCTCGATCACCTCGGAGATCGCCGTCGGATACATGTTGCGCAGGCCTTCGTAATACCCGCGGTAAATCGCCATCATGCTGGTGAAGAAAGCCGCCGGCGCCAGCGCGTAGATGGCGGGAAGAAAATTCTGCGGGTTCCCGCTTTCCACATAGTTGACGTAGGGCCTTGCGGCGAGAATCATGATGGAGCAGGAGGCGATGCCGAGAACGAGAAAAATGCGGACGGAGGACCGGTGAATCTGCCGGATGTCCCGGAATCTGCCGCGGACGTAATTTTCGGAGACAAGCCGCGATATGGCGATGGGAAAGCCCGCCGTGGCAAGGCTGAACAAGGGGGCGTAAATCGAGTAGGCGAACCCGAAGTAGCTGCTCCCGACCGTGGTGAGAATCCACGCAAGCGGTATCTTGAACAGCGCGCCGAGGATCTTCACCAGCACAATCGAAACCATCAGAACCAGCGCCCCGTGCAGAAAGCTCTGATGCCGCATGCCGCCCCCTTCGTCCCGTTCCATTGCAACACATCCGTTCCCTAAGTATAAAGAAGCCCAATCGCACCGGCCCGCGCCCCACCAAACAGTATGCCGGCGGGCGTGCGGGCATGCCAAAAAGAAAAGGAGAGGAAGAACCCCTCCTTCCGCTTCTGAACCCTGTTTCAGTTGTCCGACAGCTTATGCCCGCACCGGCTGCAGTAGACGGCGTCCTGGGCGTTCTCCTGGCCGCAGTTCTTGCAGATCATCTTTTCACGGGCGGCCGCGAGCTGCGCGTTGACCGCGTCGAGCTGCTCGTAGAGCTCGTCGATGGCCTTGACGCTTTCGGCGGTCAGGTCCGAAGCGTCGTTGTCGGTTTTTTTCGCCTCGTAGGCCGCGCGGCCGAGCGATTCAAACCGCTTCGAGATTTCATTGTTCAGGTCCGCCGCGCTGATCCTGAGCTTTGAAACGTCGACAAACTGGGTGGCCCTTTTGCCGACGGCGTCCGCCGCCGATTTGGCGTTTACAATCACATCGTCCAACAGTCCCATAACAGCACGCTCCCTTTTCGCAGTGTTTCGTTTCGTCCCGTAATGATTCATTATTATAGCATGCGCAGGGGCGGGAAGCAAGCTCAATCGCCGCCGATAAATTCCCGCATCATGGAGTCCCCGGGGACCAGACGGGAGTCGATGGGGCAGACGCGCTCCAGCCCCTGCGCAAGCCTCTGTGCATACGCGCGCCGGGGATGCTCCCGCGGCACGGTATGTAGCAGGGGCAGCGCCTGCTCCCGCAGGACGCAGAGCTCATAGGCGTGGAACGAGTTGACGGTCATGTCCGCATCTCTGCGGAACGGCTTGATATATTTGTATTCGCCCGCCATCACGTTGTCCCACATGCTCAGCGTCTTTTCGGGGGGAGTGCGGCGGAACCTGCTGTCGCGGACCAGCCGGCGGACCAGGCGGATGTCGTTCGGGCCGAACAGCGGGCGGCCGCCGTCCGTGACGCCCTGCTTGACGCTGACATAGACGCGGTGCGCGTCGAAGTCCGGCAGGCCCTCCGTGAGGGCCGGGTCCAGCGCATGGATGCCCTCCACGACGGCGACTTCCCGGCTGTGCAGCCGCACGTGCCGGCGGTAGGGGAACGGAACATGCTTCTCAAAATCATACACCGGCATCTCGCACTCGCCGTCCCTCATCAGGCCGACGAGGCACCTGCGGATACACGGCACGTCCATGGCCTCCAGCGCCTCATAGTCCCGCCTGCCGTCCGGCAGGAGCGGGGCGGCGTCGCCGCCGAGGAAAAAATCGTCCAGCGAAAGGCTGACCGAGCCGACCCCCGCCCGGCGCAGGGCGTCCGCCAGCATATGGGCCGTGGTGGTCTTTCCGCTGCTGGACGGCCCCGCCAGCATCGCAATCCTGCACTGCGGGCTTCCCGCCGCGATGCGGCGCGCGATTTCTTCGATGTTTTTCCGGTAGGCCCGCTCCGTACGCAGCACAAAGCGGCGCGGGTCCCTCCGCGCGGCGCGGTTGATGTCATCCACGCTGTTGCGGTACACCGCAAAGCCGGTCTGCAAAGCCTCCATAAAATTCCTTCACCCGGTCTTTTCTACTCATCATTTCCCCATATCGACCAATATATTCGTAGGGATATTTAAAGTTGAATATCCGCTCCATCCGGTCTGAGAACGGGTCTTTGAGCTTCGACACGGCCCCCGCCCCGCAGGCGAGGACGGTCTGGCACTCCTCCATAATCATCACGTTGTACAGGCTCTCGCGCCCGGGCAGCGCCCAGCCGGTGTTTTCCAAATTGCCCACCATGCGGCTCTGGCGGTACAGATAATACGGAGAATATCCCTTCCCGGAAAGGGCGCGGTCCGCGTCGCGCAGCATCGCTTCCGCGGCGCCGGCGTCCGCCGCCAGGGGGTGTTCCTCTTCCTGCTGCGAGAGCCGCGCGGCGCGCTTGAGCGACAGGGTGTGCACCGTGACGCTCTCCGGCGCGAGGGCCAGGACGCCCGCGAGCGTGCGCCGGAAGCTCGCCGGGCTGTCCCCCGGAAGGCCGGCGATGAGGTCCATGTTGATGTTGCAGAAGCCGTGTTTCCGCGCCAGTGCAAACGCGGAGAGCGTCTGCGCCGTCGTGTGCCTGCGCCCGATTCTTCTCAGGACCTCGTCGTTCAGCGTCTGGGGGTTGATGCTGATGCGCGTGGCCCCGCCCGCGCGGATGGCGTCCAGCCGCTCCGGCGTCACGGTGTCCGGCCGGCCGGCTTCCACCGTGAACTCCCGGCAGCCCGAAAGGTCGAAGCCGTCCCTCACCGCGCCCATCACCGCAGAAAGCTGCTCCGCCGAAAGGACGGTCGGCGTCCCGCCGCCGATATAGGCGGACTGCAGCCTTAAATGCAGCCCGCGCGCGATTTCGCCCGTGCGGCGGATCTCGCCGCAGAGGAGACGCACGTAGCGGGGAATTAAAGGCGCGGTCTTCTCCACCGAAGAGGAAACGAACGAGCAGTAGGCGCACCGCGACGGGCAGAACGGGATGCCGATATAAAGGCTGAAACAGTCGGGCCGGTTCCGGGCGAGAATCTCTTTCTGGTTCCGCCCCGTCCGGAGCGCCAGCGCCGTCTTTTCGGGCGAGACCAGCAGCTCCTCCCGGAAAAAGCGGGCGGCTTCCCGCTCCCCGCGCTCCGCGGCCAGGCGGCCCAGCAGCTTGACCGGGCGCACGCCCGTGAGCACGCCCCACTTCGGCCGGCAGCCGGAGGCGCCGGCCAGCAGCCTCCAGAGCAGGACCGACATGCGGCGCTCCTCTTCTTCCCGCCCCGCGCCGGGCGCCAGCACTTCCGAAGCCTGTTCTTCCGCGCCGTTGATGCGGATGCGGGCGGAGACCCGCACCCCCTCCGGCAGCTTTTTCAGGCCGGTGTAGACGGTGGGCCCGCCGCCCTCTTCCCGCGGCTCCCCGGAGACCGATTCGATTTTCGCGCGCGGGTAAAAGAGCCGGCACAGGCACTCCATCTCGTAGCGGAACGGGTGCCCGTCAAGAATCAGCGTCATCGTTTGCAAAGTTCATCTCGGGGCTGTTGCGCCGCTCGTATTCCAGGGTCGTCTCCGGGCCATGGCCGGGGTAGACGTGCGGGTCGCCCGGCAGCGCCGCCAGCCTGCGCAGCGAAGCGCGCATCTGGGCCTCGCTGCCGGTGGGCAGATCGGTCCGGCCGCAGTCGAGCCGCATCAGCGTGTCGCCCGAGAACAGCGCGTCGCCCGCCAGGTAGCAGCAGCCGCCCGCCGTGTGCCCGGGGGTGTGGATCACCCGGATTTTCAGGTTCCCGAGCGGAATCACGTCGCCGTCGTTCAGCAGGGTGTCCACATGAAACGGCGGGACCGACGAAGCCAGAAAGATGGAGGAGACGTTCTGCACGGAGTTTGAAATGAGCGGAAGGTCTTCGGAGTAAAGATAGACCTTCGCGCCGGTCAGCTCGACCGCCCGGTGCACGCCGGTGATGTGGTCGAAGTGGGCGTGCGTGAGCAGCACGGCCCGCACGTTCCCGGCCGCGCGGAGGGCGCCGTCCAGCTCCGGGCTCTCGAAGCCGGGGTCCACCACGGCGGAGACGCCCGCCGTCTCGTCGGTCAGAAGATAACAGTTGGTCGGCAGGGGGCCGCCGACGATTTTTTTGACTTTCACGGGGAAACCCTCCCTTTCTTAAAAGAAAGCGGAATCTACGGGCGCCGGACGGAGAGGATGCCGTCGATTTTTGAAAGGCGCGCGATCACGTTTTTCATCTGGTCGATGTTGCGGACGGAAATCGTGGCGGAAATCACCGCGTGGCCGTCCTTTGTCTCTCTGGAATTGAGCGAGTGGATGAACAGGTGCAGGTTGAAGACCTGCTGGGTGATGTCGGCCAGCAGGCCGGGGCGGTCTTCCGCGACGATTTCGAGCGTCGCCTTGAACTCCTCGCGCACGCCGCCCGCCCAGTGGACCCGGACCCAGCGTTCCGGCTCGGGGGCGGCGCTCAGGTCGCGCGGGACGTTGGAGCAGTTCCGCTTGTGGATGGACACGCCGAAGCCGCGCGTGATGAAGCCGATGATTTCGTCGCCCGGCAGCGGGTTGCAGCAGCGCGCAAACTTGACCAGGCAGTTGTCCATCCCCTCCACCACCACGCCCGCCGAGCGCTTCGGGGCGGAAGGGGCCGGAATGCGCGGCACCGCGGGGGCCGCGGCGCGGTGCTTTTTCTGCCAGACTTCCCGGACTTTCGGGATGACCTTCCAGACCGGCACGCCGCCGTAGCCGATGGCCGCGTACATATCCTCCGCGGTCGGGCAGTTGTGCCGCGGGCCGAGCTTTTCGAGGGCCCTGTTCAGCTCGTCCTCCTCCAGCTCGATTCCGTTGCGGCGGAGCTCGTGGTTCAGCTCCGCTTTGCCCTCGGCGATGTTCTCGTCCCGCCTTTCGTGCTTGAACCAGGAGCGGATTTTGTTGCGCGCCTCGCTGGTCCTGACGATCTTCAGCCAGTCGCGGCTTGGGCCGCGCGCTTCCTTGGAAGTGAGGATTTCGATGATTTCGCCCGTTTTGACTTTATAGTCCAGCGGGACGATGCGTTTGTCGACCTTGGCGCCCACCATGCGGTTGCCCACGGCGCTGTGGATGGCGTAGGCGAAATCGATCACCGTCGCCCCGGCGGGCAGGCTGATCACGTCGCCGCGCGGCGTAAAGACGAAGACCTCCTCCGGCACAAGGTCGGATTTGATCATGCGGACCAGGTCGGTCGCGTCGCCGCTGTCGCGCTCGTTGTCCAGCATCTGGCGAATCCAGGCGAGGCGCTTTTCAAACGAGTCCTCTTTGTTCGACGTCATGCCGAGCTTGTATTTCCAGTGCGCCGCAATGCCGTATTCCGCGGTGTGGTGCATCTCCCACGTGCGGATCTGTACCTCGAACGGGATGCCCTCCTTGCCGATGACCGTCGTGTGCAGGGACTGGTACATGTTGGGCTTGGGCGTCGAGATATAGTCCTTGAACCGGTTCGGCAGCGGGCGGAACATGTCGTGGACGATGCCCAGAACATTATAGCAGTCGTTCACCGTGTCCACAATCACGCGGACGGCGTAAATGTCGTAAATCTCATCCATCGAGCGGTTCTGGAGGAACATCTTGCGGTAGATGCCGTAGATGCTCTTGACGCGCCCTTCCAGGTAGACGTTGGGGATGGTCTGGGAGACGCGGTCGCTGATTTTCTTCTTGGTGCGCTCGATGAAGGCGGCGCGCTCGCCCGCGCGGAGCTCCAGCCCGTTTTCAATTTCATGGTAGGCGACGGGGTCGAGGATGCGCAGCGAAAGATCCTCCAGCTCCTCCTTCACGGCCCGGATGCCGAGGCGGTGCGCGATGGGGGCGTAGACCTCCATGTTCTCAAGGGCCTTGTCCCGCTGCTTCTGGGGCGGCATGAACTCGATGGTGCGCATGTTGTGCAGGCGGTCGGCGAGCTTGATGATGATCACGCGGATGTCCTCGGACATCGCAATCAGCATCTTGCGCAGGTTCTCGGCCTGCTGCACTTCGCGCGAGGAATACGGGATGCGGCCGAGCTTCGTGACGCCGTCGGTCAGCTCGGCGACCTCGTCCCCGAATTCCTTCCGGATCTGCTCCAGGCTGATGGGGGTGTCCTCCACAACGTCGTGCAGAAGCCCGGCGGCCACCGACTCCGAATCCATGCCGAGCTGCACGAGGATGCAGGCCACCGCGACGGGGTGCGAAATATACGGCGCGCCGGAAAGCCGTTTCTGGCCCCTGTGGGAGCTTTCCGCAAGGCGGTAGGCGCGCCCGATGAGGTCCATGTCGTACTCGTGCTCGCTCTTGCCGATCAGCTCCACAAGGTCGTTATACGTTTCGAGCGGCCACGCCATTTTTCACACCGGCTTCCTGGTAAGATTTCAGGGAGGAAAGCAGGCGCGAATCCGGCAGGCTGACTTTCCCTTCCCGCGGCACCACCCGGAGCGAGCAGGACTGCGGGGACCGCTCGCACCGGATCAGGCCGAATTCCTCAAGGACCCCCAGCACCGTCAGGAGCCTCGGCAGCCCCATCTTTCCGCCGGAGACGCGCGCCAGCAGCTCTTCTGCCGTCCCGGCGGCCCGGCCGTCCCGCACCGCGCGGTACACGGCGGCAAAGTCGCTCCGCGTGGGGAGAAGGGCCGCTGCCTCCTTCGGGGCGAGGGGCTCTCCCCTGCGGAATTTTTCGTAGAGGGCGCGCCCGGCTGTCAGGGCGTCCCCGTCCTCGCCGGAAAAGCGCATGCAGCGGATGATGACGGAAAGCTCCCTGCGGCCGTTGTAGGTGTCCGCCTGCAGCGAAACGGCGAGGTCCACCGTGTCGCCGGGCCGGTAGGCGAACTGCTCCAGCGTCGTGCCGAATTTCATGCACCGCGCGGAGCAGCCCCCCCGCTCCACCGTCACGCGCAGGTGTTTTCCCCCGCCGACCGGCGTGACGTCGCGAATCGTCACGCCCGCAAGCCCGAACAGCGGGCGCGGGTTGCCCATGCCGAACGGCTCCAGCGCGCGCAGAAGGTCGGGGATGTCCGGCGAAAGGGCGCGCAGGTCCAGCAGGCAGTCGAGGCGCAGCACCGGCGCGGGCATCGGGCCGGGCAGCGACGCGGCATAGTGGTTGATGCGCTCCCGGAAGGCACCGATGTTCCCGGCGGGAAGGGTGAGGCCCGCCGCCATGGGGTGCCCCCCGAAGCGGGTGAGCAGGTCCGCGCACGCGCTGACCGCGAGGAACAGCGAAAACCCCGCCACGCTCCGGCCGGAGCCCTTCGCCTCGTCCCCATCGCGCGAAATCACCACGCAGGGCTTGCCGAACCGCTCCGTCACGCGCGCGGCCACAATGCCGATCACACCGGGGTGCCAGCCCTCGCCCGCCGCGACGAGGACGCGGTCGTACAGCAGCGCCGGGTCTTTATCGAACTGCTCCATCACCTTTGCGAAGATGTCGGCCTCGATGCGGCGGCGCTCGCCGTTATCGCGGCAGATTTCGGCCGCAAGCCCGCCGGCTTCTTCGGGCGACTCGGTCGTCAGCAGGCGCACGGCGCGGTCCGGCGAGCCGACGCGGCCGGCCGCGTTGATGCGCGGCACCACGGCGAAGGCGACTTCCTCCGCCGTGACGGGGCGGCCCTCCAGCCCGGCCTGCTGAAGAAGGGCGCTCAGGCCGATGCGGTCGCCGCGCGAAATCTGCCCGACGCCGGCGCGGACCAGCGCGCGGTTCTCGCCCGTGAGCGGGACCGAATCCCCGATGGTCCCGATCGCCGCGAGGTCGGCGTAATTTTCGAGCAGAGCGCCGGCGCCGTCGGGGCCTTCCAGTGCGGAGAGCAGCTTGAACGCGACGCCCGCGCCGGAAAAATCGCGGTACGGGCAGCGGCTGTCGGCGCGCCAGGCGTCCACGACCGCACAGGCCGGGGGCAGCTCCTTCCCCGCGCGGTGGTGGTCCGTCACCACGGTGTCCATCCCGAGGGAGGACGCGAACGCGATTTCCGGCGCGGAGGAGATGCCGTTGTCCACGGTCACAATCAGCCGCACACCCTGGGCGTGCAGCGCCCCGACCGCCTTTTTGTTCAGGCCGTAGCCCTCGCCCTCCCGCTCCGGAATATAATAGACGACGTTTCCGCCGCAGGATTCGAGGTACGAGTACAGCATGGCCGTGGCCGTCACGCCGTCCGCGTCATAGTCGCCGTAAACCGCGATTTTTTCAAAGCCGTCCAGCGCGCGCAGGATGCGCCGCACGGCCTTTTCCATATCGGGCAGAAGAAAAGGGTCCGAAAATCCGGCTTCCCCCGAAAGGAACCGCTTCGCCTGCCGCTCGTCCGCGATGCCCCGCGTCTGCAGCAGAACCGCCAGCAGCTCCGGAATGCCCGCCCGGGCGGCAAGCTTCTGCGCGCCACCCGGATCTCACCGGACACTTTACCGAAGTCGCCGTTTTTAACATCCGTAAGATTTACTACCAGGTCCACTTCATCGGCCCCTTGCCGGAGGGCCTCTTTAGTCTCAAAAACTTTTACCTCCGTCGTATGATAACCCAAAGGGAAGCCGATCACCGTGCAGATATTCAGTTTGGGAAATTCCTTTCTCACCCTGGCCACATAGGCCGGCGGGATACAGACGGAAGCTGTCTGGTACTCCAGGGCCTCCCGGCAAAGCTGGCGGATCTGGGACCAGGTGGCCGCCGGATTCAACTGAGTATGATCCACCGCGGCAAGGATCTCGGCATTGGTGATTTTATCCATAATTTTTCCTCCCGTCACACCACGTATCTGTTGAATATTATATCATGAATTCTGTTCTCAACGCGGCCGGCTCCCTAAATCCGCTATAACCGCGCGGCCCGCCACGCAGGGTAAATTATGATGAGAAAATCATACCGGCTTTTTACTTGAAGTCCCGGTCAAAGACCGATATGATAAGAAAAGGAAGACAGCAAAAAACGCGGACGGAAAAAGGTGAAGAGGATGAAGACCACCAAGGAAGAAAAAAGCTGGATTATGTATGACTGGGCAAATTCCTCCTACGCAACGATTGCGATGGTGGCGGTTCTGCCTATTTATTTTGCTCAGGTTACCGGAGCGGCGGGAATCGACGGCGATATGTGGTGGGGCTTGGGCACCTCGGCGGCCACCTTTACGCTGGCCTTTCTGGCGCCGGTGCTGGGGGCGCTGGGGGATTATAAGGGGACCAAGAAACGGTTCTTTACCGGCTTTCTGCTGCTGGGGTTGGTCTTCACCGCGGCGAATATCTTCACCTCCGACTGGAAGATGATGCTGTTAAGCTACAGCCTGTCCTATCTTGGGTTTTTGGGGGCCAATCTTTTTTACGATGCCTTCCTGACGGATGTGACCAGTCATGAACGCATGGATAAGATATCGGCCCTGGGATACGGACTGGGTTATATCGGCGGCAGCACGATACCTTTTCTGGCCTGTCTGGCGCTGATCCTTTTCGGGGAAAGAATCGGCGTAAGCCCGGTGGCGGCGGTAAAACTGTCTCTGGCCATTAATGTGATCTGGTGGGCGGCTTTCAGTCTGCCAATTCTCTTGAATGTCCGGCAGAAATATTATCTGGAGCGTCCAGAAAAGGGCGTTTTGCCCCAGGCTTTAGGCAATATGCGCCATACGTTTAAGGATATTTTCCAAAACAAAGCGATTTTTTATTTTTTGATTTCCTATTTTTTTTATATAGACGGGGTAAATACGGTAATCAATATGGCGACGTCTTTTGGGACCACCCTGGGATTGAATACGAATATGCTGGTGGTGGCGATCCTGGTGATTCAGCTGATCGCTTTTCCCTGCACCGTCCTTTCGGTGAGGCTGGCGGACAAAATTGGGACGATGAATACACTGCTTTTATTTATGGGAAATTATACGCTTATCGCCGTTCTGGGCTTTGTCATGGGCTTTGGGGTGGAATTCGGGCATTTTTCCGTAGAGGTGGGCATAAAAATTTTTTGGGCTCTTTCGATCCTGGTGGGCACCAGCCAGGGAGGAATACAGGCTCTTTCCCGCTCCTTTTTCGGTAAGCTGGTACCGCCGGAAAAGTCCAACGAGTATTTCGGCTTTTATGATATTTTCGGCAAGTTTGCCGCGGTTATGGGCCCGGCCATTTACGCTTTGGTGAAAGCGCTGACCGGTTATTCCTGTTATGCGATTTTGGCGCTGAGCCTTTTATTTTTGGCAGGCGCAGGCGTTATGCTGAAAGGCAGAAGGGAGATTGAGGCGGGGGAGGCCAGGACCAGGTCAGTCGCCGAAGAGGCCGGGGCGGCAGCCCCGCCCTCCGGTTCCCGGGAGGGTGAGGTGTACGGCGCATGAAAGAAGAGGAAAAGCGCCGGTACACGGGAGAAGATTTTGCCCCTGTTTACCCCCTGTGGCTTTTGTTCCCTATTACCTTGCTGTTTTTGGTGATTTTGCTCTGGTTTAAGCTGGTTTACCGTCTGAAGATCATCAGGGATCCGGCCCGGCGGTTTATCTGGGGAACCATTGCTCAATGCTGGACTTCTTTTTTATGTCCATCGCTTTTTATCCCAGACGAATCCATTATGTGATGAGCAATGCTTTTTTGAGCAAGTGGTGGGGGCCGCCGGTGATCCGGGGTTTGCAGCAGATTCCGAAAAGCCAGTTTTTTGCCGAGGCCAAAAGTGTGATCACGATGAAGCGGGCGGTCAAAAAAGGCTGCAGTATC
>ENA-UOOK01001740-UOOK01001740.1-fermentation-metagenome-genome-assembly--contig:-NODE-1740-length-28215-cov-10.566193_pt1 | contig 28215 bp, 23 predicted proteins | sample MGYA00245777_ERZ724023 | MGnify/ENA primary metagenome ERZ724023 (study PRJEB28704, sample SAMN03018312) | fermentation metagenome | biome: anthropogenic terrestrial biome; feature: soil... | reverse complement strand
TCGTGCAACAGGTCACTCAGGTGATGAAGTTCAAACTCCTTCCCGCCTTTCTCCTTTGCATAGAACCTGCTGATCTTTCCGGGCGAAGACCTTATCACAACGTTCTTCGTGAGGTTCATCAGGTAGGTTCTCCCATGCGGCAGACTCATTATGTGAAAATTGTAGTCCATATCGAATGAAATACCTGTTGTTAGTCAAATCCCGTCAATGTCTTGCGGATGCCGGCTCCTGAAATCAGTTACATCTCTTTCATCCGTAAATATTTAACGTTCATATTATAAAAAGATTGTTTAAACACCCCGATTCCGGATACGAATTGAGACCGCCGGGAGTTATATATCTTAGAATGAAAGTCACCATATCTAAAAAGGACAGAAATACGATGGAAAGGGAACGTAGCAGGCACTTTTACATTACTGCGGTGATAGCGCTGATAGGGCTCATGACACCGTATACCATGGGCCAGTCCGTGACTGAACCGGGAACAGTGCCGGGAAGTATTGATGACAGCCTGAAGTGTGCTGATTACATTTCAGGGTACAGGGCTGCCATGAAGGCAGGAGACTTCAGCGGCGCACTGCAACCATGGAGACAGGTGCTGGCCGGATGCCCTTCCGTTTCTGAAGAACTTTATACTGACGGGGAGCTGATCTACAGAGGACTCTTTGACAGAACCGGTGAACAAGAGTACATTGACTCCATCGTAATGATCCTGACACAGAGAACTTACTATTACAGCAACAAGCCGTCAAATGATCTCCACAAGGCGGAAATTATCCTTGAACTGGCGGGTGATGATCCAACATACCTGGGATTGTGTTACAACATCCTAGCTGAGGCTGCCGGGAGTTTTCCGGAACAAATGGAATGCCGTCATTTTGTGCAGATGGCCACTGTGGCAGCAAGCCTTTATGCAATGGGTATTATTGACGGAGATGAGATGGGCAATGCATTTGTAACGGCAATCGGAACCGTCGACAAGCGGATGGAAAACAACATTGCAGGCTGCAGCAATGGAGATGATCTGCAGAATATGGAAACCTTTTACCGCACCAGCGGTGCGATGAATTGTGAAGGGCTTGAGACTCTTTATGGGGAGAAGCTCGACCGCAATTTCAGGGATACGGTTTTTGTCAGTAAGGTGTTTTCGATGACGCGGGAAGCCGGATGCACACGGTCAGATCTGTATTATAATGTTGCAGTAAAGATGTTTGCCAATGAACGGTCGGCGAAAAACGCTGTCAGGCTTGCTGAACTGAACGCAGCTGCCGGTAATAACGATAAGGCCATTTCCTATTTCACCGAGGCATATAACCGTGACACAAGCAGTATCGCCCGTTCAGAAGTTCTTATCCGGGTTGCGCTGATGGAGCTTGGCCAGGGTAAAAGGCAGGAAGCCAGGGACCGTGCGGAGCACGCGTGGCAGTTAAACAAGAGTAACGCTGCAGCGCTGATGCTCCTGGCCGAGTGCTATGCCGGTGCCGAACTAGGCAACACGTTTGACAATCACACTGCCTACTGGGTGGCGGCCGATTACCTTGATGCAGCCGTCAAGGCAGATCCTTCACTGCAGAAGGAGGCTGAAGCCAGGATAAAGATCTACATGCAGAATTTCCCCACAAGAGAGGAGTGCTTTTACCGCAAGATCCTTGACGAGGGAGTCATCTTCACCGTTGGCAGCTGGGTCAATGAGGTAACCCGGGTAAGATTCAGGAAAGAGTAATTCGGGAAGGCGGGACAACAGATTTCGGGCCGGGCTATTGCCATATACTGCCCTGAGGAATGATCCTCATCAGACAGATATCATCCCCGGCCTTGATGCTTTTAAGGAGCTCAACATACACCTCACATCCGAATGCCTTTTCGAACAGCACCTTGCTGTAACCAGTGGTACACTGGCACCATGTACGTGTATCCAGTTTATCTACTTCAGTTACCATGGGACATGGGCAGAATGGAAACATAAGCATTATGGCACCGTCTGAATATGAAAGTCCTGCTGCCAGTGCTTTTGGATGATTGCCGAACTCCTCAAGGCTGGAAGAGTCTTCCTTCACCTCCTGAACAAGCTGAAGTTTCTCCTCCATCGCATAGCCGCACTGGCAGTTCATCCGGATCTTTTTTACCGTAGCAGTGCTAAAATTCTCCTCAAGTCGTCTCATGGAGTTCTTAACCCATGTCGGATTATCTTCCGGGCAGGGTTTCAGAATATCACCGAAGACAACCATTCTTGCTGTTTCGTCATTGCTTTCGTTCTTCACTGCGCCATAGAGCACCCCTTCCTGGATTTTTCTGATATCAAACATGATGCTGCCGGCAACTGAATGAATTGCCTTCAGCTAAGATATGGCTAATTAAGAGACCTGGTTTATCGGGCAGGAATATTTTCATGGTTTTACATTGTGAGATTTCGGGTGGGACGGTCCGACTCTTCCTGGGCTGTTGTCAAAAATTTCCACCTTTCCTGAAGATGCATTGGTCAAAAGTCAAAAAATCCGGGCTCTTTTTGACGAAGCATTTGTTTTCGGTCGCCAGTCGGTCTGCAGGGTAAGCGAGGTACCGCAAAATTTTGACGAGCATATGTCGTAACTAGCACATAATCATGTAATTCGGAGTGCATTTCTTTGCCGGGCAGTGGTTCGCGCTGTAACTTTGTCAGGAAGAACAAAACGAACAGCCATGAAGACATTCAGACATTTTTCTTCAGGTTTAGGCGTTGCGGCCGGATGCAATACAATAATCAGGAATCTAAAACTCAGGCTGACAGTAAAAAGCGGTGCCCACAGGGTCATTTTATTATCCATGATCTTTTTCCTTAATACGTATGCCGTCCCTGGTGGAAAACCTGAAATAACAGCGGATATGCAACTTCGCGCTGAGCGGGATCTCTTCTACTTCCAGGTCAGATACCTTCCGTTCAGCGAGGAGCTGCTGATAAAATGCCTCGGGTATGAAGGCATAAAATACCAGGAGGTTGTTTTGCTGCAGTCGCGTCTTGAAACAGGGTATTATACCTCTGATATTTTCCTTAACGGCAACAACCTTTTCGGCATGAGATACCCGGTTTTCAGACCCACTGTTGCAACCGGCACCTATAAGGAGCATGCACGTTATGCCCATTGGTCTGATTCAGTGATTGACTATGCTCTTTGGCAGGAATATTACATCTCCAGGGGATACCGGATTGGAGGAGGACAGGACACAGATTTCTACCTTGTGTTCCTGAAATGTATCCCGTATGCCGAAGACAAACAATATGTTTCCAAACTGGTGAAACTGTCAGGAGGAGATTTTTCTTAGGCATACTGCTGTAAAGCTTTTCCTTCCATTGTTAGTATTATTATGGTTTTCGTATTTTTACCGTGGAAGAGAGTATTCACAGTATAATTGCTGTTGTCATGAAAAGAATTCTTGTGTTTTCACTATTCAACCTTATCTTGTTCTCATCCTGGTCACAGAGCAGGGGGATTGAACTTTCACATTACATTTTCCCGGAGTTCACTAAAGGTACAGTATTAATGAAGTCCGGGCAGCAACTTCAGGCCCTGATGAACTATAATACGTTGTCTGAGGAGATGATATTTGAGGATAAAGGCATGAAGCTTGCCATTAGTAAGGAGGAAAAGGAGAAAGTTGACACTGTATACATTGCTGAGAGGAAGTTCTTTGTGCTGGACGGCTGTTTTGTCGAGCTGTTGTACCGGTCGGGGTATGAGCTGTACGCCGAACACAGGTGCGACGTGAAATATCCCGGCAAACCGGCCGGATACGGAGGCACCTCTGAAACAACCTCCGTATCTACATACTCCGGGGTGTACAGCGGAGGAATCCTGTATGAACTGAAATTGCCTGATGACTTCAAGATAAATCCTTACCTGATCTATTTGCTTAAAAAAGACGGAGAGATTAAAAAGTTCTATAATCTTAAGCAGCTGAATAAAATATTCAGCGACAGGAAAGACCGGTTAAAGGAGTACATCAGCAGCAATAAAACGGACTACAATGATATGGAGAGCGTGATCCGGCTGATCAGGTACCTGGAGGCTAACTGACGGGGTTAACAGCTTTCTTCAGCAGCCTGAAGTACAACGCTGCATACAAAAGAAGTGACGCAAGCCACAGGATTATAAGGTTGAACCACAGAGTCTCGATTTCCAACCTGCCTGCCTTTTTGTACGGAGCATAGAAATGGGCCCGGCCGTACAGTGAAACGGGTTTCATATAAACAGGCTCATATTTCTGGATGTACTTTCCCCCGGCTTCCACAATCTTATGTTGGCCAAACTCATCAAGCACTATTTCCCTGAGCCTGTTGTTTGTATTATCATCCTTCAGTTTAATGAATGCCGGCTTCCCCATTGATTCAACAAGCGTCAATGTGACAGAGTCTTTTTTCAGAGTGTTGATTTTCATTTCAACCTTAAAATGGTCAGCGAGGCTTTCAAGATAGTTTTCGGCATATTCCGCCACGGTTGAATTAAATTTCTCAGGACTGAGCGATGATATCAGCTCCGCAGGAGGCGAATCAAAACCTGCATACTCAGAGAGCTTGTTAAAATATTTTTTGAGCCTTTCAAGATTATCAGCCAAAAAGCCGGCGTACTGAGGGCTGTTAAAATAGGCACTACACTCCAGGAGGTCCCGCCGGAGTTCCGCAATAAGGAAATTAAAATACCAATAGTTCTGGCTGATCTCCAGATCATAATCAAAGAAGTTCTTTTGGTATTTATTACTTCTGTACTGTTCAACGGCAAGTGCTTCGTACGCCCAGCGCGTGGGCATCAGTTCACCCAGCACCGGGACATATTCATTCTGTGCATCTTCACTGCGGTGAAGACTGTCGAACTTCACCAGCACCCCGCTGAACAGCAGTTGCGGTATAATTATAAATGGAATCAGAATGTAGATTGTTACAACCGAAGTGAAGGCAGATGAGATGTTAAGGCCTGTCAGACTGGCAAGCACCGAAGTGCTGAACAGGATGATCCAATAAGTGAAATTCATACTCCTGATACCCAATATAAGGTTCCCGGCGAGAACAAACGTTATCGTCTGTATGGCAGAGAAGAGGAGCATCATCAATACCTTGGAATTGATATAACTAAACCAGCTAAGATTAAGAAAAGATTCTCTCTTTAATATCCTGCGATCCCTTACTATCTCCTCGGCACTCAGTATCAATCCCATAAAAAAGGCTGTAATGACGCACATGAACATATATGCCGGAAGGTTTTCATTTTCACTCAGCCTGTATGCCTGACCTGAGACGTTTCTTGTAAAGAATGCAAGCAGAATGGCAAGTAACGGGGCTCCCAGCAGGGCGATGAGCATATACTGCCTGTCTGCGATCTTTGAAAGAATATCTCTTTTAAAGAATAACAGTGCCTGTTTCGTCAGACCGGGTATTGAATAATTGCTACCAGGTAAAGGTTCTTTGACTATTACTCTTTCAGTCTCCTTTTTACCCTTCTCCAGCATGAAGTTATCAGCCCATTCCGCAGGAGAGATTCTTCTTACGGGCGTTGGCTTGCCGAACTCATTGACCACCCTGGTCTCAATTATCCGGAGAAGCTGGTCAGTGTCTATATGTCCGCAGGTGATACACTGATCTTCAAAAGGATTAGCCAGGCTGGCACTTTTCCTGAACCAGACTACTGTCTCAGTAGGATTACCATGGAAAACAAGGTAACCTCCCTTATCCAGTATCATTATCCGGTCAAACATCTTGTAGATGTCTGACCCGGGCTGATGGATGGTGGTAATAACAAGTCTGCCCCTGTAAGCCTGTTCCTTAAGCATGTTCATGACAGTCTCGGCATCAACCGAAGATAGTCCTGAAGTGGGTTCATCCACAAACAGAATGGTAGGCTCACGAATCAGTTCGAGAGCAATATTGAGTCTTTTACGCTGGCCGCCGCTGATGATCTTGTTAACCGGGTTGCCAACCTTCAGGTCCCTGACAGTGTACAGGTCCAGGTCAGCCAGTATCCTGTTCACTTCTTTGCATATTCTTTCCCTCCCCAGGTTGTTCAGGCACATCCTTGCATTATAGTAAAGGTTCTGGAAGACTGTCAGGTCCTCAAACAGCAGATCGTCCTGCGGAACGAACCCGATTACGCCTCTGAGGTGCTCTTTGCCTTCAGGTGTGTTCAGGTCATATCCGTTTATGAAGACATTGCCTGAATCAGGTCTGAAAATTCCGCTCAGGATATTCAACAGGGTTGATTTACCCACGCCGCTGCCTCCCATTATACCTACCAGTTTCCCCGACTCTTCATGGACTGACAGCTTCTGGACGCCGTTTTCACTGTCTTTGAACCTGAGGCTGATATCCCGGGCATCCAGCGATATCTTCTGTTTGAAAGATTCTCCCACAAAGACCTCTTCCACATCGTTGAAATACACCGGGTTAATCCCGGCCCCCCTGACAGATGATCCGTGTTCGAATACGTAAGTCTGCCCGGTGAAAATAATCTGTCCGTTGAGGAGAAGATTTTCCCTTCCTTCATAGCGCATCAGGAGAGTGTTTGTGCTGGCAATATTGAGGAACAGCAGCCTGTCTCTCAGATTTTCGTTATACAGGTATTTAATCCCCTGGCTGTCATGGACAGAGTCGCTGCTGATTACCAGCATCCGCTCCTTCCGTAAGCCTCCGTCACCCGGTTCGAGGATAAAAGCCAGCATGTCGCGGTATTCTCTGGTATCGATGTTAAAGGCTGTGGCTACTGTCTCGAGGAATTCCAGTTCCTTACCGGCGGCCCTGGTGCTGAAGGAGATGAAATCCATCAGCTGCACCAGCACATATATCTTCTGCTTCTGCTGCAGTTCCTCGTTTATCTTCTCACAGATTGCCAGTATCCGCATTGCCGTAAGGGAAGTCCGTTTCATGTCACGGATACTGTCTTTCGATAATACATCAGGATGGTAAAGCCTGATATATTCGTCGAACATGGCCATATACTTCAAAACCTGCTCATTGCTCAGGTGCTTTGCCAGGAAAAGCCTGACAATATCTCGTCCCCTGCCTGATATCTCAGGATCATCATGAACATCGCCTATCAGCGCGAAAAGCTGAATAAGAGCCTTTAAAATGGGTTCACTCATCCCGGTTGGTTTATTTTAATACGCCGCCTTTTCTTTTAGCATTGCTGCTGCCTCAAATCCGTCCAGAATCTTATCTTTGTTCAAGATATTCAAGTTACTAATAAAAAAATACATGAAGAGGGAAATTCAGATTAATCCTGTCGCCATGCCCGGAAAGGCTGCGTACCCTCTGTTTTTCCTGTGACCTAAGGAGGAACTCCGATGGATAAGCTGATTCTAAGCCCCACTGATTTCACGCCCAGGGTCATTCTTGATCACGAGGAGCATTATCTTGAAATTTCAGGAGAGTCAAGGCCAAACGACGTACGGGAGTTCTTCGGGCCCATCATTCAGTGGATGAATGAATACGGCGAGTCGCTTCAGAGATCAGGCAGCCTTGGGAAGCCCGTTGTTTCACATTTTAACTTCAACTACTTCAATTCTGCATCAGCAAAATGCATCATCGATATTTGCAAGATACTTGCCAAAATAAAGTCAGAGGGTACGGATATCTCAATAAAATGGTACTATCTCAGGGGTGATAATGATATGATGGAAACCGGAAGGGAGATGGAAATGATTGTAAACATTCCCTTCGATCTGATAGAACTTTAGTATCAATGACAACAAACAGCGGACCTGCTGACCCGGCCTGGTTCAATGAGCAACTTGCCACAGAGGTCGGGGCCAGCCTTTGCAGACATCTCACCAGAGTTGCCAGGAGCGGCAGGACTCCCCTGGCAAACATCCGCCATGAACACGCGAAGCCTGAAAAAGAGTTCTTGTTATTATATGTTAAAGGAATTCCCTCAAAATATACCACGCTGGGTCTTCTTATCAGGCCTTTCAGGGAATTTTGCAGGACGTGCATAATTACCGAAGAAGAAATAAATACCCTTGTTTCCATGGATATTGACAGCTTTTCCGGTCAGCCTGACACAACAGAGCGCAGAGATTTCTTTCGCACTCTGAATTATCTCATCCCGGCCTGCCTGAAGGAGGCCGGCTTCGAGATTGTGAGAGAGGAGGAGGCAGAGGGTGTAACAATCTCACTGGCAAGGAAGATAGCCCGTGCAATTCATTCAGGATACCTGCGCGAAATAAACAGGCAGGCATCCGGGACAACCGGGAAAAAAGTCATCAGGGTTGCAGAGTTTGATGACCTGCCGGACGAGATTCGCGAGTCAAACATCAGCCATGCGATCCATATACCTACCAAACTGCTTGCCATAGGATACAGGATACGGCCTGTCAGGAAGGGTTACAAAGCAAAGGCTCTGCATCTTGATGACGAAGAAGTTGAGACTATGGCCAGGGTGGAACATCTCAGATGGAGCTGGGAGAAGAGGCTCAACGGGTGGACATATGGCAGGGCCAGGGATGAACGTCATAAGAGGCATCCCAACCTTGTGCCTTACGAGGAACTGACCGGGGATGAGAAGGAAAAGGATCGTGAGCTGGTGCGACTGGTGCCCGGCATTCTGAGCGATATCAGATATGAAGCGTACCCGGTCTCTTCTGAACATACAGACAGGCTGGCATATGCCCTTAAACCCCGGAGCAGCATTCATAAGCTTCTTATGGACGCTAATGATCTGAGCGCCGGGATCAGCCTTCTGGCCGGGAATTCGCCCGAGATCATGGAGAAGCTGAGGTCAATTGATGACAGGATCAGACTCACGATAAATGAGGTGGAGGGAAGCTACAACTATGCCAGGTACATACAGGATGCCTTTCTGCCGGGTGACCTTGACATCAGGGTATGTTTCACCGACAGTTTTGTTCTCTTCGAGCCAAGAGATATTGTAAGCGGTGATTTCTACCTCTTCAGCAGGAGGGAGGGAAAGGTAACCTTCGGCCTTGCTGACTGTACCGGGCATGGCATACCAGCGGCACTGATAAGCACCATCGGATATGGGATCCTGGACCAGGCAGTGAATGTCCTGAAGATTGACGATCCTTCTGAAACAATTGCCTATCTCTACTCAGGCATTCACATGTTCCTGCGGAAAGATAGCCGGGAATCAGGCATATCTGATGATATGACAATTGTGTTGTGCAGGTTTGACCCGGTTTCCATGAGGCTGAACTATGCAGGTGCCGGCAACGCCATCTTTTATGTCACCGACGGAAAAATTTCCGAAAATCTGTCAGAAAAACTCTCCGAAAGCCAGTTACGTAATGACAGCTATGGTTTTACAACAAAAACCCTTCAGCTGAACACTAATGACATGTTGTATATCTGCTCTGACGGGTTCGCAGACCAGTTTGGAGGCGGTAGTCGCCGCCGATATGGCTGGACCCGCCTTCGTGAATACCTGCTGGAAATAAGCAGTCACCCCATGGCGGAGCAGGGTGATATGCTGTTTGAGGAACTTGAGCGGTGGAGAGGCGAAAAGGATGAAAACCAGACAGACGATATTACCGTCATCGGCATCAGGGTGTGATACTTTTCAGAACGTCTGCCCGGGTGACAATACCGGATCTGGTCACCGCCATTACTTTATTTGACATGGCGTTTTTAGTTTCCTAACTTTGATAAAACAGATATATTACATGGCCAGCCTTGTCCCGGGATATGAGTATGACATCTTCATCAGCTACCGGCAGAAAGATAACAGGTATGACGGCTGGGTTACTGAATTCGTGGAGCATCTGAAAAGTGAACTGGAAGCAACTTTTAAGGAAGAGATAACTGTTTACTTTGATCTGAATCCGCATGACGGATTGCTTGAAGCCCATGATGTCGATGAATCACTGAAGGAGAAGCTGAAATGCCTCATATTTATTCCGGTCATCTCACGTACCTACTGTGACCCAAAATCCTTCGCCTGGGAGCATGAGTTCCGGACCTTTGTGGAGATGGCTGCCAATGACAGGTTCGGACTGAAGGTGAAACTCCCTGCCGGGAATGTGGCATCAAGGGTCCTCCCGGTTCAGATACATGAGCTTAAGGCTGATGACAGGTCTCTCGTTGAAGAGATACTGGGTGGATTTCTCAGGTCGATAGAATTTGTTTACTCCGAACCTGGTGTAAACCGCCCTCTCACACCAGAAGATTCAGCAGAAAAGAACCTGCACAAAATCAGCTATCGCAACCAGGTCAACAAGGTTGCCAATACGATAGATGAGGTTATATCAGGCATTGTCATGGCAGCTTCGTCAGACCAGCCGGCCGGGAACGATTCTCCGCCTGAAATTCCTGCCGGCAGGCAGAGGGGGTCTGAAATGTCCGGTGCCGGAAAGAAAAGGCTGGCAATTACATCAGGCTCCCTGATTATAATCCTCGCCCTGATCTCCCTCTATCTTTTCTCCGGAGGAAGCACTTTACCATTCTCCAAACGTGACTGGATACTTATTTCTGATTTCGAGAACAATACCGCCAACCCTCTCTTTGATCAATCGCTTTACACAGCCTTTTCTATCTCCGCAGGCCAGTCGCGGTATGCCAATGTTTTCACCAGGTCAAGGATGCTCGAAGCATTGTCAAGGATGAAGCTGGCAGACCTGAAGTATATCGACGAGAATACCGGCAGGGAGATAGCCCTGCGTGAAGGGATCGGGCTCATGATAGTACCCGGTATAAGCGAAGCCGGGAACCAGTATGCCATCACGGCGAAAATTATTGAAACAAAAACCGGTAATCCCCTGAAGTCAGAGATCCTGTTTGCCGGGACCGAGGAGGAAATTCTCCCTGTGATTGACAGATTAACCAGGAGGATCCGGAAGGATCTTGGTGAGCCGAGATACGATATCTCTCTTCAGGACAAGCCTCTGACAAAAGTAACAACCTCATCCCTTCCAGCTCTGCAGCAGTATTCCCTGGGCCATGAGAGCCACCTGTTTTCTGATTTCAGAAGCGCAAGGAAGTATTACGAGAATGCGCTTAACATTGATACGGGATTTGTGGCAGCAAAAGCATCACTGGGGAACATTTTAATCCAGAAATTCAACGATTCGGCTGGCAGGGACCTTGTGAGGCAGGCGGTCAGGGATGCCGGAAGCCTTACTGACAGGGAACGATACAGCATACTTGCTTTTTATGCTGAGAATATTGAACGTGACTATAATAAGGCTATTGCCAGTATGGAGATATTGAAAAGGCTCTATCCTGATGACCCTATAATTCATAATAATCTTGGATGGTACCATCAGTTGAACGGGCAGTACGATATTGCCCTGTCAGAGTATAAGGAGGCTGTCAGGCTAAACCCTCATCAGGGCCTGACATACGCAGGCATTCTCTGGATCTACGAAGAGTTTCTCGGGAATACAGATTCTGTCTTTGTATGGGCAGAGAGAATGATCAGGGACAATCCCGGCAATGCCTGGGGATATTTGCATCTGGGATCTGCATGGTTGTCGGTTGACAGCCTGCAGAAGAGCATAGTTTACCATCAAAAGGCCCGGGAATTATTCCCGGATTTGATTATTAATAATTACCGGCTGGCCCACGCTTACATGAATGCGGAAAAATATGCCGAAGCAATCAAGGTCCTTGAAGAAATGCTTGTCAGGAATCCTGAGGAGTCCGCAGCATATTATAACCTGGGTTGCTGTCACGAAGCCATGGGAGATCACCGGAACGCAAGAGCCTGTTTCCTGAGGTTCAGGGAGAGTACCGAAGAAACATGGTTAAATAGTTACCCTGAAAATTATTCCACTTATACATCGCTGGCCTCTGTTGCTGCCCGGCTTGACGAGATGGAATTATCGCAACAGCTGCTGGAGAAGGCTGTTGAGCTGGATTCTTCCCGATATTTTTCATTTGCAGAAGTACTCTGCGTTCAGGGAAATATTACAGGTGCCCTTAATTACATCCAGCTTGCCCTTGAAAACGGCTACAGGGATCTATATGGATTGAAAGCACATCCCGACCTTGCAGCACTCCGGTTTGACATCCGTCTTAAGAACCTGCTGGACAAATATTTCATATCTGATTGAATATTTCATCTAAGAGGTGCATAAGGTTGAAATGTCATAGTTATTGCGATCTCCGGATTTAATATATTATGTAAAGTGAGGCATTTGCTGAAAATTTTTGCTTTGCCTTGCGCACTTTCGTAACTTTATAAAATTGAACGGATAACATGGCCTCTCTCATAGCGGGATACGTGTATGATATCTTTATCAGCTACCGCCAGAACGATAACAGGCATGACGGATGGGTTAACCGGTTCGTAGACCATCTGAAGGGGGAGCTGGAAACCACATTCAAGGAAGAGGTTAATGTTTACTTTGATCTGAATCCTCATAACGGTCTGCTTGATACTCATGACGTTGACGAATCACTGAAGGAAAAACTGAAATGCCTGATATTCATTCCTGTCATCTCACGAACATATTGTGATCCTAAATCATTTGCATGGGAGCATGAGTTCCGGGCCTTCCTCAGGATAGCCGAAGCCGACAGGCTCGGGCTGAAGGTCACCCTGCACAGCGGCAACGTGGCAAGCCGGATACTGCCCGTGCGGATACATGAACTTGATGATGAGGACAACAAGCTTATTGAGAATGAGATCGGAGGTGTACTCAGGGCCATCGATTTTATCTACCGGGAACCCGGAGTCAACAGGCCACTCACCCCCGATGATGATGAGCACAGGAACCTGTCCGGTACCAGGTATCGTAATCAGATCAACAAGACAGCCAATGCTGTCAGGGAGATAATACTGGCCCTACAATCAGATCAGCATCCGGCACACAGGGATAAACAGGTTGGGAAAGAACCGTGGGAAGAACCGGTACGAACACCATCCGGCTATGGGAAGCACAAAACCTTCAGGTTCGTGCCGCTGAAACGTCTCCTTACCTTCCTGCTGCCGGTAATTTTAATCGCCTCTCTTCTCCTTGTACTGGCAAGGACTATGGGCCTCCCCGGGAGATCTGCAGCAATCAATGAAAAATCAATTGCAGTGCTTCCCTTTGAAATTATCGGAACCGGTGACGGGAATATATGGTTGGGAGATGCACTGACAGACGAGATCATTTCACAATTGTGCAAGATTAATGACCTGGAGGTACGGCCAAGGACCTCCGTTATGAGGTACAGGTCAACGACCAAATCAATACCTGATATCGGACACGAGCTCGGCACAAACTATATAATTGAAGGTAACTGCCAGACTTTCAATGAAATTGTCAGGATAACGGTAAAATTGATAAATGCGCGGAAAGATCAGCAGCTATGGAGTAATATCTTTGAGGGGACCTGGGATGACCTGCATGGCATGCAGACAGACATAGCCATAAAGACTGCAGCAACCCTCCAGGCAGTACTCACTCCCGAAGAGAAAGCGCGCATCGAGAAAAATCCTACCGGAAGTGCAGGCGCCTATCGTAACTTTCTTAAAGCCAACGTTCTTTCTGATAATGCCCAATATTTCCTCCTCGCGGGAAACAAGTTTGTCGACTCTATAAGCTTTACGGCGGCTATTTCAATGTACGATAAGGCAATTGCCGAGGATCCGGGTTTTGCCCTTGCCTATGCCAGGAGAGCTATCGCACGTTCATGGGGATACTATTCACATCAGCTTGATGATACACATGTACCAAAATGCAAGGCTGACGCTGACAGGGCGTTTGCACTTGACAGGAACCTGCCTGATGCACGCATTGCGCTCGGATTTTACAACTATTACTGTGTGGAAGATTACCGGGAAGCTTTATCACAGTTCAGCCTGGCAGCTGAGATGGATCCTTCAGACTATCAACCTTCGTTCTATATGGCAATGGTCTTTCGCAGACTGGGCGAATGGCAAAAATCACAGGATCTTTTAAGGAAGGTAATCATTGACGAACCCCAGGATGCACTCGTGCTAATCAATATCGGAACCTCATTTGCCTTTATGCACAGTTTCGATACCGCCCTGGTTCATTTCAGAAAAGCAATAAATGTCTTGCCGGAATGGCCCGGACCCTACATCAACGCGATAGATGCCTGCCTGTTGAAAGATGGAAATACCGGTGAGGCGAGGGAAGTGCTTGACTCACTCCTGGCAAAAACAGGTAAAACGGATAATTATTACAGGATCCTTCTTAATATCTACGATGGCAGATACAGTGATGCCCTGACAGATTTAAAGTCATCATCCAATGATGACTTCGAGTCCCCCGGATTGCGGTATCTCATGAGCGGGTTGACTTGCAGCCTGCTCGATGATATTCAAATGACAATGGCATACTATGACTCTGCACTGATGACATACAAGAAGCTTATTTTGGAGAATCCGGAAGACTCATATTCTTACAGCCTTTGCGGCCTGGCCTATGCCGGCCTGGGGAATGCAACCGATGCTGTCATTGCCGGAAAAACCGCAGTGCAACTGGCCGGTGGTGAAACCCTTATGAAACAGGACATGATTGTCAACCTGGCCAAAATATATGCCATGACGGGGAATTATCCCGAGGCAAGCCGGCAGGTGGAATATCTCCTGACCAATCCTTCATGGTTCTCTCTGAACCTCATCAGGATTGACCCATCATGGAAAAAACTGTCAGAAACCCCTGAATTCAAGACAATGATAAGGGAGTTAAACAATTATAATAAACCGCTTTAGTATTAACTTTAAACTATCAAGTCATGACAAGTTTCGATGACAGGGAATTTATCAGGCCTTACCCAAGACCCTTCCCGATGCACGCTCTTCAGTATTTCACTGCGCAGGATCTTAATCCTGCACAACGGAAAGCTCTGGCGACCATGCTCCTTGAGTATTTTCAAAAATGCGCTCAGGAGGAAGAAAAACTGATCGGAGGAATGATCAATGTAATAAACAACCTCGAAAGTAAGGTTTGAATCCTTCCTTGAAACCTGTTTTGTTAGTTGCCTTCGGCGAGGAAGAAAACCTGGGGGCAGGGTACCTTATGTCCATGCTTGCAGGAGCCGGAATCACCTGCAGGATGATCGATATAAGGTATGATAATGAGGAAATCCTGGCAGCCATAAGAAGAGAAGGTCCTGTTGTGGTGGGATTCTCGGTGATCTTTGAAACCTGCCTGGATGAATTCATCGGGCTTGCCAGATACCTGAGAAAGTGTGGCGTTGACTGCCACTTCACTGCCGGAGGCCATTATGCAAGCCTCTGTCCCGAAGAACTGTTTGAATTTATACCCGAACTTGATTCCATTGTCAGGTTTGAGGGTGAATACACGTTCCTTGAGCTTGTAAATTGCCTCACAACAGCATCCGACTGGAGAGAACTGAGAAACCTGGCATACCGGGAAGATGGCAGGGTAATCAGGACACCCCTGCGGGAACCCGAGAAGGACCTTGACAGTTTCCCATATCCTTACCGGAGGCCTCTCAGGGAGTACGCACCGGGCAAGCGATACTCAACATTAATATCAGGAAGAGGCTGTACATATAATTGTTCCTTCTGCAATACAGCAGAGTATTACACGCAGGCAGGCGGGCCCATTAAGCGCATCAGGAGACCTGAGGCTGTAGTGGATGAGATGTTACGACTCTACTCTGAAGGCGGATGCAGAATTTTTCTCTTTCAGGATGATGATAATCCGGTAAAAACTGCCGGCGGCAACTTCTGGATGAAGTCGTTCTGCAGTGAAATCGAGCGGACGGGCCTTCTGAACAGGATAATCTGGAAGATGAACTGCAGACCTGATGAGATTGAGCCGGAGACCTTCTCAATGATGAAAAGGCACGGACTCTTTATGGTATTCATCGGACTGGAGGACGGGACAGACGAAGGGCTGAACAGGTATAACAAAAAGATGACTGTGGAATCTGCCAGGTATGGCGTTGAGGTACTCCGGAAGCTCGGAATCGGGTTTGATTATGGTTATATTTTGTTCCAGCCTGAATCAACTTTTTCATCACTCAGGGAGAACCTGCACTTCCTGGAGGAGATTTGCAGCAATAGCATTGTTCCCATGACCTTCCTGAAGCTCATGCCTTACTTCGGAACCCGTGTGGAAAGAGAATTAAGGGAGGCCGGCCGGCTCATTGGCCGACCCGGGAGGTTCGATTATAATTTCCTGACTCCGGCCCTTGACGCCTGCTGGGAGGCAGTTTCAGATTGCTTCGCTGAGTGGCTGTGGGGACGCGAAGGCGCCGTGAATCTGGCAAAATGGGTAAGAAATTTCCTGGCAGTACGGGATCATTTCGGAGAACCAAATGATATAGTAGAGAGACAAAGATCTGTTTACCTGGAGACTGTTGCTCAGGGCAATCTCTTCCTCTCAGAGACTCTGTACGGATTGTTCGACTATTACGGGTCAGGCAGGTACTCTACAGAGGGGCAGGAGAGGATTGATAAAACAGCGCTGGAATCAGCCGGAAGACACAATGCGATTTGCGGAGTCTTCCGGGAAAGCCTCAGGGTGCTGAAGGAGGAATCATGGCACTGAATGAAAAGATCCTGCAAATATTAGATTTGCAGGATCTTAACTTCACAACTAACTGATCTAGCGAAATATTAAAGCAACAATTACTGCTTGAAAACCATTATTGTTTCAGAATAACTGCCCTGTTTCACATATACGAAATAGGTACCCGGCATCAGGTTACTGCCAAAACTGATAGTCTCGTTATTACTTGTCTGGTATTTTGAAAGAACTCTTCCTGTAGCGTCGGTAACCGATACCTGTATGGGATTATCAGAATCTGACTCCACCTGGAGGTAGAAATCGTATTCAGTCGGGTTCGGCCAGATATAGGTCATGAAAGGCGCTTTTCCGTTAATATCATGCGGTACCTTCACCACGATTTCATTATAGGAGTAATTCCATGACATGTCACGGCATTCTATGATGATATGATACTCCCTTCCGCTTTCTGTGCCGGCTCTCTCGGCCCTTAGCATGACAGTATGCCCGTCAATGATTTCCCAGTCAGGAGCCGTGTCTCCGTCTCCTGTTCCGTCGTCCGGCTCTGTGCTGTAAACATAAAGCTGACATTCGGTGCTGCCGCAGTTGTCGTAGACCTGGTATTCCAGCGGAACCTGCACCATTCTGTGGTCAGGCGGCCATAACGGATCATAGTTCTCCCTGAGACCTGTCACAACCGGTGCTTCACTGTCCCAGACATATACGTCAAAACTGCATGTTTCCGTAGCGCCTTCAGCATTTGCAAGGATGAATGTATTTGTCGTAATTCCCGTCGGGAAGAAAGAACCGGAGGGCAGGCCGGAAACCTGGGTCACCGTGATGCCTTCGCCTCCGCAATTCGGGGCAGGCGTTACATCGGGGTAATAGATATAGGCGCCGCAAAGGCCCGGGTCAGTTGAAGCATAGATGAAGGAGGGACATATGACACCTGGCACCGGGCATGATGTTGCCGTAAAGGCATATTCTCCGGTCAGTCTGTTAAATGTCACAGTGTAGGTCCCGGCGGGAACCGGGATATTGGGTCCGTCCTGGTAACCGTAGCCTGTGGGGAATCCCCAACCTCCCCAATTGACATCCCATGCATTTTCCATCCTGAATTTCACTTCCCCCTGATTGAACGGATAATCGGTTAGGGTGTATGTGATTCCGTCAGTGGTTGTCAAATCAATGTCATCGTACCACCATCCCGGCAATGCATCACCCAGTATCCCGATGCTAGGGAATGCAAAATTGTATTCCCCGGTCAGAATATTAAAAGTAACCTTATAGTCGCCTGCCGTTACCGGAATTGGAGGGCCATCAGTAATGGCGGTTCCGGATGGGAAAGAATTATTGCCCCAGTTTTCCGTCCAGCTGTCATTTTTCCTGAATTTAGCCTCGCCGTCTGTAAAATGATATGCTGTCAGCATATATGTTATACCGTCATATGTCAGCATGTTGACATCAGTATTCCACTCCTGGTAGGAAGGAACTGCGGTACCGGCAACACCGATAAAAGCAGAGCAGTTGTCAATACAGGTGAATAAATACTCCCCGGTTTCCCTGTTAAAAGAGATATCATAGGTTCCCGGATTGGTTACCATGATATCCGGGCCGTATTGTATACCGGTGCCTGCGGGGAATTCAGAGTTGCCCCAGTTGACCATCCAGGTGTCATCCTGCCTGAACTTGACCCTTCCTGTTGACAGGTACAGCTGAACAGTATAGTGGATCGCGTCATCAGACAGCATATCAACATCTGTGTCCCAGCCGCTGAGTGAAGACCCGAGGATTCCGATTGAAGGTGTGTATGGGCCAAGATCTGTCAGTGAAATGTTGTCAAAGTAGGTGGTTACGGCAATGGTACCAAGCTCAAAGCTGAGTTTATGATAAGGAAAGATGAGCGGGGTTTTAAAGTCGATTATAACTGTCTGCCATTCAGTGGTGGCATGTTGTTCATACTTGTCATACCCGATCAGGCTGGTCCATGAACCAAACACCTCTCCCAGATAGAGACCGTATGTGCGCTCGGCATCTGCCTTTACGTCATATGATAGCCGGTACATATGATTTTGCTGCAGATTAAAACCTGCCTGAACCAGCTGGATGTCAGAAGTATAATATCCGGGATTGTCGTATTCGGAAAAATTGCAGACACATATCCCATTTTCCGGATAGATCGAGGCATTTGCCGGATAACCTATATATGTACACCAGATGTTCGGGGGAGCAGGATCTCCCGGAAAAGGTACAATTACAGTTGTGGAGTCAAATCCGCCATCAATCAGAAGTTCCTGGGCATTTCCCGGAGGGAGAGCCACGAACAACATGACTGAAACAAGCTGTGTAAAGATCTTTGCTTTCATAGGCTTAGTATTTTAATGATTAGATTATACCTGGATCACTTTTTTACAGGTACAAGAGTACCGCCATCCACCAGCACCTTTCCGTCAACAGTCAGGGTGCTGCCGGGCAGATGAAAATTATATCCAAAAGTGGACTTGTTTTCCCCGCCAGCATAGAGGTTATTCCCGATTCCGATCGTAATCATCCCGGCAGGCATCCAGCAAGCAAGCTTGCTGCCGGGTATGATACTCACATTGGGATTTATACCTATATCAACGGAAGAAAAATCATCTTTTCCTTCTGCAAATGCATCATATAGTTCCTTAATGCGTTCAATCCCTGACTTCGCTGTCATCGAGACCAGCTTCCCTTTCTGAAAGACGAGTGTTATATCTTTCGCTTCAACTCCTGACCCGAAGTCAGAGGCAACAACTATTTTCCCCTCAGCAGTACCGGGTACAGGTGCCAGGGCCACCTCGCCGGCCGGCAGATAAACCTGTGTAGCAAGAACTCCTTCCTTGATATCCTCGTCTGACACGATTCCGTCCAGAACTACAGTTTTCCTTCCTGTAATCTTTACTTTCAGGTCGGTCCCGTTAGGGTTGGTTATATGCACTTCATTGCCGGCCTCCAATACTTTTTTCAATGAATTTCCGGTAGCTTCAAGTACCTGGTAATCAACGTTCATTCCTTTCCAGAACATGTCTGAAAGTTCCTTGATTGTAATTCCGAATTGTTTTGCCCTTGCCTCCGTGGGATAAAGTCCGTTACCGATGCTGACTTGTCTGATTTTGCGGCTTAATGCAAGGTCGGTCACCGGGGCACTGGCCTGGCTTAATGTTGCCAGGCGGTCGGCCGGAATATCTGCAAGCAGGAGGGGATCTTCATTGTAACTGATCCCTATGGCTGCGTCAAGGAAGGAAACGATTTTGAAGTCAAGTTCAGGAGTGCGTGAATCATACATGACAGGCACTTCAGTGTAAAACTTCCTGGTCAGCCTGTCGCTCCCGACTGTCAGCAGGGGATAGCCTCCCCTCTTTGCCACGTTGACGGCGATGTCTTCAAGCAACTCCATATCACGTACTCCGCCACTAATGAATACGAATTCGCCTTCCTTTATGTTGGCGCATTGATTGACGATCTTCTGTGCAAGTGATTCTGTCTCGGAAGATTTGGCCTTGTCTGTAATTACCTGTGCCTTTACAATAAGGCCTGGCAACATTACAAGAAAGGCGGCAAATAAGATTTTAGGGTTTTTCATATCCGGAAGATTTTAGTTATTTGAACTATATTCCTGATCCGAAATGCTTCGTATCTATTTTATGACAAAGTTCTGTCACATCAGCGAAGGCCACTTTGCTAATCGTCCCAAAGTTGTGTCTCTTTGTCCCCGGAAGCGTTTTTTGCTACTCACAGGAATAACCTGAACTCTCCCACATATCGATTGCATTCTGACTGCATTCCCAGAAGGTCTCTTCCCCGTTGGTACATTGCTCGCAATAAAATACTTCGCATGAGTTGAAGCCGGGAATCAGGAGGAAGAGCAGTGCAATGTAAATCATGCAGTGATTTCTCTTTGTTTTCATGGCCGGGTGTATCAGATTATAATTTTCTGAGATTGTTGTTTTTGCCACCTGTGGCTGATGTACCGCAAGCAACTAATACAAAGTTCGGCTCCGTTTTGGCAATGGATTTTCCCGTTTGTACCAAAATTTGTTCTATACGTACCAAAATGATTGCCCTGAAAACTCTTCAGGTAAGTTTGGATACTTGTTTTAACCCCTTCTGCGTTGTATTTTTAACCCCGGAGAAGTTCCCGGATAATACATCCGTCAAATACCGCAAATATGATTGCAGCAAAAAAATCAGGTCGGTTTCCCTATGGGTGGGTAGTCCTTATCCTTATCGTCGTACTGCTTTATTCAACCAATCCGTCTGAACCGCAGTTCACTTCTTTCCTGAAGGACAGGATAAGGGAACAGGTGAAGGGTGATGAGACCATTTCCGGAGACCTGACAAGACTCTTTTCAGGGCCTGCCGCCTCCCTGGCCGGACTTGGTACCGTCAGGAAAGACTATTTCCTGTGCTCAACTTATGAGCTAAGCCTACCCGATGAGGAACATCTTTTCCTGGGCATCATGGACCACTTCATCCGTATTAAATGAGCATGTGAACAGGAATATCAGGCATATTCACCTGTAAGACTCAGGTTTTTATGAGCATCCACAAGCAGTGCGTGGATGGGGACTCCAAACGGGCAGGCAGCTTCACAGAATCCTTCACAACCGGCACAATTCCCGGCATTTGGCCTGTCAAGCCCGAGGTACTGGCTGATGGCATACTTTTCGCGTGACTGTGCCACGAAATAATTGTTATACCGCATGATCGTATTGACAGGAACTCTCCTGGGACAGGTGCTCTCACATATGCCGCATGCGTGACGGCAGTAAAGCGGGCCGAATGTTGCCCTGAGCGAGTTTACCTCTGACAATGCCCTGTCAGTCAGTCGTGATCCGGACAATCTAATATAATCAGCAACCTCCGTGAAGTTTGAAAATGAGATCAGGACGGTACTGACAGCCGGGTGGTTCAGCACGAAACTTATCGCAGCCTCTTTCCGGGCGTTTAAATCAGACAAGCCATGCTGTATCAGGAACGGCATCGCCTGCTCCTGGCTCTTCATTATCTTCGAATAAACTTTCTGAATATTCGGAGGGATTTCCTTGTTTTCTTTCTGGTAATTTGTAACCATGTTCGTAACGATATTGTAAGCTCCCCCGAAAGGATCAGTCTTCATCAGGGTTGTCCCGACGTTCTTTTTCCCGCACAGTTCAAGGATTTTATCACCCATCTCCTTCTGGACATAGTTATAAACGAACATTACGATGTCAAAACGCCCGCTGTCAACGGCTGCACATATTATCTTATCCATTGTCTCCGGTGGCTCGTCCGCGTAACTTGACCCATGGCAGGAGACGCCGCTGAACCTCACAATACCCTCCTTCCGCATCTGTCTGACGGCCTTATGGAAAACTTTGTTCTCTGTTTCCCTGGCAGTGGTAGCGTGCCAAAGCATCAGTCCGTCAATGTAATCAGTATCAAGTCTTTCCAGTGATTTTTTTACCCTGGCGACAAGAGTTTCTCCTGTATCCTTCTCAGTGACTGCAATCTTGGAGTTGATAAACAGCGAATCTCTCGGACAGGTTTTGATTGCCCGGCCGATGGCGATTTCACTGTTGCCGCCGCCATGTCCCTCGATTGTATCGATAAAATTTATCCCGCCGGCTATAGCAGCTTTCAGAACACTCTCGTTTGCCAAGCCCGGATAGCCACATCCGATGTCTGACACTCTGAACCCGGTACGCCCAAGCACCCTGTATTCTTTTATTGCCGGCTGCTTTTGTTCATGGGGTAGATTCTCCCGGCCGAACATCGCACATGTGCCAGCTATACCTACGCCTGTAATACATGCTGTCGATTTTGACAGGAATGTTCTGCGGTTGACTGTTTTTTGTTTCATATCAGACCTTTAAGAGATTAAAATTATATCGCCGCCGGGCTGAAGTCAAATAAATCATCCGGCAATTTGGTTCTGCCTATCCTGAACCGGCATCCACCCATGAATGTCAATATCTGCATTTCCGTTCCCGGATCATGGCGATTAAGATGTCGACTGCATTTCTCATTTTGGCACATTGAGAACATTCTTTGGGACGTATAGCAAAGTCGGTTAAGGGATATTGGATTAAATTGACGCTGATTTTAAAGGAGCACGTTGGAATATCGGGTCAATTAAATTCTGAAGATGAAAAAAATAAAATTCTATACCTGCTATTTGTTGCCAATCCTGCTTCTGATACTCATGTTCAATACTCGTTGTGCCACCACGCTTATCAGGGAGCTGCGACAACCTCCTGTAACAGCCGCTGATTCATCTATTTACAATGTCAAGGTACATATGAAAGACGGTTCTCTTTATGTGCTTGACATTTTTGATATGGATAATAATTCAGATACTGCTTATGGATTCGGGATTTACTATGATAAATACAGGGATGTGATCAGGACAAACACAGATCTGTCAGGTCAGTGGATAGATAGAAGGTTCTCTGTCGCCCTGACAGATATCGCCCTTGTAGAAGTAAATCAGATAAAAAGCAAGATGACGGGAAAAATTCTGGGCATATCCCTGGTTTCTGCCGCTACAATTGGCCTTACAGCTTATTGCCTGGCCAACCCCAAAGCATGTTTTGGTTCATGCCCGACATTTTACTCATGGGACGGAACTGACACGACACTCATGGCGGAAGGTTTCTCATCTAGCATTTTGCGGAAATATGAGACGGATGATATCGACATGCTCTACCATGCCCATCCTGCCGGTAACAATTTCAGCATTAAGCTCACGAACGAAGCTCTGGAGACTCATGTAATAAGGTATGCCAACATAATGTTATTGCCGAGGGGTGACGGAGAAAGGGTATTTGCCACTGAAGAAGGTGAGTTCTTTCAGACATCAGATATTCATGCGCCAACATCATGCAAGGCTCCCGAAGGTGACTGTCTTGAGCAGTTGAGATCGATGGACAAAAAGGAAAGGTACAGCCGGAGTGATCCACATAATCTTATTTCCAAGGAATCCGTTGAACTTACTTTTAATGATGTGCCTGAGGGTAAAATTGGACTTATTTTAGGATGCAGGCAGACATTCATGACAACCTATCTTTTCTATCAGGGGCTTGCATACCTTGGCAGATCTGCAGGTTACTTTGCCGCAAGAATTGAGAGTGGGGACAAGCTACCGCAGCGCAAATTTGACAGGATAAAAGATCTTCTCGGCCCCATTGAAATATTTTATCGGGATTCCGGCGGACAATGGATCAGGGCAGATGAAATCTCAGAGTCAGGGCCAATTGCCTCAGACTTACATCTGATAAAACTTCCCGGGACAGGTTCCGGAGAGGTGAAAATAAAGCTTCGGATGACAAAGGGATTATGGAGGATTGACTATGCTGCGCTGGGCAGGCTGGGGAATGAGACTGATCCTATAATAGTTGAACCGTCAGAGGTCGTAGCCAAAAATAATCCGGATACCGCAGCAGCCCCGCTTCTGAAAGGTCTGCAGACAACCCTTATAACACTCCCGGGGGATGTATACGAAATAAAATACAGGATACCCGATGTTGGCGATGATTATGATCTGTTCCTTAAAAGCAGGGGATATTACCTGGAATGGATGAGAGAATCATGGCTGGAGGAAGAGAATCATCTCAAGGCTGCAGTCTTCTTCGGGTTTCCCGGGCTCTACCTGAGGCATGCAGGCAATGATTTCAAGAAAGTGGAAAACGATTTGGAGAATAGTTTCTGGAATAGCAGATATGTCAGAAAGAATTAACCAGATAATTCGGCTCATAGTATGCCTGATATTCCTGACTGAATGTCAGAATTCAATGATTCCAAGGGCATATATGCCACAACCATCCATGGCGGAAAAGAGCAGTACCGGCAGCTGGATAGTGATACAAATGCAACAGGATCTGCCACTCTCCCGGCCAACAGAAATCTCAGGGGAGCTGATTGCAATTGAGAATGACACTGTTTATCTGCTGACAAGTTCTGCATTTTTAAAGATCCATCAAGGTGCTGTCACAACAGCCGTACTCTACCCTTTCAAGCCGCAGAGTGCAACAGTATCTTTTATTACAGGCTTGTCATTATTACCCACTATGATCGGGGCAATAATAAGGCCGGACCCCGGAGTTGCACTTCTGATCATCGGGATTCCTTTATTGGTAACCGGTACAATTATGAGTATGAACGAATTATATGGAAACGTAATGAAATACCCGCTGAAGTACAGCCTTAAAGATTTAGGCAGGTTTAGCCGATTCCCGCAGGGTATGCCTCCGGATCTTGATCCCGGAAATCTGCGGCTTAAATAACCGGGGTGGTCAATCTGACTCTATTAATGCCGTACAGAAAGTTCAATTTCATTAGATCTTCATTTACAAATACCGTTATTGCGGAGGTATTGATGTTATAATCGATGGACCGGCCTGACCATAATATACTCCATAAGACTCATTCATCTGATCATATGGATCTTAACATATCTTCCGGTAAAATATCTGACAGAATGCCGGAGGACTTTATAAACTACCTTGCCAGTGTGGGTATCGGGGTTGAATCAGGTTTACTTGTCCTCCCTCACAGGAATCATTATTTCTACGATTTTGAAGAACTGAAAAGGGTGCAAACGATTGTTAACCTGATGAAACTTAACCATGTCAGGGAGTTGAGAGGCTTTGTACGTAAACTTTCGGAATTATTGCATTACCAGGCCAATTTCATTGGATGCTTTGTTGACAATAAAACCCAAAATCGTTTTTCATTTAAATACAACAACCTTTCTGAAAAGCTCTCGGAAATACCGGAATCCTATGAGATTGGAATTGAATCAAGGATACCTTTTGTAAACAGGATATACAATTTAATGGATGCGAAGACCGACCGATCTCTTACACGGAAAACTGTTACAAATCTCCTGAATGAATTTGGCTTTAAGGTTGTACTCATGAAAGAACACCACGGAGTGACTTACTTTCATTCAATAAAAGCCAGTCACGAGTCACAACAACTATTACCTGAAAAGCGATACTCACTGAAGGAGAAGGGAATACCTTCATAACGGCAAATTCCCATACCTGTTAACTCCATAGACGGTGAAATTGCCTCGTGTTGTAGGTTTTCAGTTTGTGCGGATACAAGTGGTCTGAATCAATTACTGTTCCGGTGTCCGCCAGGTACTGTCAGCAAAAAAAGGTTAAAAACACCGTACATCGAACTCGTTTATGTTAACCACTGTTTCTCCGTCAGGCGTTATGACCATTTGAACAAGGATAGGAAGCAGGGCTATAAGTTTCCCATCCAGTCTCACCATTGTCATCCTGACAAAGTGATTGACGTCAGCTCCCTGTCCCTGGCTGCCTTCACCCGGAAAGACGCTGGACGATACGAAATTCAGATTATAGGCAAGATGGCTTGTTCGTCCGTAAAGAACGACGTGATCATACTTGATTTGTATCTTACTCACTATGTGAATAGTACCTTCCTTTACATTGCGCCACTCCACTCTCTCAGCGATAATATCTCCGCCAATCAATTCGTTGACGCATGGGACGTAAAAAGCTACCCGGACAGGTAATTCAGTTCTAATAGGCTGGGAATTTGCCTCAATGAGAGCGAATCCCAATCCGATACAAATCAGGCCAAGGAATCTTAGTGTTTTCATAGCTGTAAGGTTTTTGTTTTCATAGTCACCTGAATTTATTTTATACTTCAGAGCATTACTGATATAAAATCCCTTGTCACAATTCTTGTCAGATTCTGCCGGAAAGTTCGACCATTATTGAGAAATGGATTTTGCTCTGCGTCCCAAAGAATATTCTCAATGTACCAAAATGCGAAAATCAGTCCCGATATTAATGTCTATGTTCCCGGGACGGGATCTCTGTCAGAATACGGGATGGTCTGCCTGGATAAAGGAAAAGCCCCAAACCTGTCTGTGCATATGGGGCTCATTGTCTCGCTGCATTCCCTCGTGTGAAGAATTTTTTGTCGAACCAGGGCCTATGATATATCAAAGATAGGTTATGATATTTGAAATGAAACATTTACCTTTATATTGTGGTAAGGTGATGTTGTAAAATGTTCCCCGGGATGAAGAAGTTTATCCTAAATTATATCTTGGTTCCAGTATTACTTTTCGTAATATTTAATGCAATTGTATTGGGGTTATTATACTGTACCAGACCAGTTATCGAAAGTGGAATCATAAAGAATATTGATATTGCCAAAGGGAAGTATGATGGAAATGGTGAGGACGCATTAATTTTATTCTTGCTGGATGAGACGAACACTCCTTATCAACGTTCACATGTAGCTATTTGGACATTAGGTCAGATAAAATCTCAAAAAGCATTACCCTACCTCAAGGAGTTTTACCGTAATGACCCAAGAGGATATTCATGTAAAAACAGGCATGATTCAGTTCTTTGCCAACGATGTTTGTTTAATGCTATTAGTGCAATTGAATCAGATTGGGAGATGCACCCGGAATTTAATAAGTGATGTCTCATTCTCTTATCAGGCATACTTTCCCTTAAACTTAACGTTCGGTGGTATTTGTGCAGATTGACCATAATTTGTGAATATTTTTTCTATAACTTTATAAGAACCTCTAAATCTATACATATGAAAAAAATTGTTATTGTTTTGGCTCTTACACTTGCAGTTTTCTGAAAGGTAAATAATAATATCCAAAATCTCATATCAGGCGATAGAAACAAGTTTAGTTATCCGTCCTCATTGTGAAGTGATTCCTCAATTTCCAGATTGCGTTGTAGATTAAGTTCCCAGACTTAACTGCCGGACGATCCCTCTTACAGCCAAAGCAAAATAAAGTCTCAGCTGCCCCTTGCATTTCTGCAGATTTTACCTCTTACTTGAGGAATGATAAATTCTGCATAAAGAGAATCAAACCGTCAATATAAGGAAGAATAACCTCTGCAATTAGAAATCACGGCATCAAGTCAGGATGAAACTGGCTGTATAATTTATTTTCTTGCCATACTACCTAAGAATACAGCAAACCCCTGCCGGTTTTTCACAACAATTGACCTTTTACGTCCTTGAGATTCCTGTTGCCAGGATCCGATATTAACTCTGAACTTCTTATGTGCCGTACGTCAGAAGAATACCTTTACACCTACAAGTGAGCACTTTGCTAATGCAATCAGCTACCCCGTTGCATCTCATTCCCACATCTTTATATCAGAGCAATTTTCGAAGCTATCGGGGATATCTCAGTGCTATCTTTCCTGTCTCACCAGGCACACCTACGACCCGACTTCTGATCCCTTGCTGTGGCTTTTGCATACCACGATTCCTGGGGGATGTTCTCTTGCGAGGCTTCTAAGCTCAGGTTTATGAAACCTGAACCTTTTACATACCCTCCTTTCTCGTTCTAGTGAGACGGATCGATGCTTCTCCTGATCGATACTTCCTCCCGTTCACCATCTACAGTAATACGTAGATAGATCGGAACTTCCTGATTATTAAGCACCCTTGATCTTCTGATGAAGACCAGCACTGACAATGTTTTGATTCTCATAATGACAAATTTATAAGTTTCACAAATCTACTTCTGCCATTACGCTATTAAAAATGCAAAATGCTGCAAAACAATGAAATATGGCGAATTCGGTGGATCTGGTGAAAGACAGAAAAAACCCACCGAATTCGGTGGATCTACTTTTCAATTCGGTGTACTTTTTTGCACAGGGGTTTAAAACAACAAACCCCGCAAACTTCAAGTTTACAGGGTTTTGCATTGATTTGCACTGTGATTTTGTGGAGATAAGGGGAATCGAACCCCTGACCTTGTGACTGCCAGTCACA
>ENA-UOOK01001739-UOOK01001739.1-fermentation-metagenome-genome-assembly--contig:-NODE-1739-length-28228-cov-7.463174_pt1 | contig 28228 bp, 18 predicted proteins | sample MGYA00245777_ERZ724023 | MGnify/ENA primary metagenome ERZ724023 (study PRJEB28704, sample SAMN03018312) | fermentation metagenome | biome: anthropogenic terrestrial biome; feature: soil; material... | reverse complement strand
CAGCTCATTATTTCTAAATAGCTGGGCTCCTTCTATAATGGGAAAATCATTTCTGTTGTTCATTTTAACACCTCATTTGGAACGCACAAGGTTGGAGAGATTGTATCCCGGTTCATGGATGCTTCAAAAATTCGTGAGGCAATCTCCGGAGCCACACTAACAATAATGATTGATACGATAATGGCTGTAATCGGCGGAATTATCTTATATACGCAAGATAGCTTCCTTTTTGGAATAACAGTGATAATTGCAATATTATATGGCATAATTGTTTTTGCATTTAACAAGCCAATAAAAAACGTCAACAGAAAGCAGATGGAGGATAATGCACAGTTAACATCATATCTTGTGGAATCATTAAACGGTGTTGAAACAGTGAAAGCCTTTAATGCTGAAGGAAAAGCGAACCTTGAAACCGAGATCAAGTTCATTAAACTTTTAAAAAGTGTTTTTAAGGGAGGCTGGATAAGGAATCTACAAGGTTCCATCACAAGCTTTATTGGAAGTGGCGGGGGTTTAATAATACTATGGATTGGTGCTGCCACTGTTATAAAAGGAGATATGACGGTAGGTCAGCTTATTACCTTTAATGCGCTTTTAGCGTATTTCTTAGACCCGATAAAAAACCTTATAAACCTTCAACCCATGATGCAAACAGCTATTGTGGCATCGGACAGGCTTGGCGAAATATTGGATTTGCCATTAGAGAAAACAGACAATGAACATAAAAAAATGAAACCTTCAAGCTTAAAAGGCATGATAGAAATAAAAGACTTAGACTTTCGATATGGAACTCGTCAGTTGGTTTTGAAAAACATAAACATGGAGGTTCAACCGGGTGAAAAAATTGCATTGGTTGGAGAAAGTGGTTCGGGGAAGACAACACTCGTCAAGCTGCTGCTGAACTTCTATCCATGGGAAAAGGGTGATATCCTGATAAACAAAAACAATATCAGGGATATAAATGTTGAGGTTTTGCGTGAAAAAATCGCTTATATATCGCAGGACATATTTTTGTTTAGCGGAACTATTCTTGAAAACCTGAAGCTGGGTAACGAAAACGCTACAATGGAGGAAATTGTAGAAGCTTGCCAAATGGCAAAAGCACATGATTTTATCAACAGCTTTCCGCTTAGATATGAAACAAGGCTTGAGGAAAATGGAGCTAATCTTTCAGGCGGACAAAAGCAACGTCTGGCAATAGCAAGAGCAATTCTAAAAAAACCTGATATTTTTATCATGGATGAAGCCACCAGCAATCTTGATTCCATATCAGAAAAAGCCATTGAAAAGACAATAGAAAAAGTGTGTGAAAATGTAACCACAATCATAATTGCTCATCGCCTATCCACTATTAAAAGATGTGACAGGATTTTTGTTATGGGAGACGGTGAATTTATAGAGAGCGGAACCCATAAAAGCCTGATGAATAAAAAAGGCAGATACTATGACCTTTGGAAAGAGCAATTGCCAGACATAGAGGTTTATGAAGAGGTTCTTTTAACAGAAACAGAACCGTGTAATCCAACTATTGGTGCAATCGATATGGGAGTTTATAGCGCAATCGCAGTAGCGGGGGGAGGAGAGTGAAATGCAGGCTAACATTATAGATTTTAAAGATTTAACTGACAGCAAAGAGATTATGCTTTCAAAGCCTAACCCCTGGATGGCAAGATTCATATATCTCCTAATAATTATATTAATTGCTTCCCTCACGTGGACATATTTCGGAGAGATGGATGAGTATGTGAAAGCTCATGGGGTAGTTCGCCCAATGGAGCAGATCAGCACAGTTTTAAACACATTAACCGGCGAAGTGGATGCTGTTTATTTTTATGAGGGAAAGCAGGTGAAAAAAGGAGATCTTCTGTATACAGTTTCCCATGATGCATTACTACTGGATAAAAATAATTATGAAAATCAAATTAAGCAAACAGAGCTTCTGATGAATCATTTAAGTCTAATGAGAAAAAGCGTTGATGAAATGCGAAATGCTTTTGACAATACTACAGAAGAACAAAAACCATGGTACCAACAATATAAAAAGTTTGAAACAGATTATAGACTTGAAGAAGAAAACATAAAATTAGAGACGCAGAATCAAGAAGTAAACCAAAAGCGGCTTCAGCAGGAAAGGGATAACCTTTCAGGGTTTCTAATGCTTCAGGACAGTATACGGGCAGAGACAAACCTTTTTCCGGATATGAACAACTCATACGCCCTTAGATATGAGGATTATAGAAAAAATGTCGATGCCCTAAACAGTGCTATTAATAAGGCGAAGGATGATTATCAAAAAGCAGAAAAAATGTATGTAGCACAAATTGCATCTAAGAAAGAGGTGGAGGAACTAAAATTCCAAGCGGAAAGTGCTGAAATGAAGCTTGAAACATATCAAAATCAGTTTATGCTATCTGTATCAGAAAATGTTGAGAGCATTCAAACAAATATCAGTGATATAGAGAATAGGTTAATGCAGGTTCCGGGAGGGCTGAGGTTATCAAAAATCAGAAATGACAAGTTGGTTAGTTTAGATCAAGGTATTGAAACCGAAAAGCAAAGACTGAAACAGCTAAACAATGAACTAAAAAGCATTTCTCTACGGATTGAAGATTGCTTTGTATACGCAAAAACAGATGGAACCGTACATGTTATGCAGGAATTCGCAGAAGGCGACATAATGCAAAGTGGTATTGAGGTCGCAAGAATTTTGCCCGCAGAAGAAGAAGAACTTAAAATACAACTTGCATTGTCAAACAGTGACATAGCTAACGTTAATATGGGAGATAACGTTAAATTTCATTTTTATGCCCTACCTTACAAGGAATACGGTGAGCTTATAGGCGTCATATCAAGAATATCCAGTGATGATCAGGCGAACCAGATGGAGGGAGCAAGCTACTATTATGCGGAGGCAACACTTACAAAAAAAGATCTGATTGGGCACAAGGGGCAAAAAGGAAAAATCTTGGTGGGGATGACTTGTGAAGCACAAATTATCCATGGAAGCAAAAAAATATTATACTGGCTGCTTGAAAAAATTGATCTGAGAGAGTGAGCTTGTTTGGCAAAGCTTTGCTTCTGGACTTTGTTTGAAAAAACATTGTATAATGGAAATAAGGTCATTGTATGATTAAAATACGGTCTAATACAGTTGCTGAAAGGGTTGTTTTCCGCTCACGATGAGAACGCAGCTACTGCTTCAGTCCTTTCAATAGATTGTGCCAAATTCAGCAAAAATGGAGGAAAGTCTTATGAAAAAGAGAATTCTCATTAACATTCTTTGTATCTTCATTATCCTTTCATTTTCAATTGGTATGACGGAGGCTGCTGAAAGCAGCTCGTCATATAGCGGAGCATCATCCTGGGCTGTGCCTGAGCTTGACAGAGCTGCCGGGTATGGGTTTATTACCGGCAGAATTAAAGATAATATGTCCTCTAATATTACTCGAGAGGAATTTGCTGAAATTGCAGTTAGGTTTTATGAGGTTTATACCGGTTTAAATGCGGAACCTGGAAACGCAAAGTTTTCTGACACATCTAACCCGGAAATATTGAAAGCGGCAAATCTTGGGCTGACTACAGGAATCGGGGATGGTAAATTCGGTCCTAAAGCTCTTGTGACCCGTGAACAGATTGCGACAATGCTTTTAAGGGCGTTGAAAGTGATCCGTCCGGAGGGTGACTTCACAGTTACCGGATCTGATAAATTTTCCGATGACAACCTTATTGCAAATTGGGCACAAGAGGGGGTATATTACTGCTCCGGGGTAGGAATCATCAAAGGAATTAAGAATGAGAACAAAAGCTTTCGGTTTGATCCGAAAGGCAACAGTTCTCGTGAGGTCGCTGTTATTGTTATCACCAGGGCGTACGAATGGTTTATACAAGATAAAAACTCACAAGGAAATGGCACATCAAATAATCCGGGCGAAACACAGCAAGGAGATAATACCCCTCACGATACAAACACAAGTGAAGACTGGAACGGTAGTATTATCATAGTAGAAAGCGAGTTTAAGCAGGATCAATATATAGTCACGGAAGTGGAAGACACAAGCTTCATATACCTGCCCTATGAGCGTTTCCGGTATGTCTTCAAAATGCCTTATGCCGGGAGTTTCTCTTACCCGGACGCAGGAATTAAGGACGGCGTTATTACCCTTGTATGGAAGAACGCACAGGGAGAGCCGATGATTGAGGTTATCATGCAGGTCGGCAGTTCGATAGCTTATTTTAACGGTGAGCCTATTGACATTACTGAAGGACCTTTTGAAAAAGAAAATGAGGTATATGTTCCCGTTAACTTGTTTATTCAACTGTTTGGCATGAAGTCGGAAATGTTTCAGGGGCGAATGCTTTTTGCATATGAAGATGATTTCCCGCAGAGTGTTCTTATAGGAGACTGGAGTTCTTCCCATACAAACCTGTTTGTGGGCTATAAGGATATGGTAACGGGAGTGGTCAGCCTACCTTCGTTTGACTGGTTTCGTGAATTTAATGAAGACGGGACATACAGGCTTGTGGTGGCAAGTTCGGGAGGATACGAAGATGCGATATTACTTCAGAACGGAAAATACAAGGTCATCGGAAATGTGATTTACTACTATGATTGTTATGAAACTCTTTATAAAGGCACACCCTTATTAAAGCAATATGAAAATAAGCATATGGGTGACCGGTTGGAATTTGATTTTATCAATAACTACAATCAGGAGGAAGACAAAATCGAGTTAAATTGCTGGTATTATCGGTTGAAAGGTGAAAACTGAGCGGAAAAATTGACTTGGCGGCAGAGTTTTATCGAATGTAATCCAAGGGAATTAACGAATTTTCTTATGCTTTGAAAGACCTTTTTTATCTGGAGCTCTAATATACTTCATTTTCCTCACCTCCTCTTCGAATTTTTTGTTAAAGTATTCACTGACTAAGTTTGAATCACCAAGTATTACTATCTGTGAAGATATTACTAACTAAGTCAGCAGGGGAGAGGTGCTGATTCCTATGTTATATCGTCAAGTCATATTTTAAAATATTTATATTAATTTGAAAAATGAAGCAATACAGGGCTTTGACAGTTGAATAAACCCGTTCAGCAAAGTTGAACATCAAGCATTTTTACTGGTAAAATACGTGAAGAAGTGGGGGTCTTGGTTTTTTGATAGTTGAATAAAAAAATCCAGGTTCTTTACCCCAATAGGTTGTTCGTTCGTATAAAAGAGCTTACAACCATTAGAACAGTACGACAAAATGAAGGCAGTAACGATTTTATTTAGTTACTGCCTCATATGCTCTTATAGGGGTTATTAAAAATCTAAAGATTTTCTTTCAGCGGGTAATGCTATGCGGGTAATAATGGCTGCAGCCTGTGCCCGGGTAATATTTGTTTCAGGTGAAAAAGTACCTATACTGTCATTCCCTGTAATTACTCCTGCTCGGTATAAAAGGAATATACTGTCATGGTACCTCGTACCGCTTTTTACATCAGGAAGGCTTGTCACCTTATTGATTTGTACTAACTCATCAATAGGTAACGCAGAAGCAAATATATATGTCATTTCGCCTCTCGTCGCTGCAAGATTAAAATCGTTAAAATCATTTTGCTGTATTATTCCGTTTTCTATCGCATAATCAACATAGACACCATACCACGGCGAACCTTGTGTGAAATCTCCACTGCCTCCATTGTAAATGCTATGCAGGCGTGCAGCCATTGTCACGGCTTCGGCAAGAGTAATCGTGCCCTCAGGATTAAAATTACCAACGGAGTTACCTTTCATCAAACCGATTTCATAAACTTTTTTTACACTATCTGCATACCATTGATTAGACACATCTGCAAATTGTCCCTGGGTATATGTATTCTTCACAGTAAAATTGTTCGTTGAGGAAAGAGTACCGGAAGTAGAAGCGCCTGTAAGTAATTCCCTAAGTCCCGGCCATTCATAGCCTTCAAGTTCGCGAATTTCGTCGTTAGCAAGGAAGTACTCTATATCTTCATCGTACAAAACAAGAATATATGGAGCGCCAATCCAAAATTGATATATGTTTTCTTCTATCACATCATCACTCATTTCTTCAAGGCTGTCATATCCCAGTGGTTCTAGTGAATAATAAAAATATACTTGACCGTTGTTAAGTCCGGAAAAAAGCCTAACCTCTCCGCCTTCTTTTGAACTGTACCCATCCCCGCCTTGAAAAGCTCCGCAAAACCCTGCATCCAGATTATATTCAAAACCAGTGGGATATAGGTAGGAATAATAGATTGGGCAATCTGCACCGGTAAGCTTGACCTCCACCGCAGCACTTACATAATCCTTTGGGTTGACTACATAAACATCGGTTTCCTTTACATTGCCTTCAACAGGTAATTCCAGCTTAAGCGTACCAACATAATTCGGAATATTCAACTCTGCTTCAACAGAAATCCTGTTATCAACAGTGGCAGCTAACTTCTTTTCATAACTGTTTTCACTCCATGCCAAAGCGGGTGGTGTAAACATCACCAAACCTATTAACATTACAAGCAAAAAGCAAAGTAATCTTATCTTGTTTTGTAGTATTTTTTTTCTCATAGAATTTCTCCTCCTGTAATATAATTATCTCCCAGAAGTCATTTTGAACTTTCTGATGAAATTCAATATGTTTGGGGTTTTATAACGAGGCTAAGCAATTTCTTCTGTTATTATAACATTTTTACTCCCGCTTCGCAGGCTTTTGCAGCGATATTTTCGGGAATATTTTCGTCACAAATCAGGATATCTAAATCCGAAAGATTTCCGAAGGTAAACGCTAATACTTTATTGAATTTACTTTCCAAGGGTATACTGGGATTCTAATCAGGCAAACTTAGAATGAAGTCTGCTTTCGATATTTTAAAGGAGATACCCCTGATATTTCCTTAAAAACCCTGCCAAATTGCGATACACTGCCGAAACCAACCTTCTCAGCTACCTCAGTAACATTTAAACCAGAATCACGCAGGAGAGTTTGTGCTTCTTTAACTCTTAGCTGATTGAGATATTCTATAAAAGTGAACCCTGTTGATTTCTTGAATACTTTGCATAAATAATATGGGCTCATGTAAAACAGCTTTGCCAATAAATCAAGTGAAAGTGGATCCTTATAATGCGTATTAATGTATTGAATTATAGGAGACACATTTTTATGAATATAATTAATACAGGAATCCGATGATAGTGAGTTTATACTTCTAAGTCTTTGAATATAAGAAAGTAATTGAATCAAATATGCAGCTATCATTTCTTCAAAAGCAGCTTCCTGGCTGTCTGTTTCACCAAGCATCTTAAACAGCAAATCTTCCACTATTGACTGCTCTTTAAGTGTGAGTGACAATACGCTACTGCTAGCATTAAAAATAGAAACCAGTCTCTTAATTCTTTCAGCATCATCAGATAATAAAAACTCCGGTTTAAAATTTATTAATATTCTTTCCCAGCTTGTAATATCTGCATCAAGAGTTCTATGTAAATCATATCTGTCAATAAAGACAAGATTGCCTTTCAATATACGATATGTTTTATCCTTGATGAAATAATACCTTTCTCCCGATAAAAGATAATACATTTCATATGAATCATGAAAATGGCTTCTCGGCATGTTTAGCGGTGGCGTTTGTTTTTCATAGGATATCAATATAGAACCCCTCGGGTTTAAATAATTTATTTTTCGCATTATAATCCCTGCTTTCTACCCGCTGCCACGTGTTTTTTAGTTCAAAAGGTTAAAAATACATTTCTTTACTTTGTAGCCATTTAGACCACATATAAAGGTGGAGCGGGGTGCATCCTTATTATACACTATTTTTTTATAGCAAAATATGCGCAATTTTAATTATTTAAGCAAAATATGTGCTGAATATTGCAACCGGTAGGAGTAAAATTGTTAATAACACATATTTTAAATTTTTGAAAGGGGTAGTATATTATGAGTGACAAGAAAAAATATGCGCAGGTAGGTATCGGAGGAAGAGCTCGTTTATTTTATGAAGCGATTATAAGTGATTTTAAAGAAACATCAGAATTGGTTGCGTTCTGTGACATAAACCAAACAAGAATGGATTATGCAAATAAAGTTCTATCTTTAAAGTACAAATCAGATCCTGTTCCTACATATAAATCAGAGGAATTTGATTTAATGATAAGGAAAGAAAAACCTGATTGTGTCATTGTAACTTCAATTGACAGAACACACCATAAATATATTATAAGAGCCATGGAACTTGGGTGTGATGTAATTACTGAAAAACCTATGACTATTGACGAAGAAAAGGCACAGGAAATAATAGATGCTATCCACAGAACAGGACGCAACCTAAGAGTGACCTTTAACTATAGATATGCTCCCCATAACACTAAAATAAGGGAATTAATTATGGATGGTACAGTCGGTGACATATTTTCTGTCCATTTCGAATGGCTGCTTAATACACAGCACGGAGCCGATTATTTCAGACGATGGCACCGCGATAAACGCAATAGTGGAGGACTTTTAGTTCATAAGTCAACCCATCACTTTGACCTAGTTAATTTTTGGTTGGATACTCAGCCTAAAACTGTTTTTGCTATGGGAGATTTGAGGTTTTATGGTCGGGAAAATGCTGAAAAACGTGGGGTAACTAAATTTTATTCAAGATCCTTTGGAAGTGATTATGCAAAAGATGACTATTTTGCATTACACATGAACGAGAATGAGCAGCTTAGGGAATTATATCTCAACGCAGAAAAGGATGACGGATATATAAGGGATCAAAGCGTTTTTGGGGATGGAATCAGCATTGAAGACACCATGGGGGTATTAATACGATATAAAAACAAAGCAATAATGTCATACTCTCTTAATGCATATCAACCATGGGAAGGATACAGAGTAGCGTTTAACGGGAGCAAAGGAAGGATACAGATATCGGTTACGGAAAACTCTTATGTTAATGCAGGCGGTGCAAAAGGTGTGGAAGGCTCGGTTAATAATATAAGCATTGCAGTGTTCCCCATGTTTTCTGAGCCGTATGAAGTGCCGGTAGAAAGTCAGGAGGGGGGTCATGGTGGAGGAGACCAGGTTATGTTAAACGACATATTTGGTACACCTGCAAAAGACCGCTTTAAGAGAGCAGCATCCTGCCTTGATGGTGCAATGTCAATTCTAACAGGTGTTGCTGCTAATAAATCAATTGCAACAGGAATGCCTGTTCAAGTTGACAACTTAATTAGGTTATAGTGTAAAACTAAAAATATCACAATTTCTTCCGTTATTTAAAAAAAGAGTTGTGTGAAATGGTTATTTAGATTACTTGAAAATGGTGTTTGGGGTTTTATAGCACTTTTACTCCCGCTTCGCGGGCCTTTGCAGCGATATTTTCGGGAATATTTTCGTCACAAATCAGGATATCCAAATCCGAAAGATTTCCGAAGGTAAATGCTAATACTTTATTGAATTTACTGGAATCAACCATCATGATAACCTTCTTGGCTTTCTTCATGACTGATTTTTTTAGTTCACATTCAAAAAAGTTCGATACTGTAAAACCATTATCCAATGTAAATCCCGATGCTGCCATAAAAGCGATATCAATATTGATAAAATCCAGCATAGACATGGAGGAAGGTCCTGATGATGATAAACTATTATGGTTTAATTGACCACCGGTATTATAAATTGTTATTTGTGACTTTTTTGTAAGCTCCATTGCAATATTAATTCCGCTTGTCAATATTGAAAACGGTTCATCTGGAATTAATTTGGCAAGAAACATCATAGTGCTTCCGGCATCAATAAAAATCGAACGACCATTATCTAAAAATGTTAGTGACTTTTGGGCAATACTCATTTTAGCCTCAACATTTTCAGCAGCCCGCAAGGAATAAGCATCCTCTTCTCCAAAAACGGAGGAGAGTTTTTTCATATTCACAGCGCCGCCATGTGTTCTAATCAGAAGCCCCTTTCCTTCAAGCAAGGATAAATCCCGGCGTAGTGTCATCGTAGAAACCTGCGGGAAAATATTCTTCAATTCTGATATTTTAATTTCACCTTTATCATTTAAAAGGCTTAGAATCTGTTCCTGCCTATCTTTGTACAAGACTGCCCACCTCTGTTATACATAGAAATAGATTAAGAAAAACAACCTCCTGTGAATGCACCAGGTTGCAGCGAGCTGCATCTTCCTGCAGTTAAACCTGCAGGAAAAAGCCGTTTCACGGCTTTCTGGGGAGCAATCATAAAATATGAAAGCATTATTATCATACCTGATTTGAAAAAAAAGTACAAGACAAACCAAAAATATGTTTCATATTATCATTATAATATGTTATAATGAAACAAATAGTTAAAGAAACGAACACATTTAAATAGATAAACTGAGCAGAAGACTTCTGGGAACAGTATTACGTTAATTTAAGCTCCGAGAAACACAGCACAAAAGTCTGGCTGGCAGCTCTCAAAAAGTCTGCTAACATTTGTAATTTACAAGGCAAGGCATTTTGCGGGTTTAAAAGACAAAAAAGAATTAAGGAGAATACCATTATGAAGACTAAAGCAGTCCGTTTATATGGGAAAAACGATTTACGCCTTGAAGAGTTTGAGCTTCCGTCACTTTGTAAAGATGAAATACTTGCACAAATTATTTCTGATAGCATCTGCATGTCATCATACAAAGCTGCAATGCGGGGAAGTGATCATAAAAGAGTACCAAATGATGTAGATAAAAATCCGATTATTATAGGACATGAATTCTGTGGGATTATTCTGGAAGTGGGAGAGAAGTGGCAAAGGCAATTCCATCCTGGTATGAAGTTTTCTATACAACCTGCACTGAACCTGAAGTATGATCCTTATGTGGCGCCGGGTTATTCCTTTAGATATGTTGGAGGAAGTGCCACACATATTATTATCCCCAACGCAGTTATGGAACAGGGTTGCTTATTGGAATACAAAGGTGACGCTTATTTTTATGGTTCTTTGTCCGAACCCATGTCCTGCATCGTGGGAGCTTTCCATGCAAATTATCATACTGAAGGCGGCAGCTATGTACATAATATGGGGATTGTTGAAGGTGGCAATATGGCCATATTGGCAGGTGTTGGTCCTATGGGTCTTGGTGCAATTGATTATGCTATTAACACAGAGCGCAAGCCCGGAAAATTAGTTGTCACCGACATTGATGAAGCAAGACTTAAAAGAGCCGCCTCGCTTTATACTGTGGATGAAGCAAAAAAGAACGGAATTGAATTGATTTACTTAAACACTGAATCGGCATCAGAACCTGTGGAAGAATTGATGGATTTATCCAATGGTAGGGGATATGACGATGTATTTGTGTTTGCACCAGTTAAGCAGGTGGTTGAACATGGAGATATAATACTGGCAAAGGATGGCTGCCTGAATTTTTTTGCAGGTCCAACAAATCCAGCTTTTTCAGCAGAGTTCAACTTCTATAATGTGCATTATAACTCGACCCACGTTGTGGGAACCAGCGGTGGCAATACTGACGACATGATAGAATCATTGAAAATGATGGCTGATGGAGAAGTAAATCCTGCGTCTATGATAACCCATGTGGGTGGTCTTGATAGTGTTGTTGACACAACCTTGAATCTACCTAAGATTTCAGGTGGAAAGAAATTGGTTTATACTAATATTTCTATGGAATTAACGGCCATCGGCGAAATGCGAAAAAAGGGTGAAACAGATTCCATGTTCAAAGTGCTTGCAGATATAGTTGAAGCCAATAATGGCTTGTGGAATCTTGAAGCAGAAAAATATCTTCTTAAGCATGCTACACGGATTTAGCGATGCAAATGATTATATAAATGATTTAACTATTAAAATTATGAAACTATGGAAACTATGAATACTATGAATGCTATGAATGCTATGAAAGCTATGAAAGTTATGGATACTGTGTAAACGATGTAAGCTATGAGAACGATACAAATTATACAAACCATACCATACCATGCCATGCATGCCATACAAACAATACACAGGTGCAAACTATGCGAACTGCGCAAACTATGAAAGCAATATTACACAAGAACATAAATTAGAGTACGTTATTCTGCTTAGCAAAAAACGGGTCTAAGAAATTTCTTCCGTTATTTTAATAAGAGAGGCGAATAAAATGGCAACACCCATAATAATGCCCAGGCAAGGCCAATCGGTGGAAAGCTGCATTATCTCCGAATTGTTTGTAAAAAAAGGAGATACGGTAAAGGAAGGCGACAGACTTTTCTCTTATGAGACCGACAAGGCTGCTTTTGAAGAAGAATCCAGAGCATCCGGGGAGGTGCTGGAGATTTTTTTCAAAGAAGGTGACGATGTCCCGGTTCTGACCAATGTATGCGTTATCGGAGAAGCAGGAGAAGACTGTTCGAAGTTTGCTCCCGGGGGAGTACTTTCAGAGCCCAAGCAGGAAGAGCCCCAAAACAAAAAATTACTTCAAAATGTTACAGTACAATCACAGCAACAAGAGATCCCCTTGGTATCAGGTAACGGTTTTGTCTCTCCGCGAGCGAAAAATCTCGCTGACAAAACGGGAGCAGATATCCGGTTTGCCATCCCCACAGGTCCTAATGGCAGGATAATTGAACGCGATGTCAGATTCCTTCAGCAAAAAGGGTATCTCGTTACCGCTGGTGCAAAAGAAGGTTATACAAGCCTGGAGCACTTAATGGAAGGCAGTGGGCTTAGCGGCAGAGTAACCACCAAGGATCTGCAATCAGGAGCTAATGAAGCAATAACTAAAGAAGAGAAGGCAACGGAAGAAGGCAAACAAATTTATGAAAACAATACAACCAAAGAAAGCAAGCCATCAGAAGTTAGCAGGCCGACTGAAGAAAGCAAGAAAGTTGATGTAAGCAAGAAAGCTGATATAAGCATGACAGTTGAAGAAGGTAAGCTAAACAAAGAAAGCAAGCTAAACGAAAAGAGTAAGCCAAATAATGAAGGTAAACCAGATGAAGAAAACAATCTAGCTGAAGAGAGCAAGCTAACGGAAGCTAATGCAACTCTAGATGAACAAGTAGCAGCAGAGTATCAGGAAGTGAAACTTTCTAACATTCGTAAGGTAATTGCCCGTACAATGCATGAATCATTATCGCAGATGGCACAGCTGACGTTAAATGTTTCATTTGATGCAACAGAAATTATAAAATTCCGTCAGCAGTTAAAAAACGGTGCTGAAAAGCTAGGGCTTTCAAATATTACACTAAATGATATTCTGATCTATGCTGTTAGCCGCATTCTCCCGCAACATAAGGTTGTTAATGCCCATTTTTTGGGTGATACTATAAGATATTTCACCAATGTTAATATGGGTATTGCTGTAGATACCGAACGCGGTTTAATGGTACCCACATTAATGAATGCCAATTTGAAATCACTTAATGAGATAGCGATTGAAGCCAAGGAACTGGCTAAAGGCTGCCAAAAAGGTACTATTAATCCAGATAAATTAAAGTATGGCACCTTTACTATTACTAATCTAGGTACTCTGGGTATTGAATCCTTCACACCTGTAATTAACCCGCCACAGACAGCTATTCTTGGTGTGAATACAATTATACAGAAAATCCGTGATGCAAACGGTGTTTTGGAAGCATATTCTTCCATGCCACTGTCGCTGACCTTTGATCACCGAGTTGTAGACGGCGCACCGGCTGCCCGATTTCTGAAGGACTTGAAGGAAGCATTGGAAAGCTTAGCAATATTTTTAGCAAAGTAAATTCGATATATTTGTAATTATGGTTTATGATATGAATATAACGAGGCTAAGATGGACCCCCGCCCCACCTCTTCGCTTGCCCGAAAGTCTAGATGCAGCAGCGGGAGGTTTGGAAAACAACGAAAAAACCAAAGTCATCCGACTATTAAGGGGAGTTTTATAAAGCCTTGTCGAGAGGTTCTTGCCGTTGGCTATTGGAGTTGAAAAACGCTAATGGCGGATACCGATTACCAAACGAACGAAAATTTTTGAGGGAGTGATAATGATGTTATATGATTTAATTGTAATTGGAGGAGGACCCGGTGGTTATCTTGGTGCTGAACGCGCCGGACATGCAGGGCTTTCCACGCTGCTTATTGAAAAGCGTTTCTTAGGCGGTGTCTGCTTAAATGAGGGATGTATTCCTTCGAAAGCCTTCTTAAACTCTGCTAAAATCGCAGATTATGCAAAACAGGGAGCGAAGTATGGTGTATCCACTGAAAATGTAAGTCTTAATCATGCAACAGTAGTAGCGCGGAAGAATAAGATTGTGAAAATACTGGTTGCAGGTGTATCCATGAAGATGAAGAAAAACAATGTAACGGTAGTAAATGGTGAAGCAGTTATCATTGGACGTTCATCGGAAGGCTTTGTGGTAAAGGTCGGAGATACGGATTATATTACTAAAAGGATAATGATTGCAACCGGTTCTGTACCATCCATGCCGCCAATCCCGGGGCTCAAAGAGGGTTATCAGAATGGTTTTGTTCTAACAAACCGTGAGATTTTGGACATAACGGAGGTTCCGGAGAAGCTGGTCATTATCGGTGGTGGGGCAATAGGTCTGGAAATGGCTTCATACTTTAACTCAGCAGGAAGTCAGGTTACCGTTGTGGAGATGCTCGACCATATCGCAGGATCTACCGACAGAGAAATCAGTACGATTTTATACAATAACTACAAGAAGAAGGGTATTGATTTCCGCCTTTCTGCCAGAATAACAGAGATTACTGATAAAGAAGTCATTTTTGAAACTGCTGAAGGTAAGCAGTCGGTGACAGCAGACAAAGTTCTTGTCAGTATTGGTAGAAGAGCCTTTACAGAAGGGCTTGGTCTGGAATCTCTTGGTGTTGAGCTTGAGCGTGGTAGAATAAAAACCGACGAGTTTATGCGTACAAACATTTCGGGGATATATGCGGTAGGAGATGTTAATGGAGTATCAATGCTCGCCCACACAGCATACCGGGAAGCAGAGGTGTGTATCAACCATATCATGGGTAAAAAAGACAGAATGCGCTATAATGCAGTACCTGCAGTAATCTATACAAATCCCGAGGTTGGTTCTGTAGGTGAGACAGAAGAAACCGCAAAGGAAAAGGATCTGGATGTGGAAATCGTCAAGCTGCCTCTTTCTTACAGCGGGCGATATGTGGCCGAAACTGAAAGAGGGGACGGTATTATCAAGGTTCTTGTGGATAAAAAATATAAAACCATTCAAGGGCTTCATATTATTGGCAGCTATGCGTCCGAAATCATATATGGAGCTGCGATGATGATGGAAACTGAAATGCGGGTTGAAGATATACAAAAAATGGTGTTTCCTCATCCTACGGTGAGTGAGGTTATCAAGGAAGCGATGTTTGAATTTTAGGTAGCAAAGTGACAAATAGAACAAATCCTCAATAACCTTTTAAGATTATTGTGCAACAAGGCATAGGCAATATCAATTATGAAATTCCGTGACCAAGAGTGACAGCTTGCCCGCCAGCTGGTAGAGTGGACGAAAGATATGAAATATTAAGAAATGACAGCAACGATACTTCCAGTTATAAACTTAAATATTTATAGAAATATCTTATCACAAACTATTATACGAGGAGCGATAATTATGCCCAAGTCACAATTTATAGATCCAATTGTCATAAGACAAAAAGGCAAGATCACTTTTCAGGATATCCCGGTAAACCACTATGAAAAGACCATTGAAGAGGAAAGGAGTAATTTTACTACAGAGGAGTTCCTTAGAATATTCAGGGATATGTCAATTATTCGTGAATTTGAGAATATGCTTAACCTAATTAAAACAACGGGTGAGTATAACGGTATACCTTACAACCATCCCGGTCCGGCACATCTATCCATTGGGCAGGAATCAGCTGCAGTCGGGCAAGCATACCTTTTGGATTGTGATGATTTTATCTATGGATCCCACAGAAGTCATGGAGAAATTCTGGCGAAGGGTTTGTCAGCTATTCAAAAGCTCCCCGATGAAGAGCTAATGGAGGTTATGCGAAGCTTTCGCAGCGGTAAGATTTTAAAAGTTGTTGAAGAGAGAAGAAATGGTGGAACAGTAAAGGATTTAGCCATTGATTTCCTGGTGTATGGTGTGCTGGCTGAAATTTTTGCTCGTGAAACCGGATTCCAAGCTGGATTGGGTGGTTCCATGCATGCTTTCTTTACACCATTTGGAATTTACCCCAATAATGCCATTGTTGGCGGTTCGGCTGATATTGCTGTTGGGGCAGCATTATACAAAAAAGTAAACAGAAAAAACGGGATTGTCATTGCAAACATCGGAGATGCGTCTATGGGCTGCGGTCCTGTATGGGAAGCCCTTTGCATGGCTACAATGGATCAGTACAAGAAGCTTTGGGAAGGTGAATACAAAGGCGGACTGCCGTTTATTATGAACTTTTTTAATAACCATTACGGTATGGGTGGTCAAACCTGCGGTGAAACCATGGGTTATGACATGCTTGCCCGGGTTGGTGCAGGTGTAAACCCTGAACAGATGCATGCTGAGAGAATTGATGGTTACAACCCTCTGGCAGTGATTGATGCTATTCGTAGAAAAAAACAGATACTGGAAGAAAAGAATGGCCCTGTACTTTTAGATACTGTTACATACCGTTATTCAGGGCATTCTCCGTCGGATGCTTCCAGCTACAGAGCCAAGGAAGAGGTAGATGCATGGATGCAAGTTGATCCGCTGATAACATTCCGCAAGAGCCTGGTCGATGCAGGTGTTGCCACAGAAGGTGTTTTCGAAAGCATCCTTACCAATTCCAGCGAATTAATCACAAAAACCTTGAAAATAACAATTGATAACTCAATATCCCCAAGAATGGACTTGAATAAGGAGCCACAGGTTATTTCAAAGCTTATGTTTTCCAATAAAAGAGTTGAGAAGATGGAGGAACGTGAATGTGATGTTTTAACGCCTAAGGACGAGAATCCACAATGGCAGAGAACTCAGAAGAAGGAACGCTTCGGTTTGGATGAAAACGGCAAGCCTGTGTCAAAGAATAAGGTATTCCAATTTAGAGACGGCGTTTTTGAAGCTATGATCGATAAATTCTACACAGACCCTACCCTCATTGCTTATGGAGAAGAAAACCGTGACTGGGGTGGAGCTTTTGCTGTTTACCGTGGCTTGACTGAGGCAATACCGTACCATCGTTTGTTCAACTCTCCCATTTCAGAAGGGGCAATCGTAGGTTCTGCTGTCGGATACGCCCTTTGCGGAGGTCGCGCTGTTGTTGAATTGATGTATGCTGACTTCCTCGGCCGTGCAGGAGATGAGGTGTTCAACCAGCTTTCCAAGTGGCAAGCCATGAGTTCCGGACAATTGAAAATGCCTGTTGTTGTCCGTATTTCAGTCGGTTCGAAATATGGAGCACAGCATTCGCAGGACTGGACATCAATTGTTGCCCATATTCCCGGGCTGAAAGTGGTATTCCCTGCAACACCTTACGATGCTAAGGGATTAATGAATAATGCTTTGATGGGTACCGACCCGGTTATATTCTTCGAAAGCCAGAGATTGTATGATATTGGTGAACTGTTCCACAAGCAAGGCGTACCGAAGGATTATTACGAAATTCCGATTGGTGAACCCGACGTAAAAAAGGAAGGAAAAGATATAACAATTTTAACGATTGGAGCGACATTATATCGTGCAATGGATGCAGCGAAGATTCTGGAGGAAAAATTCGGGCTATCAGCTGAAATCATTGATGCTAGAAGTATTGTTCCTTTCAGTTATGAAAAGGTTATTGAATCGGTGAAGAAGACCGGTCGCATTCTGTTGACCAGTGATGCCTGTGATAGGGGATCCCATTTAAAGGATATGGCACAAACCATTAGTGAGCTGGCTTTTGATTATCTGGATGCGCCTCCTGTGGTTGTTGGTTCGAAAAACTGGATCACTCCTGCCCATGAACTGGAAGAACATTTCTTCCCTCAACCTGAATGGATCATCGATGCGATCCATGAAAAAATACTTCCATTACCAGGTCATGTGGCTCGCAATAATTTCACCAGCCAGGAAATGATAAGGACAAATAAACTAGGGGGCTAGGAACTAGGAACTAGAGGCTAGGTGCTAGAGGCTAGGTGCTAGAGGCAAGAGGCTAGAGGTAAGAGGCTAGGTGCAAGAGGCTAGAATCTAGTATCTAGGGTATAGTGTCTAGGTGCTAGAGGCTAGATGCTAGATGCTAGAGGCTAGAAGCTAGAATCTAGTGTCTAGAACCTAGAAAGGGAGTTTTTATATGAGTGAAAATTATAAAGCATTAGATAGCAAAGTAGCGGTCATCACCGGTGGTGCTCAGGGACTTGGAGCAGCACTTGCCCAAAGGCTTGACACGGAAGGCTGCAAAGTAATAGTCGCAGATATCAATTATGAAAAGGCGAAAGAAGTTGCAGATTCATTAACAGAAGCGATTGCTTTTGGCGTGGATGTTACCAGTGAAGAGCAGGTTCAAGCATTGATGAAAACAGTGGTGGAAACTTTTGGTACATTGGATATTCTGGTATCCAATGCTGCCATACTGATATCAAAGGCAACCACCGAATTTCCTCTTAATGAGTGGAAAAAAATGATGGATGTTAATATTAGCGGGTATTTTCTGTGTGCTAGAGAGGCTGCAATAATCATGTCTGCTAATGGAAAAGGCTCCATCATTCAAATCAACAGCAAATCAGGGAAAAAGGGTTCTTATAAAAACGCAGCTTACGCTACCAGTAAGTTTGCCGGTATTGGTTTTACCCAAAGCTTGGCACTGGAATTGGCTGAAAGCGGTGTTCGCGTAAATGCTATTTGCCCGGGAAATCTTTTGGACTCTCCTCTGTGGGTGAACAGCTTGTATAAACAATACGCAAAGAACCAGGGAATTACTGAGGAGGAAGTCAGACAGAAGTATTTGAACCAGGTTCCTATGAAACGCGGTTGTTCATACGATGATGTTTCCAATGTTATGGTATTTCTAGCATCCGAGCAATCCAGCTATATGACCGGTCAGGCAATCAATGTAACCGGTGGCCAGGAGATGAGATAATTATCTCTCTGTTTTTGGAGGATTTAACAATGGAAAAAAGGATAGAACAATTAAACCACCCGAAGCGGAGTATGCGCATATATGCATTAAAAGAGTTGTATCAGCTTTATCTCAGCGGACAAATCCAAAAACAATCGTTGGATTATCAGTTTGTTAATAATCATATTCACACCACATATTCTTTTTCGCCGTATTCGCCTGCGAAAGCCTTATGGATGGCTTTTACCTCGGGGCTGTCAACTGCCGGAATTATGGATCATGATTCAGTTGGAGGGTGTTTCGAATTCATTGAAGCTGGCGAAGTATTGAACATGGCTACCACTGTCGGAATGGAATGCAGGGTAGATATGTCAGGCACTCGAATAGAAAATAGACTCATCAATAACCCAGATCAAAACGGCATTGCATACATGGCGGTTCATGGTATTCCCCATACCCAAATTGATAAAGTAGCTCAATTTATAATGCCCTATCAACAAGAACGAAATAAGCGTAATAGGTTAATGATTGATAATATAAACGCACTGACCGCTGAATATGGGATAATAGTTGATTATAATAAGGATGTTCTGCCTATTTCCATGCAGCATGATGGTGGGAGTGTCACCGAACGTCACCTTCTATATACACTATCTCTTAAACTAATTTCAAGCTTCGGTAAAGGCGAAAAGCTGGTTAATTTTCTTGAGAAAAAGCTGCGAGTCTGCTCGCAAGGTAAAGTAAGGCAATTCCTCTTAGACGAAGACAATTCTTTTTATGCCTATGATCTATTAGGTGTATTAAAAAGTGATATGGTTGAAAAATTCTATATACCGGCGACTAAAGAATGTCCAAAGGTATGGGATGTCATAAATCTGTGCAGAAAAACAGGAGCCATTCCTGCATATGCATATCTTGGAGATGTAGGGGTATCGGTAACCGGAGATAAAAAGACTCAGAAGTTTGAAGATGATTATTTGGAGCTGCTGTTTGAAGAAATTAAAAGTCTGGGATTTCGCGCAGTAACCTATATGCCTTCAAGAAATACCAAGGAACAGTTGGATAGGGTTAAAAAGCTCTGCGACGATTATGGCATGTTTCAAATCAGTGGGGAAGACATAAACTCTCCCCGGCAGAAGTTTATCTGTGAAGCAATGCAGGATGAAGAATTTAAAAACCTTACCGAAGCTGCATGGGCGTTGATTGGACACGAGAAAGCTGCAACAGAGGATCTTACGAAAGCTATGTTCTCTGAAACATCAGACAGAAATCACCTAGATTTACAGAGCCGGATAAAGTATTATACGAATAGGCGGGGGATAAACCGATTTCCACTTCAGTGGTGAGTTTCAATCTCCCATTGAAGGAGCATTTGATAAAATGCACGCGGAGTAAAGCGTATTATGCAAGCAAAAACGCGTGTTGCACACAAAACGCACAAGGAAGGCGCTTTGGCGCCCATGGCGTATTATGCAAGCAAAAACGCGGTTTGGCGCACAATTCACGCAAGCGCTCCTTGAATAAAATGAATATTCATGGATGCTGCATAGATGTTGCATATAGTATTAGAGAATAGGAGGGGATTGGAGTGAAGCATGTTTTAGCATTTGATTACGGAGCCAGCAGTGGACGAGCCATATTAGGCAGTTTTGACGGGAACAACCTGCAATTGAAGGAAATACACCGGTTTTCAAATGATCCTGTTATGATAGGAGACACCTTATACTGGGATATTCTTAGATTGTATCATGAAATGAAGCAGGGAATCCTGAAAGGCTACCAAGAGACTCAAGGCAATATTTCCAGTATAGGTATTGATACCTGGGGAGTTGACTTCGGTCTTTTGGACAAAAACGATGTTCTGCTAACTAATCCCATCCACTACCGTGACGCTCGCACAGACCTAATGATTGAAGAGGCGCTGAAGCTGGTTAGTCGAAATGATATCTACAAAGCCACGGGAATTGCATTTCAGAAATTCAACACGCTATACCAGTTGCTTTCCATGGTGAAAAGCAAATCAACCTTGTTGGAAAAGGCTGAGACGCTCCTCTTTATACCAGATCTTCTAACTTGGTTCCTAACAGGAAATAAAGCTTGCGAATTTACCATAGCATCCACATCCCAAATGCTGCTTGCAGGTAGAGGAACATGGGCTTACGATTTATTGAACAAGCTTGGAATTCCTGTACAGATTCTGCCCGAGATTATCGATGCGGGAACGTTTGCCGGTACACTCCAAAAATCAGTGCAGGATGAACTGGGTGTAAAGGAAATCCCGGTAATTGCTGTAGCAAGCCATGACACCGGTTCAGCCGTTATTTCCGCACCACTTGAAAACAACGATGATGCATACATATCAAGTGGTACATGGTCTCTGTTGGGCACGGAATGTGAAAAGCCTGTAATAAATGACACTACAATGAATTTGAATTATACCAACGAAGGTGGTATTAACCGTACCGTTCGTCTTTTAAAGAATATCATGGGTCTTTGGATATATCAGGAATGCCGCAGGGCATGGAAAAAGGAAGGAATTCAGGTATCCTATGATGAGATGGATTTCCAAGCCGGGGCGGCTCTATCTTTCCAGGCTTTTATTGATGTGGATGACGAATCCTTTTATACACCGGGAAATATGCCCCACAAAGTGAAAGCATACTGTGAAAAAACCGGTCAGCGAGTGCCAGTCGATAGAGGTAGCATTATTAAGGTTGTTATGGAAAGCCTTGCATTGAAGTATCGTAGTGCAGTGGAAGGGCTTGGGAAAATAACAGGGAGAAAGGTTCCGGTACTGCATATAGTTGGCGGTGGATGCAAAAACACAATACTCAGTCAATATACCGCGAATGTCCTCAAATGTCCAGTCACAGCAGGACCTGTTGAAGCTACTGCGATAGGTAATGTTATGTGCCAGCTGATAGCATTGAAGGAAGTTGAGGATCTGAAGCAGGCTCGAGAAGTAGTAAAACACTCTTTTCCGACCGAACAATATACACCTAGGAATGCTGGACTTTGGGATGAAGCATATTCCCAATACCTGAGTATTTTAAAATAACGGAAGCAATCATAAAATATTAATGGATAATAAAATAGAAAAATGGTCATATTACAAGAGGAGGTGAAATATATGCAATTAACACAAAAAGAAACATCCCTCTTGAAGGATTTAAAAGATCAAGAGCAAATTTGCGTGGAAAAGTACAGTAAATATTCAAATGATGCAAGTGACGGACAACTTAAAAATCTGTTTACTCAGATAGGTCAAGCAGAGCAACAGCATTTGGACACCATAAACCAGATTATGAGTGGACAAACACCGGCAATGCAGTCGGGAGGAGGAAATAACCAGACTCAACAAACATTTGCCCCGACATATAAAGCAGCAGACCAAAGTCAGAATAAACAGAATGATAGTTATCTTTGTACTGATTTATTGTCAACGGAAAAGCATGTTTCTTCCACGTATAATACCTGTATATTTGAATTCAAGGATACAAATATTAGAAGCACCCTTAACCACATCCAAAAAGAAGAACAGCAGCATGGTGAGCAAATATATAATTATATGGCGCAAAATGGAATGTATAACTAGGAGCATTTCGACACAGGGACAGCTCGTGTGTGCTTACATCACCCCATGAAAATTAAATTGTTTCCATGGGGTGTTTTTATATCCTTTCCCAGTGACTTTTGCGGAAATATAAATAAATCAAAATACTGCACAATACCCAGCCAATCGGATAGCCCAATGCGATTGCGGTGATTGTTCCTATTGTTTTTGAAACAATGAACAGGTAAATCTGCCTGAACAATACAAAAGAAAATAGCATGATAGCCATTGGTGCTTTTGTATCCCCTGCACCGCGTAAAGAGCCAATATATGTTTGATTTACACATACTACCAAATAGAATGGTGATATAAGTCTGAGGAAATGGCTGCCATATTCTATAACACCGGCATCTTGGTTGAAAAGGTAGACAAGCTGTTCTGAGAAGAGCATTACCGGAGTTAGCGAGATTATAGTTGAGACTAAAGACATAAGCAATGCCATGTTTATGCCTTTTTTAGCACGTTTAACATTTTTGGCACCTAGGTTCTGTCCAACGAAGGTTGTGCTTGCCATAGAAAGGCTCTGCATAGGCAATAACGCAAACTGGTCTATTTTTCCGTATACAGACCAGCCTGCCATACAGGAAGAGCCAAATGAGTTTATATACGACTGAACAAAAATATTTGAAAATGAAGTTAGGGATAACTGCAATGCGGAGGGGAACCCTATCGTTAGAATCTTCTTCAGCATTTCCTTATGAGGACGAATGTCCCGAAATATAACGCGGTATGATCCATCGACCCGACTCAGCACAAATAGTATGAGTATTGCAGAAATAATTTGGGATAAAATCGTTGCATAAGCAACTCCTGCTACTCCCATACCAAAGAAAAGCACAAATACAAGATCCAAAATAATATTCAATATTGCAGAAAAAATCAGAAAGTACAATGGATAACGGGAATTGCCAACTGCTCGGAGAAGACCTGATCCCATATTGTAAACCATTAGCCCTGAAATTCCTAAAAAGTATATTTGCAGATAAATCTTGGCTTCCTCGAAAACATCATTTGGTGTAGACATAAGGCGTAACATATGCGGAACCAAAAAATATCCTGCAACAGTGAATATGACACCGAGAATTATTGTAATGAACAATGTTGTATGTACTGCATCATGGACATTACGGTCGTCTTTCGCTCCATAATATTGGGAAACTACTACGCTTCCACCCATTGAAAGACCAAGAAAAAAGCCAATCAGCGTGTTAATGATTGTACCTGTGGAGCCTACTGCTGCAAGCGCTTCTTTTCCAACATAATTACCAACAACTAAAGTGTCGGCAAGGTTGTAAAATTGCTGGAACAGGTTGCCTATAAGGAGAGGGACGGCAAACAGTAAGAGCTGTTTCCATATGACTCCTTCAGTCATGAGCGTGTCCCGTCTCTTCATAATATTCATGTTGTGTTTCTCCTTCAGTAAAATAAAAGTAATTTAATAATGATTTCGCTGCATAACCAGAGAATAACCGCTTTTCATGCATATAGAGATTTACTTGTGTTTTACCCTGCCCCAAAATACACTTCATCAATTTCTGGCTGTTTAAGTAATTTTGTACATGAAATAAATGCTTTTCTGATATTTTTTTATTTAGGGCATAAGTTTTGCAGTAAAATCAATAATGCACTAAACAATAATTATACAGGCTTTAGCAACATAAAGCAATTGCATTTGACTGCAAAAATATTCCACCCTTTTCGGATCAGACATTCAAGTGAAGGGGGGTAGATAAACAGGTGGGGTTCTTGGTGCATAACTGTTTAAACGCACCAAAAGCCCCACCTGCTACCCAAGCCCCCCGAACTTTAGCTTTATCACCTTGGAATAAGTAATTTTTAATGATTTTTTATCGAAACTTACATCAGTTTAAGGTTTGTTTTCGATGATGCTATTGCAACTGCTGCGATCATCACAAAGCCCTTTGCCATGTCTTGTATGAAATAGGAGAACCCCAACAGGTTCAGACCATTTGAGAGAACCCCTGTCAAAGCGACGCCAATAATAGTACCAATAACATTTGGTGCCCCTAACTTAATTGTTGTCATACCGATAAAAACTGCACTCAATGCTTCAAGGGTATAGGATTCACCTGCTGTAGGCTGACCGCTTCCAAGCTTCGCTGTAAGCAAAATACCTGCTATCGCTGCCATAACAGCTGAAGTCATCATGCCTGCAAATTTATACTTTCGGGTGTTTATACCGGATAATCTTGCTGTAGTTTGATTCCCACCGGTTGCATATAAATAACGTCCTACTATTGTTTTATTTAGCACGAAATAAGTAGCAGCAGTAAACAATACCATGAGAACTACCAAATTAGGAATACCCAGTAATCTTTTTTGACCAATAAATGCATAAAACGCAGGATTAGCACCGTATGCAGCTCTACCTTCGCTATACATGTAAAGAATACCTGTTATTATGGATTGCATTCCTAAGGTAACAATAATTGATGGTATCTTAAAAAATATAGTTATTGATGCATTTAATGCACCGATAAACAAACCAACCAGTAAAACAAGTACAATAGTAATACCTACACCTAATCCTTGGTTCGAAATTAAACCCATAGCCATCGTACAAGAAAGACCGACAACTGTTCCAACCGACATATCCATTTCACCAACTGCCATTGTAACCGTCATACCAAGTGCTACAACAGCCAATATTGAAATTTGGCGAAGTACATTAAGAACATTATCAGTTTTTATAAATTTAAATTCTTCTGTTGCGAACGTAAAGACCAAACATACAACAATGAATGTAAAAAGTGTTGCGTACTTTGTAAGCCAGCTCATATATTTTTCTTTTTTATTTTCAATAGTTAATTTATTGCCCATGCTCAGCCACTCCTTCGTCAATTCCCAGTGAGGATGCGATTAAATTCTGATGCAAATCTTTACAACCTCTGGAATATTGTGATACTATTTTTCCTTCTTTCATTACATAAATTCTGTCCGACAATCCTATGATTTCGGAGATATCCGAGGATGCGATCAGACAACCGGCACCATTTTGTACTATTTCGGAGATAATGCTATACATCTCAGCGCACGCCCCAACATCAACACCTTCAGTTGGCTCGTCAAAAAAATATAATTGTGTTTTTCTTTCGGTGCCTGTTATCCATTTGCCAAAAGAGACCTTCTGTTTATTACCGCCGCTTAAGGAATTGACCTTTGTATATATAGATGGTGTTCTAATGTCTAGCTTTTTTACGGTGTTATCCACATCACTCACTTGCTTTTTGTGGTTTATGATTGATGCATAAGTATAATCCTTAAGAAACGGCAAAGTTATATTTTCTACCACAGATTCTTCGAGCATCAATGCTTTTTTCAATCTATCTTCGGGAATTAATGCCATACCTGCTGATATTGCTTGCTTTGTATTTTTGATATTTTCTATCTTACCATTTATTACAACTGTACCGGAATTCTTTTCGCGAGCACCAAACAATGTTTCAAGAGTCTCTGTTCTTCCTGAACCAATTGTTCCAAAAAGCCCAACAACCTCACCTGAACGAACGTATAAGGAGACATCGTTAACAACTTTACCATCATTTAGATTAATAACATCGAGCAGAATATCACCGAATTTTCTATTGTATTCTGTAAACTCAGATTTCTGCTCCTTATTTATCATCATCTTAACAATTTCATGCTTTGTTGCGGTTTTACCGTCAACAGTACCTACCACACAGCCATCACGCATAACAGTAATTCGATCGCTTACCTGTAACACTTCGTCCAAATAGTGGGTAATAAAAATAACTCCCATTCCTTTGTCTCTAAACCGGTACATTAATTGAAATAATTGTTGCCTTTCTTTGTCGGACAAAGAAGCTGTTGATTCATCGAAAACAACGATATTAGGATTCTGGTTAATGATCTTCATAATTTCAATGAGCTTTCTTTTTGCCGGGCTTAATTCGTCCACACGAACCGTTAAGTCGATATCCAGATTCAGACTCTTCATCAGATCCAGACCCTTTTGCCGTAATTGCTTATTATCAACTACACCGAAATTGCTTCTTTCTTTACCAAGAAATATATTATCAATTCCGCTAAATGAATTGATAAGTGTTCCTTCCTGCGAAACAATTCCTATTTTTTTATCTATTGCGTCTTTAGGATGTCGAAAAACAACATTCTCACCGTCTAGCGTAATAGTTCCACTATCGGGTGAATGCGCTCCGGTAATCACTTTAACCAAAGTTGATTTGCCCGCTCCGTTGTGTCCGACCAACCCATGAATCTCCCCGCGACGAAGGTCAAAGCAAACATCTCTTAAGGCATATACGCCCGGGAATCGTTTGCAAATATCGTTTGTTTCCATTATCATGTCTGGGTGTTTCATTGTAGATCCTCCTTATGATAAGCGCAGGGAGAAGCCTCCCTGCGCAATATCGGTTAATAACTAAATACAGTTTAGAATGAACTGTAAAAATCAACAGCCTGATAAGCGGGAGTACCCTTTTCAGGAATATTTGTTATTGTGATCAAAGGAGCGTCAACGTAAATAGTCGTTGCACCAACAGCTTCATCCCATGACCTCCCATTAACAACGACATTTTGAATTAACTTTGCGGTTGATGAGCCCATTAGTTCGAATGGTTGTGCAACAGTAGCTATAATAGGTGAGCCGTCTCGCATCATCTGAACAGCGGATTCGTTACCGTCAATGCTCACAATAGGAATATCTTCGCGGGTATAGCCTGCAGCTGTTAATACATTTGTAACAGCCATAGCGGGTTCATCCCAAACGCACCAAATTGCATCAATCTTATCTCCAAAGCGTGAAACCCAATCTTCAGCTGTATTTGCGGAATCGTTAAAAAAGTCTGTTAAATCGATGTTGTGGTCATCAAGTACATTTATGCCGGGGCATTCTTCGAGAACGGCATAAAGTACATTTCCCCTCTTACGGCCACCTGCAAAACCGGAAGCGGAAAGTACACAGATGTTTCCATTACCTCCTATTACGTCTGTCAGATATGTAGATACTTTTGCGGACATAACATTGTTGTTGCTTGTTACGTCAACTACAACACCTTCTGTGTAACCACTGTCAATGGTGAAAATAGGGATATTTGCAGCATTTGCCTCCTTAATCGCAGGAACAGTTGCACGCATATCCACCATGGATGCAACGATAACATCATATCCCTTTACAACTCCATCGGAAATATGGTTTGCTGATTTTGCATCGGAATCTTCGGAGTTAACTTCGGTAACCTTCCAATTCCAGCCTTGTTTCTTGATGAATGCCATAAACCCTGCATACGCTCTTTGCTCCGATTGGTTTGCCGCACCACTGTGTACCCACAAAATATCAAGATCTTTTGATGCTTCAGGAGCGTCTGCTCCTGTATTAGAAGCTGTGTCTCCGCCCGATGATGTGGCTTTTGTTGCAGGTGTGCTTGTTGGTTCCGTAGAAGATGTAGCTTTCTGACCGCAAGCTGCGAAAAGCGTCGCAACCATTACCAGAACTAATACTAAAACGATTTTCTTCTTAACCATGTTAACCTCCCTCATTATACTTTCAAATACTTCGTTTTTCTCACTCATTCTTAGTTTTTC
>ENA-UOOK01001738-UOOK01001738.1-fermentation-metagenome-genome-assembly--contig:-NODE-1738-length-28245-cov-7.750692_pt1 | contig 28245 bp, 57 predicted proteins | sample MGYA00245777_ERZ724023 | MGnify/ENA primary metagenome ERZ724023 (study PRJEB28704, sample SAMN03018312) | fermentation metagenome | biome: anthropogenic terrestrial biome; feature: soil; material... | reverse complement strand
CGCCCCCCTCAAGGGGGGACGGCGGCAAAGCCGCCAATATTGCAGATGGAAAAACCATCTGCAATTTTGACATTCAACTATTTTCAAATATAGCCTATAAGAAACTATATGTTATAAATAGAAAAGTCCATCGGAACCTCCCGCCGACACGGGGGTCGGCTAAGGAGCTTCCGATGAACGAGCCACCTACAGTTTTATTATGGGGGCAAATCGACTGGATTTTCTCTAATTTATTTTCCGATTTTGCAAGCAAAATCGGTTAGTTATGGGAAAATCCTAATATTAGTCGATTTGCACCCATATAAACTTAGTGGCTACCGTTGGTCGAAATTTAACCCGGCTAAGGAGCTTCCGATAAAAAATCGGAACCTCCCACCGGGCAAAAAAATGTTACCATTTTTTTTTTAAATTTCTCCATCTGCCTACGATACTCCCCCCAACCATGTGTATTCCGATAGAAATTTTGACTCTAGACAACATTCCTTCTCTATCCACCTTTTTTTCCTAATTTAATCTTCCATCTCCTTGCCAAAGGTGGGGGCCTAGCTATAGTAAAGGTTTTTATCGCAGTTAATCGCCGATAAAAAATCGGCGAACTTATTATATCTTGCAAAAACCTTTATCTATAGCTCAAAAAACAAATTTAACGCAAAAATATAAAATTTTTGCGGATTTTTTAATGATTTTTGAACAACCCCCATTTTTGAAAAAAAACAAGGAGATGAAAGATATGATTAACAGGAAAAAAAGGCGAGAAGGAATCGGATTAGAGGACAAAATTTCTTTCCATCGGAATCCACGTGCAGAGGGGCAAAGCCCCTCAGCTAGGCAGGTTTTTGTTGAGTCGGTTGAAGAGGATTCAGGTTTAACTGAATCACCTGAACTAGGAAATTCTAATGACGATTACAGGTTTTTAGAATTTTTAGACACAAAAAGATCTAAAAATACTCAACCTATCCCTAAAGAAGAGTACATTGTTCTTAAACAAAGAGCAAATAAAAAATTTGCTCAACTAGGATTACCTAAACAAGTTTTAGCTGAATTTATAGGTCATATGGTTTACAGGGATTCAGACTATCAGTCCGAACCCGGTAACTTTAACACTTTTGACCCTGATTCAGGTAAATGGTATCAATCACCTAGAACTAAATCCGTTTTTGACTTTGAGGAATATAACCCTTGGAGAATCAGACCAAACTCTCAGAAAGATAGTTTTCATCTTGATATTTGGTTCAACGTATGGAAAGGTAGAGAAGTTGTGATGGAATGTAAACAGTCGTTCCATTTCCAGTATCAACACCAACTAGATGAAATAATCAAAGAACTTAACAAAATTATTAAAGTTGGTAAAATAATTCCTGTACGATGGAATTCGTACAAAGGTGCATTTAGGATTAATTTCAATCCTAATAATTCACTCCTGAAAAGATTTTAATCTTTTCAGAAAATTTTTTTGTTATACCAATATTTCAGTTATTAATATCAATCCATTTTTTACCATCAGCGAAACCCACCACCGCCGATAAGGGGCAAAGCCCCAGAATGCCCCCTATTATTTAATTAAAAGAATAGTTATAGCTTTTTATTTTTCATTAAAAATGAAAAAATAACTAAAAAATAGGAGATGGAAAAAATGGTAAAAACAAAAATGTTAGAATATGAACCCACAGACTTTGAAATTAAATTGAGAGTATTAGAAGACAGTATAGAACTTGGAGATGTTGATTTTGCCACAGATATGGCACAAACTTTAGCCTATGAAATAGGTTTAACTCCTAGAAATAAACCCTTACTTTTCAGTCTATCAAATGCTGAATTTTGTGTTGGTATAATAAAGATAGCCAGAAAAGTTTTAATAGCTTCTAATTTGTAATTTTAGTTTTTTAAATTCATTAATAATGAAAATTTTTTAAGAAGGAGGAAAAAAACATGGCAATACAGCAATATATAGTAAAAAAAGGAAATAAAACTAGATTTGAAGCAAAAATTGGTGAAGAAGGTGTGCAGAGGATAAAACTGCAAAACAACTATGTAATAGTTTATAAAGAAAATGAAACTGTCAGTTATGACAAAGTAAATGATTTACAAACTGTTACACTCTATGATGGTAAGAGAAAATTCCAATCCCAGGAAGAGCAGTAAGCTCTTCCTTTTTTCCCTCTACCCATTATTTTTTTATAAGATAAAATTGATTAGATTTAAATTGTCTTGGAGGTTTATATTATGAACTTTAAAAGTTTTTTACTAATGTATATTTATGGAAAATATTTGATATTTACAGGAAAAAAAGTTGCAGGGCATAGAAAATGTTATTTCGCTTGTAAATGGTTATTTGATGAAGAGGAATTAAACTTTAACAGCGTAAGATTGCTTCCTAATAAAAATATGATTCCACGACCACGAGTAAAGAAAAAAGCAACTTAAATATTTTTATTTATCTTTTCTTTTATTAATTTACATTTATTGAATTAAAAATGGAAAAGGGGGTGGACAACGGTCCTCTTGGAGGTATGTTAATGGGATCTCTAGTAATAAGCTCAATATTGCTAAGATATATATTGAAGCAAATGTTAAAGAGTAGTAATAAAAAAAGGAGATTCCGATAAAAGAATTAAAGTTTATTTTCCTTTCTTTTTTTTTGGAATTGGAATAGAAAATGGAGGTATAGGAATGGTTACAGGTGGTGCAACTACAGGTATGAAACTGTTTGGACTAGGTGGTTTTACCCTAAATTTCATTATAGAGAGTGGTACTTTTAATAACTTTTTGCACGAGGAAGCGAATCAACTGATATTGAAAACTCTAAAATGTGCAAGGAAACATTTAACATGTGAAGAAACGAAATGGCTGCATAAACGAGCTGGTAAAAACGTATCTGGCCCAGGAAAGGATAATTTTGAGCAATGGGGATGGACAAATCCTTTCGATCAGGAAACTTTTGCATGGATTTTCATGGAAACTGAACGGCAAATGAAAGGACTAAAACCCCGCTGTTGAATTTTTTATTGTCCTAAAAAGATAGAAATTATTTATTATTTGAATTGATAAGTCGTGGATATTCGCACCTTGATTAATTTTTACACTATTTTTTTTTAGTAATATCCACCACCAACAGGACTATCCCCTTCATAATATTCGTCTGTAACACAATCATCAGTTGTCTTTGGTTGTTCCTGTGTTTTGGCAACGAAGCCTAGAATTTCAGTCCTAAGACCGAGCATATCACGATTAACATCACCCATAATCCAACCTGGTAAATATAACATATTAATAAGTATTTCCTGAGCACCAATTGCCTGACCCATATTGTCCTTATATGTACCAACAGCCATAGGATAACCCCAGGTGGTACCAATAAACAAAAGTAAATCAGAATTGTTAGCAGCGTTCTCACTAATATGCCAAATAGCCTGACTAACAGCATCAATCCCTTTTAACAAGAAAAATGTCACATAACCACTTCCATTGAATTTTTATCAATAGAATTATATAAACCTCCACCATAATAAGATTAACTTAATGAAAACATCTACAAAACCACTACTACATAAAACTATATAACTATATAAAACTATATACCAACGGATCACATCGGGTGTGAGGTTGTCTTCTTTTTTTGGATAGAAAATGAATATCAGATCCTTTCATGGATAGAATATTAAATATAACGCAAAAGGATCAGCTGGAGCCACCCATCCAGCCAGATTATTAAAATCACCTAAAAGGCGATTTTAATAATCTGTCTTATAAAAATTTATCCAGCCCAAAGGGCTGGTATTTCTAACGAAATTTGATAAACAAATTTCGGGCATTCCCACTGCCGAGGGGCCATATATTATTTGAAAATAAAAAATTTTCAAATAATAGATTACTGGGGTCGAAAAGCCAATGTTTTTCGAACCAAACAAACACCGGCACAGAGCGGAGTTGAAACAACTCCACTCATGGCAACCTAAGGAGAGAAAAAAAAACCGTTAAAACGTTGTTTTTTCATTGACTCCGAACCTAAGGGTTGTAAATTTTTACGACTATTGGTGGTTTTGGTAATTTTTTTTTTATTACTTTTTGGTGGGTTTTGTATTACGTTTTAATTACTTTTTGTATGTGTTTTGTCCGGTTTTGCTCCGGTTCAACTTCGCTTGATTTTTTATGTTTTATATTTTTTATTTGGATTTATGTTTTGGATTTTTGGTGTGGTTATTACTTTCTTCTTTTTTTCTTTTTTTTTCTTTTTTTTATATACATATAATATAGATATATATTATTATATAGCTACATAATATTATATAATAGGGTTTAAGGAGGTAAAACATGCAAAAAACAAAGAAATGTATCCAAAGTATAAGCATAGATTGCGATGTTATCCAACTTGCAAGGATAAAGAATATTAATATTAGTAAGGCGGCACAGGAGGGTATCGAGCAGAATATTAACTTGCCATTTACTTGGGCAGAATTGAAACGTGAGAAAATTATGTTGGAACAGAAACTTTCGGCAGTAAATGAACGCATGAATGAAGTAGAAATGAACGCTGTATTAGAGAAACAATTAATAGAGAAAGTCAATGAAACTTTAGAGCTTAGCATGGAGTTAATCATCAATCGACACTTGGAACAACCTCCTGTACCTGATATGGTGTGGGAAGCTCAAAGCAAACTTAATAATATGACTATTGATGAGCTTAAAATGAAAGTTAATAACAAATTAATAGAAAAGGGGTTGAACATCATTGACTGAAAAAGAGTATAATTTTGAAAATGTCACCGGAATCTCATTACATAATCCTACATATTCTTTGGCTAAAATTTGTAGTGAGATCAACATTCATGATAAAAATCTACTTATGAGTTTAGACGTGGATATTTCACGTCTGATGAAAATATGTGTTAATGAAATTTGTTATGAGCTGCGACAGATTATTATGGAATCTGAAGATAATAAAATTGATCAGAGATGGTTGTATCGTGTATTGAAAATTATTGACTTTGGAGATGCGTTAGAATTTGGTATTGCAAAGTATTTAATTGATGTGGCACCGAAAAAAGAAGCTAAAATGGATTTGGAATATGCTAAAAGATTGCTTGAGAGTAGGAGCCAGAATAAGGTTAATAGGTGGAATGAGGAATGAGGAGAACTCCCGCCTTAATAAGTAATACTTTTTTGTTGAAATCATTAAATTTCATCAGCTATTATTGATGAAAAAACACAAGGAGATGGTAAATTGGAACCTATTGGAGAAAGGATTAAGGAAGCTTTAGAGAACGTGGAACCTTGGCAAAGAACTCCCACTAGTTTAGATGGGGTATTCTTGGTAAAGACACCTGAAAAAGCGAAGAATAGTACAATATTAGTGGAAATCAATCCATTAAACGAGAGAGGTCAGCCATTGAAAAGGCGTGGTTTGTTTTTAAGGAATAAACAGTAACTAAACAGGTTTATTGACACCATTAACCAGGAACAATTAAAGATATTATTGGAAGGCGTAGATGAATTATCAGAATTTAAACCCAAGAAAAATGAGGATGTTCTGCAAATTGGTGTCTGAATAATTAATATAGTTTTGTCCTAGTAGAAGTTTCGATGAAACTTCTAATTTTTGATTTATTTAAATCTTTTGCATTAACCAGGACAAAATTACTAACACATTTTTAGTATGTAAGGAGGATTGAAAATGAAATGTGAAAGATGCCTAGAAGAAATTACTGGAAGTTATGCTAAAGTTCCACATCCAATAACTGAAGGAATCTATCTCATATTCTGTCAAGAATGTGCTGAACTTACAGGAAATAAATCTCTTCTAGATGAATATTTTATGGGTCCTGATCCTAAAAGACATCCAGACTATGACAGATTAAAGGGTTAATATAATGAAAGATAAAATGGATCCTAAACATAAACATTGGCTTAAAACTCCCAAATATCATATTAAAAGGATGCCTGAAGAACCAAAACGTAAAACATTAATTGGTTTTGGGAAGAGCATCTCCCAAGGCATAGTTAAATCTATTATAGATACTTGGAATATTGAAAAAGACAAGGAGTAATTTCTATGGTAAAAATGCAAAATAGTCAGGGGGATTTTGTTGAATTAACTCAGTATTTGCCTCCTAATGGGAAGAGAAAGAAATGCTTTGCTAAAATAGGTAAAAGATATGTGGATATGGCTAAAGATATGGAATTGAGTTGTGAAATACTTGGTACAGGGGAAATAGCTCTTTATGCTAACTATAAAGATGATCCACCTGAAAATGAAGGTCTTGAACTAGCAAATAATGGTCCAGGTAAAAACAGCCCAAAGAATAAATTAAAAGAATTAATAAGTAGAAAATATCGGGATCGTCATGAGTGAGTAAGATGAAGAAAAAAAATGTAAAAATCAAAATGAACACAACAAACAAAGAAATCAAAACAATCAAGAAAAGAACATTTACTGATTGTAGAAACAAATGGATCAAAGTACCTTTAGAACAGAAATTGCTCTATGACAATATAGCTGAAAGTTTAAACAGATTATCGGTATTAAACAATAAACAAGAATACCTGAGAGGCTATAATATTTTCATTGCTAAATGCCAACATGACCAGGAACAATTAGCAGAATGGTTAGGAATAAATGATTAACCCAGGCACTCAATCGAAAAACAATCATTTTATTTAAAAATAAAATATGAAACCTTAACATAGAAATATTTTATTGTAAAAAAATCAGGAAATAGAAAATGTTATACAGTCAATTACAACTTGATTTAGAACACATAGAATTTATTATACAAAGAATAATAGAAAAAGGCAGTGACGAAGACTATAATATGACCATAAATTACTTGAATACTAAAGCAGACCAATTACAACATTTAATAGATAGAATACCGCCAGTTAAATGTCCATAAATTGAAACAAGGATTAATATGGTTTTTGTTCAACATATTGGTAAAGGGAAAAAAGGACAAATGCACGTTATGAGATGTCCTGAATGCAACCATGTTCTTAAATGGTTTTTACCAATAACCCAATTTATGCTTAGATGCCCTAATTGTAAATTGACTACTCCTGGAGAAATGCTTGGGTTAATGGTAACAAAGGAGGGAAAAATTCGTTATGATTCAAATCATGACAATTATAGAGGAAAAAAATGGAAAAATAATCTTTAATGGATGTATCAAAACTGAAGAAACAGATCAAATGGGGATTCCAATTAAAATTAACTTAGAAAAAGAAAAGGATTATAGAGTAATAATTACTGATGAACCTCATTAATTTTCTTCTTTATTTTCAATTATTTATGAAAAAATTAATAATATTAATAGGGATGGAGAGGGTTCAAACCCCTCCCGACCCACTACAAGGAGGAGTAATATGGCAAATTTAAATGAAATGGCATTTGATATTGTTGAAATATTTGAAGACATGCTTGAGAAAAAGGATATTTTAATCCCAGATAAAGATAGGCAAGGCGAAGAAAGCGAAGCTCCGATATATGGAATGACATATGTGCAGTTAGTCAATGATCTTATCTGTTATCTTAGTAAAGAAGAGGTAAAACAATGTTAGACATAATAAACAGTAGTAAAATTGCAAGGGAAGTACAATCCTTAATGGATATTGCAAAATTATCAAACAAGACAAAAACGTCGAACCAGTTCATTGTTAAAGATAAAAATAAAAACAGATTCTTTGTTAAAATAACCGTAGAAAATAAGAATTGGTTCATCGCAGATAGGGAAAAGAAATTACTAAATATCAAAAAAGAAATTGCTAAAATGGAAAAAGCAATAAAGGAAGACGTATAAAGAAACCACCAAATTGTATTATCTTTTAGGAGGTGGTTTTTTGACTACAACCCGAATGATTGTAAGGGAATGGTGCAAAAAGGTTATTAAAGTTGAAAAGGACATAAACTGGTTTACAATCAGTTTTATGAATAAAGAATCATCAGAAAAAGCTTACAATCAATTGATGGGTATATTTGGATCTGCTTTAACTGATAAAAATAAAAGCAAGAATTACTATCAGGTAATCGTGCATAAAGAAGTTATGATCCGACTATTAGGTAAAATTGTAATGGGTGATATATAATGCCAGATAATGTATTTGAATTATTAGATGACGAAGAATCACATATTGGGTTTGTTATTACAGACGCTGGAGCTGGAATTGTTGATACAATATGGTTAGAGAATACAAGGACAAACAGAAACTATAGTTGGTGCAACTTGATTCAAGATTTAATAGACATGGGATATACTGCTGATCAACTGATTATAGAACCAATAATTGGATCTAAAACTGAAGGTGAATAAATTGAAATTAAGTAACTCTGAAATTAGAATGATTGAAAAGTTACTTGAATCCCGAATTTATAAATGGAAACAATATGATAAAAAATTGAAAAAAGGAATCGACAAATCAGGAGATGAAGAAACCAAAGAAGTTCTATACCGGCTAGAACGACTAATTACCTTACTTGAACGTACTCATAAGAAATTTAAGGAGGCATGGGATGAAGAACAACTTAACGATGGATGATCTTATAAGATATGCTGTCAATATTGACCCTGATGAATTTACTTTAAAAGGAACTGATACTCTTTTATTAATAAGGCCTATGACAAACATTGGGATAACAATTAATGGTATTAGATATGAAGAACTTAAAAGTGTGCAAATTGAAAATGGTTTTGTTAAAATTTATTATGGTACGGACATGGCTGAGGAAATTATAGGGGAATGTGAATCTTTTGAAATTGATAATTATCCTTGGGAGGAGATCATAAATGATGAGCGGAAGTAGAATACCTAGTATGGGAATGCCTCAACAACCACCAAATCCAGAAATACTTAAAGCAGTCCATGATAAAGCAATTAAGATTGGTTTTTTATTTGGATTTGCAATAGGGATTATTGTTATTGAATTAATTGTACATCTATGGGTTATTGTACCTTGGAAATAATTAAATCATAAATAACACTAGGAGGATTTAATTCATGGTTAGTAAAGAGATTCGTAAAAAAATTGAAAATATAATTGAAGTAATGGAAATTAGTGGAACTGCATACATAAATGACGTATATAATGTACGTGAAAAGGAAATAGGTCTAAATGAAGAAAAAAAATTGAACAAAAAAGAATTACAACGCAATACACGTGAAATTGAAGTTAAAAGACAAGAAAAAGCTAGAGAAATAAACTGGAAAGAACTTAACATTTCTAATAAAGAAGGTAGAGAAGGACACTTAGATAAACTTTTCAGTGATAAAATGGCATTATTAGACAATATTGAATTTAAATCATTTTATAACAAAGAAATTGAATTAGCAAATGCGAAAAAACAGCGTGATTTAGATAGATTGGATTTTCTTCTAAGTAAAGATATTTTGTCTTTTGAATTGAATGATATGCAACATGGCACAATTTCAACACTAGAAGAATTTGCTATCACAAGGGCTAAAGAAAAATTAGATAAATCCACTAAACAATAACTCCTTTAACATAGTTAAAGTAGTTATTAATTCATACTTTTTTTTAAATAAAATTTACATTGGATCATACTTTATCACAACCAAACATTTCTGTTGATTCTATATTCCCCACATCTAAAATTAGGTCATAATCATATAACTTTCTTAATATAGGATATCCGTTATTTATTCCACTATTAATTATCCATACTGAATCAAAATCCCAATCAACATAGGTATCAATTAACTTCATTTGTGAAGTTGTTTTACTAATCCCTAACACACTACTTCCTTGTTTAGATGTTTCTACATCCCAATAACAACTAACACCAGTTCCAGCATACCTATATCCACAAAGACCACCGACATCTGTACTGCCGACAACAAGACCATTAGAATAACAATTGGTCAAAGTAATTATTCTTATATAACCAATTAAACCACCAACATACCTATTACCATTAATAATAGCATTAGCATAACAATCAATAATTGTTCCATTTCTTATATCTGCATTACCAAACAACCCACCAACATAATCATGCCCAATTACAACACCCTCAGCAAAACATTCATACACACTAGAAACATTTGTACCCTGAGAATATAAACCAATTAAACCACCAACATAATCATTACCAGTAACATCAGCAATAGAGTAACAATAATGGCAGTTACATCTTCCAGCTTCGCCAATTAAACCACCCACACGATCCTTACCACTTATAACACAATCTACCACGTTATTACTATACAACATGAAACTGTAACTAGTATAATTTATAGCATTCCCAATCATACCACCCACTCCCAAACTAGTGCCAGAGCCATTTATCATTACATTTTCAACAATATTCTCATAAACACTTCCAGAATGAGATATATTGCCCATCATACCTCCAACACCATTACCAGAGCCATTAACTTCACCAGTAAAATGATTATCATATATTAAAACTCTAGAATTATCACCAATTAAACCACCAACATAATCATTACCATTAATAATAGCATTAGCATAACAATCGCAAACTTCTTTAGCAACGCCTGCACCAATTATTCCACCAACTTGATTAATCCCTGTTATTTCACCTTCTACTGAACAACCCGAAACTTTTTTCACAGTTGCCGTATAAGTATCACTAAAACCATTTATACCACCCACTAAATTACCAGTAGCTATAATAGTGCCTATAAAAGTACAATCATATATATTACTCCTCCATAAATACCCAATAACTCCCCCAACATTACCCACTCCATGAATAAAACCAGTAACATGAATCCGGCTATAATCTTGCTGGCTTCTTTGATACCCTATACAACCGCCTACATAATTACGACCAGTTATATCAACATCCTCAAATGTTATATCAGTAATCCTACTTGTATCCGCTATAGAAAAAAACCCAACATTATCAGTCGCAGGTCTATTAATATACAAATTAGTTATCTTTTTATTATTGCCATTAAACGAACCAGTAAAATTACCAACAGGCAACCACCCATTACCATCACCATATCCTGGATCAGAAGTTAAACTAACATCAATATCACTACCAAGTTTATAATATTTATCTAATCCAAGTACAGCTATTTGCTCTAAATCATTAAGACTAAAAAGTACATATGGATCTACAGAAGTTCCAGAACCACTTACCACACATCTCACCAACAATTTTTATATTTTAAATATTCCATTTACACCTTCAGACCATTTTATTTTTACTTTAGGATTAGTAGGTACAAATGGCATAATATCTGCTTCATCAAAGTATGCAATCAATATACTAGTTTTTTCATCACCAGTATCTTTAAAAAGGATTATATGATCTATTTGGCTAAAAGGAACATCTGTACATGTATAATCATTAGAAGTAAAAACACCACCAACTAAGACTTTACCACTTAAACCTTCAGAACCTTTGTATAATATGGCATCAACAGGAATATCTGATAAATATTCATCATTAACCAAATCTGGAGTGTATTCACTTGCAGATGTTAAAAGAACAGATATTTTATCATTGATTAAATCTATATCACCCATACCAAAATGATCATTTGCTAACGAATATCTTTGATTAGTCATTAAATCCCACCATAAACAATTCTATCATTTTTTAATAGTTATTTAAGAATGACAAGGGAAACTAATAATATGTGGAGCTATTGCTTGAACTGGATATTCATATGTTAATCCTGGTAATATCGTTAGTTTTACTTTTACAGCTAAATCACTTGGTTTTTGCTGAAACACACCTAAATATCTTGAATCTAAAATATCACTTAAATTTTCAACGATATTAATTACATTACCTTTATTATCTATCTCTTCAACAGAATAAATCGCATCATGTTTTATTTGATAAACACCAGTATTTTCGTTCATTATCCTATACAATGGCTTTTTTAATCCCAAATTCTTCAACCAATTATACCAATGTATAGGTTCACCATTATTTACACCAATCTTTTTATCAGTATAATATCTCTTTACAGCTTGTTTTTCTTGAAAAGTTAATGTTTTTATCCAGGCAATTGTATGTTTGAAATTATCATTTTGTTCTTTTTGTCCAGGTGAGGATGAAGGCTTTACCTCTTTATATAACCTTCTCATCCCACGCCCATACTTACGTTGATATACCGCCTCTCCAGATTTACCTGTAGTTATATCGCCAAATATGTTTGTTACCCGAACCATGCTACCCTTAGTGTACCTTTTTTATTAAATAAATACTATTGTCGGATACAATACCATTAAACCATGATTCCATTGTAACCCTTGGATACCCTATAACTTTTCCTTGAAGGCTATTTGCCATATAAATATTCTTTGGGCAAACACTAACACAATAATCATAATGCCCCCATTTATTCTGATATAATTCATGGAAAAACACAGCAATATTAGGATTAGCTACTGCCTGTCCTATTTTCTCCCATCCTATGGATTTAAATGGATATGTTTCAATTGTAACTTCATGCCCTTTTTTACGGATGTAGTCTAGTAATATGTGTTTTAAGTGGGATGGTGCTGTTCCACCAGAACCAGTATAGCCATAGGAATATAAATCTTTTTCTAACACGTCTAAGTTGTATAATTCTTTATATACCTGCTGTATAACATTTAAAGCACACCATGTATCATCAGCTTGCTTCATCCATACTGTATTTTCATGGTATCTTGGTGAAGTATAACAACCATCTTTATCTTTAGCATACGTATCTTGAAGTGTTGTTGGGCTGGACTGAGATGAAGATAAACCATTTGGAGGAATACCAGCCCAACGGAACACAAACACAGATTCGGCACCTGATTTTTGGCAAAGTTCGATCTGATCTTGAATTTCTGACTTTGTTAATTTTTTACCTTTATCGTCTATTGTCTGTATAACTGGCACAATTTTACCAGGATAATTATCAACTAATTTAGTTACTGCATTTCCTAATTTTGTATTATCTGCCTTGTAGCTCATATTATATAATTCAGGCAATAATGCTGTTACATGAGGCACAAGTGCAGCATAATCTTCTCCATAATTAGCTTTAGTACCATAATCATATCCAATTGCATCAGGCATAACAGTAACAAACAAAGGAACTCTACCACCTATGGTTTCATTCAGCACTCTAATATACTCAGTAGTCTTAACTGGATTTTTACTTAGCTCTCCATTGTCCAGGTCAATGATTATGGGTATTTTATATTTAAGAATATCATAAACTGCCACGACCATTTGAGCTACTGTCTTATCCCATGTTCCAGACTTACTATTCATTCTTGTGTTATCGCTATTTAAATTACCTGAAAACCATGCAAATAATTTAAGACCAGAATTGGAAGCTTTTTTTTGGAAATCAGGTATTAATTTATCAAAATAATATGGACTTCCAGGAATACGAGATACTTTTAAAGCTATACCTGTAGCACCATTATTTTTAATATCATCAAGATTAGGATTAGGTGTTGCAAAATCAGCAGTATTTACAAAAGGAACTATATCAAACTGTGATACCACAGGTTTCTCTATTATTTCAGGTTCATCTACTTGCTTTGGGTTATCTGTATCTTCATCTTCTGTTTCTGGTATGTTCTGGTCAGGATTTTGATTTTGTCCATCTTTTTCTTTGATTGGGTGTTTCTTATTTAGAATTTCTAATATTTTAGCAATTAATTCTTTAACCAATTCTATTAACGATTTATCCATAAGCAATCTTACCCCACTAATATTTGCTTATGAATTTGCACATAGGTACTATTAAAAGTTACCAGTACCACGACATTGACGATATAATTTTCGGAACTGTTTAATTCCACCTACATCACTATCAAAGGTTATTCTGATTTCATTTGATATGGGGTCACGCCTAGCAATGTAACCTTTCCACCAATTAACTTTATTGATGTCATCGAAGTCATAATACTCTTGAACACTTCTGTATATGGATCGACCTACAAAACAGTCTTCTTCAGTACATTCAGTAATGAATTTAACATGCTCACTATAAACATGCCTTTTCCAACCAAAGCCATATACAACAATCCACCACCAAAACCAATTGAAATAATCCAAAGCTTCTAATGGATTTACATGTCGCCAATAACCATCTCTCTTGTTATATCCCATTATAAACACCTAATTTTTATTATACATTTTGAATAATAAAATATTAACTTTTACTTTTAAGAAAAGTATTACTTTATTTATATTGTAAAGTTACAGCTGCCAGTAGGATCCAAAGATAAAAGTAATACTTTTTTGATGTGTTCCTTGAATTTTTAACCAGGAGAAAAAAAGGGTCTAATTTATTATAAAGTAATACTTATATTATTTTTTATTTACATTTTAAATGATAAATTAAATAATTAAACTGTCTTCGGTGATTAAATGGTTGAAGAACTAAGAGCAATCGAAATACTAAGAATAAAAAATGAACTAAACTATTGTAGAGTTTGTGGAGTTTTAAACAAGAAAACATTGACTAAATGTGGTTTTTGCGAAAGCACAGACTTAGTAGAATGGGATTCAAGAATAGAAACAGCTTTTGAAATATTCGCAGAATCAGAATTTAAAATAACTTACTATGTTTACACCGAAGATGATTAAAAAAACAATTGGAGGGGTAATGTGACTATGGAATCAACAGAGTATTTAATTCGTATATATAAAAGAACTAGAAATGATTTATTAACGGCAATTAAAGATAGAGGAATAATAGAAGGAGCAATAAATAGTTCTGACGGAACTGATAGTATTTCAGAGAAATTCCCAGAATATTATGTTACAAAAGAAAAAATTGCTTTCAACCAAGGCGTTTTATGGGGTCTTAAAACGGCAATTACAACAGTATTGGAGCATGATGAAATTGAAGATTAATGAATGCCATTTCTGCCCTAGACCGGGAACTATTAAATTCACAATCAAAGCCATAAAAGACAATATAGTAATTACACAGAAGGAATTATGGGTATGTGATAAGCATATTATGATTATGGCTGACTTATTTGGCTTAAAAGATAAGAATGGGAACATTGGATCTAATTTTACCCTAGATCAATGTAATATGTCTAACAAGGAGGAATAAAATTGAAACATACAATAGAACAGATAAAGCAAGGAGCATTTAACAGGAAAGAATTGGGAGATAAATATGCCATAAATGAAATAAAAAATCGCACAGTATATAGAACCTTTGACCTTGATGATGGTTATCCGGCAGATAAAGATTTCATAGAAGTTACTGATGTTGTAAAATCTGAACCAGTCAGAATATGGTATAATACAAAAGAAAAAGCTACATTTACTTTCGTAGAAGGAGATATTATACTGGTAATCAGTGATAATGAAAAAGACTTCATTACAGAATTAATAGAAATAGGAATATTTTATGGTGCTGATGATCCATCAATTGCTGAATAATTTATCTAATGAATTTCCCTGGTAGAAAATAAAATGGTGATTTATGGAAAAAAAGTTAGATTCTACCAGGGATCACCCACTAACACAAGGAGTAAACAATATGAAGATTGCAAGTTTGAATATAAATAATTTTTGGGAAATAAAAGCTTTAATCCAAGCCATTGAAGACAACTTTACAGATTTTATTTTTGATTTCAGGACTTCTGGTGTCTTTGGTTGTGGTTTGGACATGTGCAATATTTCTCTCATGGAATTTGTATTAACACCGGAGTATTTTATAGAATACAACTGCTTTAAACCAATGCGTTTATGTATTGATACAGAAGAATTGTTAAAAACAATTAAAAGAATTAAAAAGACAAGCAAAGTATCAATGGAAGTTTATGAAGAAGAAGTTTTCTTGAATATTTCACGTGGTCAGGAGCTACTACTTCATACAACAGCTTCAAAATGTGAATTTGATACTCCAAAAAAACCATCACTAGAATTCCCACCAGGATTAATTGTTAATACAAATGAATTTTCAAGACTAATAGTTGATTTAAATGAACTAGTCAGACATGGTGAATTTTCTTTATGCAATAATGAACTTATAATCCGAAATGGTGCTTTTGAAGGAAAAATAATCGGAAGACGTAATCCGGAAAATGTTGAAATACAAAAATACAGTTTACCAAAACTATCATATTATCATAAAGCAAAGGAATTTGGTAAAAAAACAGAAATACAATTTAAAACCAACAGTCCGCTTAGTTTAACACTACGATCATCACGTCCAGGTGGTTTGTTAAATTTTCTTTTAGCACCTGTTTTTGAAAAAGGAAATAATACACCAGGAAATGGATGTGGTGATTGCAAAGGTGAAGAAGAAAAAGTTTGTAGTGGATGTACTGGATCAAAATAATGGAGTGTGTTTAGACATGGGAAGTAAAGATGTTGATCATTTAGTAGCAATTTCAATCGTGACTATTCTACCGAATGATACGGAAAAAACTGCTAAAAAGAAAATTAAAAAAGAATTAATGAAAACCGAAGCCCACCTATTGGATAAATATTATACTAAAAAAGAGGAGGAATCAAATTGAATGTGCAAATCTATGAAATTTTTAATGGCAATGGGGAAATAGATTATATTGCAACAGATTGTCCTTATGAAATATTGATAAACTACATTGCAATCCACATACTTGAAGTTCATAACTATGATTTACGAGGACTTATAAAGCATATAAATCAAGTAGGGTATCATTGTGGACCACAAGGTGTAGAACATATAGACTTAGATGATGAACATTTTATAAGTTCGTTCATCTTTGCCCTAGCACAGGAAAAAGAATTTGAAGAAATTGCCCATGAAATAAAAGGAAGAGGAATGGGATAAACCATGAATGAATGTTTAAAATGTAAATATAGAGGTAAATTAGTTGATTCTAGACACAGCCAATGCTTACATCCATCAATTCTCCAAATGCAAGGCGACCACGATGTATTATACAGAGTTTTATACATGCTTACTCACCCTCAAAAAACCTATGAACTTAGATTATCTGATTTCAAAATAGTTTTTAGTCAGCCAATTGGAGGTGAATGGACTTTATTTCCTTTTAATTTTGACCCTATATGGATTAAAAAATGTTATTGTCTAGAAATATGTGATAAATACTCAGATAATCCAGATATAGAATTACAAGACGTACCAGTTGTTATTAAACATGAAAATAATGTATTTGAGTTAGGATCAGAAATAAGAGAAGTGGATAAAGATGGGGAAGAAGCAAAAAAAATTAGGTAAAAGAGTTAAAACTTCAACTATACTCCGGTACAGAAGTCAATACAAGGAATGTGAGAATTGTTTTAAGATTAATTGGCACAGGAATATCAAGTGTTTCAATTGTGATACAAAAGATTTTAGTAAATTATCGGAAGCTAGAATTTCAATTATGAAAAAGGCATTAAAAGATGTTGGAAACAAATACAGATTTGTAGCTTGTTAAAAAAGGAGGTTTTACATGAAATTGAAATATTTGAATATAGAAATGACTGATGGAAATATATTAGAATTTCAAGAAAACGTCTATGGAGTTAATTGCATTGCAATGGACGATAACGAAATTAGAATAGTTAAAAATGAATCAGTAAATATCTTCATTAAAAGGAACCTATGTAGAATTACTTATGACCCAAGGAGTGCTGATAAAGATGGTGAATGCTGAAACCTTAATTATAGACCCACCAGACCATGTTGTAAGCATATTTGATTATGTTATGCTTAAATTAACTGAAACAGACACATTAGAAGAAAAAAAGGCATTAAGAGAAGAACTAATAAATGAAGAGGAACACAAGGTCCTGGGATTAATATTCCAAGAAGGGGAAGTAAATGTCTATCTTGCAATTACTGGAATAAAAAGAGCAATAAACACTTACATGATAGAAGAATATAGCTTTGTTTATATAGGTCCAGATGGTATATTCAGACGTAGTTTAGATAGAGAACAATCTGGTTTAGCACGTCAAGCATTACAATTAATATTATTAGACCATAACTTTGACGTTAATGTTAAACCGTACCAATTTTAATCTTTTTTTTTAACATTTTAAAATGAATTAAATTAAAAACACAATGGAGGATTAACATGTACCCACAAAAAAAATTAGATATTAGGATATTATCAAAATATCCAAATGCCACACAGTATAAAGGAGGAATTGGAAACAACTTTATTGGATTATCATTGGATTTATTAGGATTCAACAAAGAGCAATACAATTATTATACCCACAATTCATTTTTAGAAAAAATCAATAAAATTGTAGAAAAAAGATTAAAAAGCAATACTTTAAGCAAATACTTTAGTGCAAGAGATTTTACAAACTATCTTTTAGACAAATATCCAACTGAAATATTTGTATTAGAAATGCTTGATTACAAGGATAATATATTTTTTGCTATATGTGTAAGCAAATCATTTGAATTAATGAAATATTATAGGAATGTATAAAAATGGCAGATATACCAAAAAAAGAATTTATGGTTAATTTCCCAATACTTAGCAGAGATGCAATATTAACATCCCCAATAAATTATGACTTCGGTGCAAGAATTGGTGAATGGGCTAACCCATTTGGGGTAACACAAGAAGAATTAGACTCTGAAGAATGGAAACCTATGTGGAATTATATTTATCCACTACCAGAATTTGACAAACAATTATCAAAAATAGATCCATTGCGTAGAATTGCAGAGAGGATACAGCCAGTAACTATAATTTACATTTTACCGGAAGAAGAATACTTTTTAGCCCTATGTGCTGCGGGTTCTGATTTTACATGGGATATTGCAGACGCATATATGGAATGTAATTATTTACCTCCTTACTGGTGTTCTAAATTACCTTTCAATGCTGGCGGTGATTCAAACGATCAAAATGCCCAGGAAATTATATTTGGTGTTTTGAAAACTTTAGAAATTTTAAATGCTAAATTCCAGAATGAAGAAAAAAGTCATAGATACTTGTATATGGCTAATATGGAGGGTTATAATGGACATGGACAATACAAAGGAAGTTCTGAATAGAGCTAATGAAATAATGGATAATTGGAAAACAAAAATGAAATCCGGAAGTAGAGGTGAAATCATTGAGAGAGGACTTATAAATGAAAATGTTGCTTACGAAATAACATTACTAAAAGGGATAGGAGAAACTAATTTTTGGGGTATAATATTAATTGAGGAGATAAATGGTAAATTAGATTATTTCAAAGGTATTGGTACTTACTTTAACTTCGAACATGGAGTAAAACAATACGTAAAGGATTTTAAAGAACTATATGGGGATAAATGACTATGAAAAATAATACCTCCGAATTACCTACAAGAGCAATGAAAATTGAAAAAGAACTTAACGAATCATCAGGTTTAATCCATGATTACTTAGAAACAATAGAAAAATCCTATGATGATATAATAACTGATGTTGCTGTATGCAGAGTAGCTATGGATAGATTAGAAAGGATATATAAAGACGGTGATTTATCATATCTATTGGAAATTATAGATAACATGAGAGGACGACTTAAAAACATGGAAATTGAAATGATTATAATCCAAAAGAATCCAGACAAAGGATTGTAAAACTACCAGGAAGAGGATAATATGAACTATAAATTAGCATTGTTAATTATGCAGTTTATTACAGTTGCTTTACTTGTGTATGCGATATATTTATTATATGAAAATTTTACTTGGTTGATGTTCATTTAAATGGAGAATTAGACTATGAAAAAAGAAGAAGAAACAATTGAAATGGTTCGAGAAGGTTTTGATGAAATAGCAATGGTTAAAGATACTATGGAAAGCACTTTAATGGGAATTGTTAGCTTACATGGTATGGATTTAGCCCAACTAGCTGTTACAAGTGCTTTTTGTGATATAATTGAAGGTTTCATGAAACAGAAAAAATTCAAAGAATTAGAATTAGTTCTAAACACCGTTAAAGAATATGCTGAAAAATCAAATGTGGATTCATCATTTGAAATTAAATGTTGTGATAATAAAACTATTAAAATTTAAGAGGGGGATTGTAATATGGAAGAAAATATGCCTGCAACAATAGATTACAAGGATAATGTACCTGATAAAAAGAAAAAACAGAATTTAGATACTCCTGGAGCAGAACTACCACATACAATAGAAGGATCACGATATAGAACAGGAATGAAAAATACAGCACCGGATTCAATGCTAGCTCAAAAATGGGCTAATGAAAATGCAATTAATTTGGAAATTAGGGAAAAAGAACAAACTAAGGACCACATATTAGCCATCGTAAGAGCTACAAATCCTAGCAATGGACAATTTGTAGATGATATAGTATATCATGATTTTGACACAACCAAACTGAAAAAAACTCTAGACTTTATAGATAGTTCTATCAAGAAAATCAGGGGAAAAGGGAGGAAAACGCCTTATATCAAAGATATTAAGGAACCATTGTTATATGGGGAAAACGGTGAAATATTCCCTAATTTAACTCCACGTGGGCATATAAAAATGGCTAAAGAAATGATTAATTTTTGGAATTTTGGTTTACGTGACGCTGTTACCAAAGCTTCTAGAAGAGCTTATCTTAAAATACTGAACTATGAATGGAAAGACAAAGAAGAAATAAACGAAGAATATCTTGAACGTGAAGCAGTACAAAGAATGATCGATGAACGTAAGGATCCAAATAAAACAGAAAAAGTTATTGATAAGAATTTTGAAGCTAAGAAAACAGAAAAAGAGCATGGAGTTGATATAGAAAAAGAAAAGAAAAATGAAATTAATACTGATAGTGGATTATCTCAAGATGAACATGATAAAGTAATTGCTGATAGAAAAAAAGAAATAAAGAATAGTAATAAGGATATTAAAAATGAAAAAAAGAAGACCAGCAAAAGGAAGAGAAATAAAGGAACTGAAAGAAACGAAACAACAAAATTTGAGAATGCGAAAAAAGTAAATGAATCAACTAAAGATTTACCTGATGAAGATTTGAAAATAGATATTCTTTTGAACACTCTTAGAGATAAATTAACTAATGACGGTAAAGAGATTAGTGCATTGAATATGCTAAGAATTACTAATTTTGAATACTCAGAAGGCAATATCACAGAAGAACAACAAAACAGAGTTAAAGAAATGATTAAAGATGGGAAATATAATATTTAAATTTATACATACTCCCACTTCTTTTAATACATAAAAACTAGATTAATCTTCCTTTTTTTCTTCTTTGAACTTTTCAATAGGCATTCTACCAGTCCTACTTAATTCTTCCATTTCTCTACGTATCTGTGGAGGGAACTTACTCATTTTTTCCTCCTGATACTCTGGAAGAACATCAATTGGTATTCCAGCCATGAAATCTTTACTATGATCCTGCATACAAGCAACTAACTCATTACGATTTTCATATGCCCTTCCACACCCTTCACACCTATACTTTTCAGGAATATCACTAGCAACTTCTTTAGCCCTACGAACAAAGCTAGACGTGATAAAATCATCTTGTGGCATTCCTGTTAATTGTATGTTTGTCATTACAACATTTTCATCATATGCTATTCCAGATTGTGCTATTAATGCTTCTATCTTATCTTTTATATTCTTTGGAAGTAATTCAACCATTAAAAACACCATTATCCTCTTTTTTCACGAAACTACTGCATATTTGATATGCTTGTGTTCCTTCTAATCTCATAGTTATTCCTGTACGCCTACATTTCCAATTCTCATGATGGGTTGGATATGCCTCTATATAAGGAAGTTTCTCTAACCATCTACAGCTAGTACATTGCACGTGTACATCTTCAATATTCATAGGTATCTACCACCACATTTCTTAATTTTCGTATATCTAAATTTTCTTTAACAAATTCCATTTTATCACTAGGAACTAACAACGTAACTATATCACAATGTCTAGTTGTTGTTTCCAACTGTTTATACGTCCTATCAAGACCAACTTCTCTAGGACCTTTTAATTCACATTCATATAATCTACCATCTTTAACATATACAATGTCTAGCTTCCTATCACCCCTGGTTAAATCCATAGTTCTATCAAGAAAATCAAAATAAACATGATCACAATTAATTCGTTCAACACCCATATTATAAAGATGTTTAACATAATTAGCTAATGCTTTTGTATGGAAATTTCGTTTTACATTCTCATTAATCTCAATAACCAACTTCCTACCTTTGTTCCCTATATGAACAGTCAAATAATCATTTGTTAATACCATATCGTCCTTCATACAACACCACCTATAATCAAATATTTTCTCAATTTAAACAAGTATAATATCACATTCACTCAAAACATCATGTTCTTACAAATGATCTTCTTGGCCATACAATTTATCATTGATTTCAACTTTGTAGATATAAGTTCCCATACAAACATTATAAATAGGACTATTCCTTACCACAAATCGAATACCATCAACTAATCCAAAGAAATTAACAGGAGAATCCATACATGTTTCAGGACCAGTTAATTTAAAATCAATATTATTAGCATAGGGCGTACTATACCATTCGCCACTCATTGCACTACGATACGATGTGATTAAACCACCACATTCCCACCAATTAAATGGTTTAGGTGCAACACAATACATAGAAGATCCTTTCTGCTCCTTTTTGTGTTCAATAGATCTAGCATATACTTTTATTTCAGGACATAATTTGCCAAAAAGCAACCCCGCAGTAAAAGGAGTATCTTCAAATTCAAATGTAGAACTTGTGGATATTATACATTCCTTATTTACCGGATCAGTATCAACAAAACAAACATAATCATCATTACATAACACCCGACCAGGATACTTAACTGTATTATCATGACAATCCAGACTATTACCTAAATACATTTTTGGAACTTTATCATGAATACCATACCCTCTAACAGAACCACTTTTGGTTTCTGAATCCATAGTTTCTCCAACATAAAAATCAAACAATTTTTCATCAAACCAACGTGCCTCATATAATACACCTTCAGTTGGCCCAGTATAATCCACAACAGCTACTTCATCAGAAATACTAATACTAAACTTATTACGACCTTCACCACATAAACTACTATCACAACCAAACGGACAGAAACTTGCCACATACGTACCGCCTTCAGCACGTTGTATCTTCCATCTATTAGGATTATCAAGATAATGAGAACCAGTAGGACCATGAACATTGAAACCAGGAATCATAGGCAACTTATTTCTCCTATCCATTGACATCAACCAATTAACCATAGCAGTTTTTCTTTCAAAATGGAAAGGTGACTTAACACCAGCTGCATGAACATATGATAAGTTCTTCCATGAACCGGTAACACGATCCCCTCCTGAATGAAAAGTATTATATGCAGTTATAACACCACCATTCGTTGCGTGCATATAAAAATAAGATTCTAAATCTAAAGGATTGCACAACAAATCTGTTATAGTAAAACAAAAGCACTCAGGAGCATCCCATTTACCAGTAGCAGGATCTAAAGTATGGTTAATATCATTCATACCAAGGATATAATCTGTAGTAATGAAATTTGATTTTTCATCAACAGCCCCACTTAAATGGTACTTAGCAAAACTATGATTATACATATCCTTCCTACAAGGACGTATTTTCTCCCATATCGCTGTTGTCTTCTGTATTTTATACTTGTTATTTGCATAAGGATTATTAGGATCAACGGATGGTGCTGAACGAGCATCAATAAAAGTATCCCTATATCTTTTAGCTCCACCAGGCAATCGCATATTTTTAGTATTAGGATTTTGAGGAGCATCAGGATCAGGATTTGTTACTCTTGCCATAGTTATCATTAAAAAATAGAACGAGATTATATATAATAATTTCTAATAACCTCAAAAAAAACATTGAACATAAAAGTTAGTATTATTACAAGCACAAGGGTAAATATGGACTTTCTCAAATCACGATTATAAATTTTCTGATCTTTCTTACTTTGCTCCTGTTCATCTGCTATGGTTTCCATTATTTTTCTGCCAGTTGATAATTCTGTTATAGCCTTGATAATTTCCTCTAAATTTTCTTCATGGTTATCTATGCGTCTAAAAACACGCTGATTTATATCACTAGCTCCTTGCTGGAACGTTATTAATGAACCGATAGTGCCATTCCATTTACAGAAATGTCCTTCATCAACACTTTTTTTTAGCCCATGTACTAGATCAGGTAAAGGTTCTAAATTTTTGAGAAGTTTTTTGATTTGCTCATTATCCTTTTCAAGCGATTCAACCCTTGCATCTAGAAGATTATTCGGCATTACTACCTATTTTCTTACTGGTTAAGAATCCAGCTATAGCTCCTAAAGCACCGACAGCTAAATCGCTGCTACCATTAATTATTCCAAATACACCTAGAATAATCAATCCGACCATACCGGTAAGTATTACAATATTTTCCATACTATCACCCTCTCAGTTGGATAATTAAAAAAAAAAATAGATTATAAGGGGTTACCTTATAATGCTACTAATGCTATATATTCGTCCTTGGCTGAATCTTCGGCACTTATGTTTGCTTTTACAACAGCATTATATTCTGAATGCTCTATCCGTCCATCTCTGGTACTGTCTTCAGCAGTCTGGGCAATTTGGGTTAGTCCATTTACATCAGAGTAACCTCTGAAAGTATTGAACTGGGTCTGTGCTTTGAACAATTCATATTTGACATTCTGAACCGGAGCATATGTCCTATAATTAATTGTTCCACCAGCAGTAAACGTGTCATCTCCAGTCACATATGCTTTACCACCAGTTATATCCACTTCGATTGCTGGTACAACAGCACCATCATCTTCTATAGTTGAAGATTTGTAAGTGATTGGGAACTTTTCAGTATATTTAACATCCCCTTCTTTTAGATCATTGCCCAAAACTTCGTCACTTCTTGTTTCACCACCAGATTCATAGTTAAAGGTAACAAGACCATCTATATCAGCAAGTATGTCAATTCTACCTCTCCTGACATCTACAATTGCAACAGGTTCAAGATTTCCAGTACCAACTGTAAATCCAGTATCACCTATGACTATAGGGCTGTCAAGAGCTGCATATTCTTTTTGATCACCAACTATACTGACATTTTTTTCTACAGACTTAGCACCAATACCATACTGTTTAAAACCAGTATATGGTTCTACATAGACAGCTCTTTCATTAGGTGTCATTTTCTGCCATCTGCTCACAAACAAGTTGAAACCACTCATAACCTGTCCACTTGTAAGTGGTCGATATGATTGTTTCTGAAGGGCATTGAAGTCATGCCATTTGTCCACAGCGTTTGCAAAACTACCCCTAATGGCTTGCTGAGCTGGGGTGTTTGGGTTTGCAGGTTTAACGTAAGAACGTCTGTATTGCCGACCTTTCCAGGAAGCAAATACACCTGCTTCTCCTACTTTACCGGAGTATTTATCTCCGAATATATTATTTACTTTTACCATAGTTAGCTCCCTTTATTGCTATATAATAAAAACAGAAGTTACTTATAAATGTTACCCACAAATTACCCCCTATGATACCGTTATTCGTCAATTTATTATTTACCTCAATAGAATTACTGTCTGCAATAGTCTTCTATAAACTATTCCTCTATGAAGAAACCATACAAATAGGAGTAATGTCTGCATTTGTACTAGGACCAATAAAAGGAACAGGATATGGACAAACAGCAGCACAAGCAACAAAAAAATGGGGCGTTTATCCTGGAAATGAATACTTAAACGAGTGGGGCTGGATAGTGCCTTGGGCTGTGGACGCTTACAGCGTATTCTTCTGGACAGCAGACAAAACATTAGGTACATTCTAATTATGGAGGAATTTGAAAATGGTAGTACAAATGGTTCTAGAAGGGGCTGGTTATGCCTATGAGTGCATAAACATAACACAATTTATCTATGAAGAAGCTTTACAAATGGGCAGTCTTGGAGTAGGCACATCACTCAGTAAAAAAAACATTAATAAAGCTCATGATATACACTTTGGACCCTACCAATATGCTTTAGAAGGATTATGGTCATTTGCTGTAGGATATGGGTGGATGATAGCCAATGTATGGATGGCATACTTAACATACTGGTTAGCAATGACTATAATGTGGAGGCACCAAAAAGGTCAGATTATAGAAGGTATAAGACAACAGGATAACAAGAACCCACGAGATTATGGTATAAATTGGTCAGAAGAATGTCAAAATTTTATACACTGGGTAAGAACAGAAATACAAGACCCCTACTATCGAGAGCAAGCCTTTAATAAGGATAACCCATGTAAAAAAGCATATCAAACATATCACAACCACCACAGCCCAGATGATTATGATGAATTTATGATACTTGTAAACCATTACTTAACATCTGGAGGTTCATCATGGTGGGAAGACATTCAAGCAATGCTTACAAGAATAACTGACCCTGTAGGAACTGAACAAGTTACATCTTACAAAGGAAACTATATTAAAACAAACAGAGAAAAACCAACAACTAAACAGAAAAGAGAATTAGTCAGCGATATATGGGGAACTTTTAACACATTACAAAAACTGGCATATAGGAATCAACCAGGAGGACATTCTTATTTCGGATACAGTTTATTATTCAAATCAATATGGGATGAAGACATAGCCTATACTGGAAAGTATGTACCGCCTTGGTATGGATTTTTACAATTTGGATCTGAAGAAAGAACAGACAACCAGGAATATAATATTTTAGAAAATAAAATGACTTACAGAGTAAGCAAAGATTCAGTTATTGTAAATTCACTTGTATTCCATAAAGGAACTAGCTCTTTTGACCCAGTTGCAATGATTGACTTACAAACTGGAGATGTTAAATACCTAAAAGATATAGACGAATTAGTACAAGCAAACTATATTAGTGGGCAAAAAACAGTTTGGTATGAAACATTGCTAGATTACCCAAGAAAAGACGAATTCTCAGATATAAACAACATTCCAGTAAGATGGGGAACACTTTACTTAAAAGCCGATACTAACTTTATCGAATGCTTCGCTTATAATCCACTATGGAGTTTGTTAGAGATCAGATTTCCAGAAACATTCACAGGAGGTGCAAAAGTCACATTCAGCACATATAAACCAGTTAAAGACATAACCGTCCAAATAATACGAGAATATGATGGAGCAATAATATGGCAAGAAACAACATCAGACGATGGAACAATACGATTAGCAATTGCACAAGAATGTGATTTAGTTACATTACGTATAACAGCACCAGACAAAACAGTACATGAATATCAACACCTTAAACCAGAAGAAGCCGCACAGCATCAATATTTTAACATAAATAACATGCCAGGAGCTTAAAAAATGGGAAGTATCCAAGACATAATAAACATACTAAACCCCGGATTTGGTGAATACCGAAGAGGACAGGCCGCAGCACACGCAGGAGGAACATTTGGACGAGCATATGAATATGTACCTAGAAGATTACTACCAGGAACATACTCACCAATCGGAATAGCACCAAGAGTACCGGATGGCTGCAGCATGGGAATGCCCTGTTGGGATATATGGAAAAAAAATATGGACAAATGGTGGACAGATACCAAACTAGGATATGGGCAAACTCCAGGAACACCAAAAATACCCGATCCAGACCTAGACTGGTTAGATAAACTAAAAAGAGGAATAAACCAAACATTTAACGATTGGATAGATGAAATGACACCCAACACAAAAACTCTACGTCCACGAGCAGGAGGGATACTAGCACTAGCCAGTACAGCTATAGACTGGATAGCATTTCTAGTAGAGTGTTCAGTCTTTGAAACATTTTTATATGAAGAAGCATGCCAAGTTGAAGTTATGCACACATATCAATACATGTGTCCAGAATTAAAAATAAATGATCTGATATTTTCCACAAATACATACCTAAAATTCATGGTAATGTCCGGAGTACACGCCTACGTAACCAACGCCTGGACACTAGCATACACCAAATCCGGGTATAGGGCATATTTCAACGCTGCATTAATTTTTCTAGATGCTTGTAGATTAGTATGCAACATGGAACCGTTTGACATAACACTAAAATAAAAAACAACCCAATAACAACTCCGTATTATCAAAATAACAACTACGTAACACCGAAATACCAACTCCATACCAACTCCATACGAATTTTTTAAAAAATTCATATAATTTGAAGTGACAATAAACCCTGAAAAATAACGAAGTGACAATAAACCCCCGGACTTTCCTCTTTTTCTGGCTATTTAACCACCCCCCGCATGTTCGAACCTGAAAGGTTCG
>ENA-UOOK01001737-UOOK01001737.1-fermentation-metagenome-genome-assembly--contig:-NODE-1737-length-28245-cov-8.913906_pt1 | contig 28245 bp, 26 predicted proteins | sample MGYA00245777_ERZ724023 | MGnify/ENA primary metagenome ERZ724023 (study PRJEB28704, sample SAMN03018312) | fermentation metagenome | biome: anthropogenic terrestrial biome; feature: soil; material... | reverse complement strand
ACGCTCTTCCGATCTGTGTGCAGACCATGTATGGTATAACCCTCATCTTGACCCTGGTCATCGTAGGAGGGATCATCGCCTACATTGGCGATCGCCTTGGCATGCACGTTGGTCGCAAAAAGCTAACGTTATTTGGTCTGCGCCCAAAACATACAAGCATTTTAGTCACTATTGTCACAGGTACTCTTATATCCGCCGCATCTATTGGCGTTCTGTCTATTGCCTCCTCAGACGTCCGGACGGCCCTTTTTAACATGAAGGAAATCCAGGATGAACTGCAAGGTTTGCAGCAAGACTATGCGCTGATGAGGGCACAGAGAGATACGGCTCAACAGGAACTTCAAGAGGCGGAAGAAAGTTATAAAAAAACCATCACAGATTTGGCCGAGGCAGAAAAGAGTGTGATTGCCCTCAGACAGCAAGCTGCATCTTTAGAGGACGAAGTGATGGCACTCGAAGCTGAAACCGATCGGCTCCTTGAACGCTATGATATCGTTGAAACCGCCTTTGGACAGATTCGAATGGCGGATATTGCCTTTAACGCCAGCGAAGTGATCTTAACCACCGTGGTGAGCAAGGACCTAGGTCGCGAGGATGTTCGTAATCATCTAGAGCGTTTTATTCAAGAAGTGGATGACGAGGCCTATAGACGAAGTGCCAGGGCCTCTGAATCTGACACCTATCGCGCCATTTATCTGCATCCCAGTGTCCTGGATTTTGTGGTTGAGGATGTGCTTTTGGCTTCAAGCGATGTGATCGTCCGGGCGGTGAGTCAGGGGAATAGCATCCCTGGTGTACCCGTACTGGTTTACTTGGAGAACTACCCTGATCAAATGGTGTTTTCTAAAGATACGGTGCTGGCCTCTCGCATGTGGGATCCCCAGGGTGGAATCGACATCGACCTGGTTATTCTAGAGGTCATTGAAGAAGCCAACCAAGCGGCTTTGAATGCTGGAATGGCTGTGAGCACAGCTTATGAAGCAGAAATTAGTTGAGCCAGGTTAGTGCCGAAATTCAATCAGGTTACCGCTGCTGACCTGAGCCCCAAAAACAAAACCAATGGAAAAGTTAGTCACAATATGATAAAATGCAAATGGAGTGATTAACATGAAAAAACGGTTCAGTGAGGAACAAATCATCAGAATTCTAAAAGAGCATGAAGCAGGGAAAAAGGCTGCGGATATTGTTCGGGAATACAATATTTCGGAACAGACATTTTACCGTTGGAAAAGCAAATACGGCGGAATGGATGTCAGCGAGGCAAAACACCTAAAACAGTTGGAAGAAGAAAACCGCCAATTAAAAGAGCTGGTGGCTAATCTCTCCCTGGATAATCATATTTTAAAGAACGTCATTGCAAAAAACGGATAAAGCCTGCCGAGAAGCGTCGCATCGCGAAAGAGATACAGCAAACATATCAGCTAAGCGAACGCCGAGCGTGCAGGCTGTTGGATTTTAGCCGAAGCAGCAAACGATATGAACCAATTGATAAAGCAGAAGATAAAGAAATAACAGACCGGTTAATACAGTTGGCAAGCCGATGGAAGCGTTTCGGCTACCGGCGTTTGCATGTTATGCTCCAACGGGAAAACATTCATATCAACCATAAAAGAACATATCGGCTGTACAAGGAAGCCGGATTGGCCTTGAAAAAGCGGAATAAAAAGAAGAAATACGAAAAGCGTGGGATGCCGGACAGGACAACATTGTCGGTAAATTCCAGATGGTCAATGGATTTCGTTTCAGATCGTACCCGGTCTGGGAACCACATTCGGGTTTTAACTGTAATTGATGAAGCCACACGGGAATGCCTGGCATTGGAAGTGGACAGTTCCCTCTCAGGGAAAAGAGTTGCAGCTGTACTCAACCGCATTGCCTTATTTCGTAGCTTTCCAAAAGAGATTCTAACGGACAATGGTTCTGAATTTACAGGGAACGAACTAAACGCATGGAGTTACGATCACCATGTAGAACATATTTTTACTGATCCGGGTCACCCGACTCAGAACGGTTATATCGAAAGTTTTAATGGAAAACTTCGGGATGAATGCTTAAACCAAAACTTGTTTAAAAATCTCTACGAGGCCAGAGAAATCATTGAAGACTGGCGAAATGAATACAACCACATACGCCCGCACAGTTCTCTAAATAATTTGACGCCATCAGAATATGCCTTGAAAATCTCAGGTGATTACTAACTTTCTATCTGGTCGACTTTTGGGGGCAGGTCAAAATAGTGCCTAAATATTTTCTCCCTGTACGGATATTATTAATGAATTCGTCCTATACTTTTCATTTCTCAAGAAAAAGTCCGTATTAATTTTCAAATAGATATATGGTACAGTAATTGCAAACCAGATACCTAATTTTTGTTCTAAATTATCAGGAGGAAATAAAGATGACTAAAGATTGGCTTGGACTGTCTCAAAAAACAATCATTGTTACGGGCGGCGCTTCTGGAATTGGAAAAGCGATTGCGAAAGAGCTTGTTGAATGTGGTGCCAACACCGTGGTAACGGATTTATCGGTGAAAGATGGGGATGATCAGGATGGCGCCTATTGTATCCAATCGGATGTGACGAACGAGAAAAGCGTCCAGCGTATGATAGACGCAGCTGTCAAGCATTTTGGACAAGTGGATGGAATTGTGAATAATGCCGGCATCAACCGTCCACGGCTGCTGGTCGATTTTTACAAAACGCACCCGGAATATGAACTGAAGGAAAAGGACTTTGGCGCGATGGTTTCCGTTAACCAGAAGGGCCTGCTCTTCTGCGCACAGGAAGCGGCCAGACAAATGCTCAAACAGGGCGGCGGTGTGATCGTCAATGTTTCTTCCGAATCCGGATTGGAAGGTTCCGCGGGACAGAGCTGCTATGCGGCTACAAAGGCGGCGACAATGGCGTTCACTCGTTCTTGGGCAAAAGAACTCGGTTCCAAGAATATCCGCGTGGTTGCGATTGCACCGGGAATCCTCGAAAAGACCGGATTGCGTACACCGGCATATAATGAAGCTTTGGCGTACACCAGAGGAACAACACCGGATCAGCTGAACTCAGACTATTCAAAGTCAATACCGCTGGGCCGGCCGGGCAGACTGGTTGAAGTAGCGGACGCGGTGACATATCTTCTTTCCGATCGGGCATCTTACATTACGGGTACATGCTTGAATATTTCAGGCGGGAAATCAAGAGGATAAAGGAAATGCACAGGCGCATTAGGGAATATGAAAAAATTAAACTTGCAAAATGAGATAAAGGAACCATATTTGCTGAAGGAAGAACGTCAAAGTGCGATTATGAAGTATGCAATGGAACATGCTTCGTTTTCTTCTAAGGAAGTAGCCCATCGCTTAAAGGTCAGTTCCAAAACTATTGTCAATGACATGAAACAGATCAATACGGCTTTTCATGGCGCTGCAAAATTTCGTGGAGGGCATGGTACATTCGAACTTTGCATTTATAATTATGATCAGTTCCAAGCTGTTTCCCAAAAAATGCGCAGATACAACAATTATGACCCAAGTTCGCAAAGGGCCATATCCATCGTCAATTTTCTGTGGGAAAGTGAAAAGCCCTTATTGATTGATGATTTAGCGGACCGGATGAATGTCAGCAGATCCACCTTAAATGTAGACTTGAAACATGCACGGGGACTCCTCAAGCCCTATCATATTCAAATCGTCGGAAAGCCGAATTACGGGCTACAGATGAAGGGAAATGAATTTGGGATTAGGCTGTTTGCCGCGCAAAATATTTGTGAAACTTATCCGCTCCATTTTCAGCTTCAGCCGAATATGCTTGCAGAATTAAAATGTCTGACCGATCGAATTGAGCTGGATCAGACGAATAAAGAGCGTTTTTATAACTTCTTATGTATTTTGGTAGACCGTGTGACACGGGGACACTGGATTTCCATTTTGCCCTCCCAATATCGGCAAGTTCCCCAAATAGCGGCTTTTCGATTTTTAATGCCGCCGGTGGTTAAGGCTGTCGAAGACTTGTTGCAGGTTCCTTTGCCGGAGGCGGAGCAGATTTTTTTGTCTCTTCCGGTTATTGGAATGCACACGCCAGTCGATATGAAGACCATCTCCACTTTGCCTGTCCGGCAGGATGTCGAAATTCTCCTGAAAGAAATTGCCGTTCAAATTCACAAGGTGTTGAATTTGGATGTCACTTGGCAGAATCTACCGTCTGATTTTATTTATCATATGGATTTTCTTATGAACCGCTTGCTTTTTAACTGTCAGGTAAAGAACCCGTATGTAAATGAAATTATTCAAAATTATCCGCTGCCTTTTATGATGGCAAAAATTGCCGGTCAGGTTATCGAGCAGTATTATGGCAACTGCTTTTCCATCACCGACGACGAACTGTCCTATATTGCGGCATATTTCAATACCTTTTTCCTTGAAAATAAGATGCAGTTCAATGAAAAGTGCAAGTCGGTTCTTGTCTGTGGAGGCGGCCGTGCAATTGCATGTTTGGTAGCGGCGCAGCTGAAAAAGATGCTTCGGATACATTCCAATGTGGATCTGCTGTCGGACTTTGAAGCAAACAGGGAAACTCTTTCGCAGTATGATGTGGTTTTTACCATGGGAAATGCCCAGTCCCTTTCTTCCATAACCGACCGTCTGGTCATTTCTGTGAATCCGATTTTAAGTGGGCGGGACATTACTGCAGATATCGAACGGGCAAGGTATGTGGATAAGCTGTCTTCCCCGAAGGTGAAATTAAACGCGCTTTTGTTGAATGTCCTGCCGCCCAACTGTTTCTTTACGTTGGATGAGCAGAAATCTTATCAAGAAAATGTAAAATTTATGGTAAGCGCATTGATGAATTCCAACCTTTTAGATTCGGAATTTTATGTCCGCCTGTTACGGCGGGAAAAGCAAGGGACCATGATCTATGAAAATGGGGTTGCTTTTTTGCATACGACAAATAAACAGCTGAATAGACCTATTCTGGCATTGGGAGTTCTGCATAATCCCCTGTATTCTTCCGAACATGAAGTAAAGGTGATCTTTTTACTTGGTATTCAGGAACATATCGAAGCTTCCAATTCGTTGATTATTCGCATTTATGAAGAGATTATCCGGATATCCCGATCCCCGCAGATCATAGACAAACTGTCCCATGTAAAAACTTATAACGAATGTTTGGGCGTAATTCAGGAAGCGCAGAAATTATTTACGTTTTGAGAGAAAAAGGAAGGTGCGTCTTTATGGATGGCTGGACAATTATATTCATATTAGGAGGTGTTACACTGTTACAAACTGTTTTGTCCTATTTTCAGATGCGGTATTATACCAAAGAGTTTATTGAGCTGAAGAAAATAGGACGGGTGGTTATCGGAAAAAGGCCGGGGATGCTGACGGCAGGCACGATGGTTATGTTCGCGATCGACCCAGATGGTATAATTCTGCAGGCAAAAATGATTCAAGGCGTTACGGTATTTGCACGCTGCAAGCCGCTAAACGGATACAGTGGCAAGGCGGTTTCCAGTTTAACGGCGGAGGACTGCCGCACGGAAAATAAATTCCTGCAAAAAGCGATCCTGAATGCAAAGTCTAACTATAATATAATCATGGGTGGGGGAGAACTTCCAAAATCACGGAGCTTTTTCCAGAAAATTAGCAATTTTTGTAAACAAAAACTTGCAAAAAGTAAGGTGTAAGTGAAAGGAGTCTTTGTAATGAATGGTGTTGTGGCAGTTGCCCAAGGATTTATCAACCTTTTCCAAACGGGCGCAAATGTTTTTCTGGGCTGGATGAAAACAATTGTTCCTCTTGTATTGATGCTGATTGTTGCAATGAATGCGATTATTGCCCTGATTGGGGAAAAGAGAATCAATAAATTTGCAACGGTCTGTGTGAAATCTCCGCTTTTACGGTATATGGTTTTGCCGGCTCTCGGTGTATTCCTGCTCTGTAATCCGGCTTCCCTTTCCTTGGGACGCTTTTTCCCCGAATATTACAAACCCGGCTATGTTGCGTCCGCAATGGAATTTAACCACACGAACATGGGGCTTTTTCCACATGTGAACCCGGGCGAGCTCTTTATCTTTTTGGGCATTGCAAACGGAATCAAAACCTTGGGGTACAGCACCACCGATTTGGCAATCCGCTATTTCCTGCTTGGCTTGGTCCTGAACCTTCTGAGCGGTTGGGTAACCGACCTCATGGTGAAAGTTGTCGAGAAGCAGCAGCATGTCCATTTAAGTAAGACAATGGACGTTGGGAAGGCTTCTGCAGTTGCAGCAGGCAATGAATAATAGAAAAGAGGGGAAAAGATGATGCTTTCCTATAAAGCTGTAAAAATTGTAAAGGGTAGCAATGGATTTGGCGGCCCACTGGTGATCCGCCCGACCGAAAAACGCAATAAAATTGCCTATATTACCGGCGGCAGAAAGCCGGAAGTAGTCGATAAGTTGGAAGCATTGACGGGGATGGAATCGGTCAACGGTTTCAGCAGTGGAATTAAAGATGAAGAAATTGCAGTGATTATTATTGACTGCGGCGGGACGCTGCGGTGTGGGATTTATCCTAAAAAGCGGATTCCGACCGTCAATGTAATGCCGGTCGGCAAAAGCGGCCCTATGGCACAATATATTACAGAAGATATTTATGTTTCTGACGTCGGTCCGGATCAGGTTACCCCGTTGAAAGAAACCGATGCGGAAATGACAGCCGCCAGTGCGGTACCGGTGGCGACCTCTCCGGAAAAAGTTCCACAGGTTCAGCAGCCAAAACGGAACTGGATGTCATCCATCGGCATGGGGGTTGGTAAATTCGTAAATGTCCTGTATCAGGCCGGGCGGGATGGCGTGAATACCATGCTGCACACGATTATTCCTTTTATGGCGTTTGTTGCCATGCTGATCGGAATTATACAGGCCTCCGGATTCGGGAATTGGTTCGGCAAAATTATGACAGGGCTGGCTGGAAATATTGTAGGTTTGACTCTCCTCGGTTTGATTTGTTCCCTGCCATTCCTTTCCCCGCTGCTTGGCCCCGGCGCAGTCATTGGGCAGATCGTCGGCACCTTAATCGGTGTTCAGATTGGAAAGGGGACCATCCCGGCGCAGCTTGCGCTGCCAGCATTGTTTGCCATTGATGTTCAGGACGGCTGTGACTTTATTCCGGTTGCACTCGGCCTTTCCGAAGCGGACCCCACAACCGTAGAAGTGGGAGTACCTGCGGTTTTGTACTCCCGCTTTTTAACGGGCGCGCCCCGTGTCTTAATTGCATGGCTTGCAAGTTTTGGCATGTATGCGGCAAAATAAGGCTTACAAGGATGTCTCTTTTGGGGCGTCGCAATGAAAGCACGTTTTGGATGGATTCTTTATATCTTTATTGAAAAAGGAGGGCGCCTTTCATTCGGCGCAGATTTTGGAATGGCTGTAATTTATCAAACGAGTGTGAAAAGTTTAGGCGCGTGTGTCAATAGTTTTGACAGTGAAAAAATGTTTGTCCTGTTTGGCAGTGAGGCACCGGATACTTTGAAGGATTATTGCTATGAGATTGATGTCCGGCCGATTTATGGTGAGATTAAACTTGGGCAGACGGCGGTGATTGATGGAAAACCATATCAGATTACCGCGGTCGGCAAGCTTGTTAAGCGCAATCTCGAAGCACTGGGTCATGTGACTTTTTCCTTTACAGGTGCAACACAGGCGGAATTGCCCGGTACGATTTATCTTGAAGAAAGTCCGGTCCCAAGACTGCACGTGGATTCAACAGTTGAAATTCGTTCCTGAGAATGAGAAACGGCAGATTAGTCATCTCATCGTTTCAGAACTGTAAAATTATTTAAAAATTCGGGGGCTTTAAACCATGCAGAAATATACTTATACCATTCATGATGCGGAAGGGCTGCATGCCCGTCCGGCCGGGCTCTTTGTCAAATGCGCACAGGAGTGTATTTCAAAAGTAACAGTGGAAGCAAAAGGAAAATCGGCGGATGCAAAACGGCTTTTCGCCGTAATGGGTCTCGGCGCAGCTCAAAATGATAAGCTGACCATTACGGTAGAGGGTCCCCAGGAAAGTACCGATTGCGCAAAACTAAAGGCGTTTTGCGAAGCGAATCTTTGAATCGGTTTATCTAGGCTTCTCTATCGCAGTAAAATTGGTTTTTAAAAAGGCTGCAGCAACCACACGGTATGTGTTGGTTGCTGTAGCCTTTTTCTGATGAAAATGCGGTTGCCCATTTGCATGCGTATCGGGGAAAATGAAGGGCTGAATTTTCATAAAATAATATAATATTATAAAAATTATGCTTGTTTCCAAAAAAATAATTAATTGTTAAAATTAACGATTTACCACAATACATACAAATTGTACAATAAATATATTGTTTTTAGGTGAGGAGGAATTCGGATTATGGAATTTTTTAGTTTAAAGGAAAAATGTTCCATATGCGGGAAAGAGATTGGACTAAACCGTAAAAGAAAGAAGAATTGCTCAAAAAAAAGGCCGGGATTGCATTGGACTGTTCCCCGTAGAACAGACAAAGAAATAAAGGACCCGCCATAGAATAGCTTGTATTTAGGCGACCTTGCTCCGGATTTCAAACGGAGTGAGGCCGTTTTTCATGTTGATGCGCTCATAATTATAAAATTGAACATATTCAGCCACTGCCTGTTCCACTTCAGCACGGCAGGAAAAATTCATACGATATAGGCATTCCGTCTTGAGTGTACCAAAGAAATTTTCCATAGCGGCGTTGTCATAAGGGCATCCAGGGCTGGACATGGAGGACCGAAAATGGTATTTTTGACTCAGGTCAAAGTATGCTTGTGAGGTGTATTGAGACCCCTGGTCGCTGTGGAGCGCAAGTCCACCAGCGACCTTCTCCTTTTGTAAGGCATTCCGGATGGTATCAGTCACCAATGAAGCTGTCATGTTGTTTCCAATACGATAAGCCAAAACCATTTTGCCGCACAGGTCTACCACTGCACATAGATACAGCATTCCTTTTGCAGTAGGAATGTAGGTAATATCCGTAACCCAGAAATGATTGGGTAATGGCTGTTCGAAAGTCCTCTGTAACAGATTCGCATATTTATGTACTGCCTGCTTGGAATGCATGTATGGCCGACGCCGACGTATTTGTGCAAGCAGATCATATTTCCGCATGATGCGCAGAATAGCTTTCAAATTGACCTTCTTTCCGATCTTTCGCAGAATCCAGCGCTGCACCCGACGGCAACCGCAAGTCTGTTTGCAGCGCTGCTGACAATCTGTGATTAAGTCCGCAAGCCATTTGTCTTTGGCTTCTTTTGCCTGTCGGTTTCTCCATGCGTAGTAGCCGCTGCGGGAAACTTCAAAAAAATGGCACATGGCCTCAATACTGTACTGATTGCGGAATCGTTCAATTACACGATATTTTAACTTCACTTCCTTCCAACTTCGGACAGAAAATTTTGCAGCAGTTCCACTTTCATCCGCAGTTCAATTAGGGCCTGTTTGAAAAATCGTATGACTTGTCTATTGTAGCAAGAATCGCGTTGCTCAGAGTCAAAAATGCTCGGCATACAGAAAGTTATCCTGCGCTTTTTCCATTGTTCAGTGCAATTTTATCTCGAAAATCCGTCACTTTTTATTTTTCAAACAAGGCCTAGGGGTCGTCAACAGAAAAGTGGACAAAATGTTAAGCACTAAGCTGAAGATTCTGCTGAGTCCATTGCGACAGGAAATGAATTGGAGAAAGATACCCCAGCCGCTTTTGGGCACGGCATCGGTTGTAAAAGGCCTCGATATATTCAAATATGGCTTGACGGGCAGCTTCTCTTGTAGGATAGAAATGCCAATGAACGATTTCTTTTTTGAGAACAGAGAAAAAACTTTCACTCCAGGCATTGTCTCCCGGAGTTCCAAGCCGTGAATAGCTCTGTTTCCAGCCATATGATAAAATCTGATTTTTAACGGCCTGTGACGTATATTGACTGCCGCGGTCGCTGTGAAAGATTAGGTCAGTCGGCAAATTCCAGCGTTTTTGCGCTGCATTCAAGGTATGCAAAACCAGCTCCTTTTTCATTCGTTTTTCCTGACAGTTTGCTAAAACGACATTGGTATAGACATCTCTGATCTGACACAGATAATCAAACCCTTCACCGGTGCGAATATAGCTTATATCACTGGATAAAACCTGAAAAGGTCTGTTGATTTCAAGTCCTTTGGTCAAATCCTTTGGTCAAATTTTGATACTCGTCAGAATGTGCATTCCGACTGTCTGTCAAGGAAAGCTGTCTGCGCCGTAAATGGCAGGATTTCAGGCCTTCTTGAGCCATAATCCTTTTTACGACAGGGTAGGAAATGGCATGCCCGTCACGCCGGATTACTCCGCAGACACGTTCCGTGCCATAGGTGCCATTTCCTTCTTTGAAAGCGGAAATTACCCTGCCTTTACATATTTCATACCTTTCTTGCCGTGCGCTGCGCGTTTGAAGCCAGACATAATAGCCTGACGCGGAAACGCCTAATTGTTTGGCCCACTTCGCCTTTGAGTATCGGTTCTGCTTTTCCATGAACTGATAGCAGCTTACGGTATCTACTGTTGGTGTTGCGCGAAGAAGGCCGCTGCTTTTTTTAATATGTAGTTTTCCTCTTCCAATTCAGCATTTCGCAAACGTAGCTTACGCATTTCATCCTGCTGTTGTGCCGCCTCTGTTTTATCGCCGTCCGGCGTATATTTCTTCCGCCACCGATACAGCATATTACTGCTGATCCCCAGGCTTTCAGCAACTTGCTTTACCGTGCGTTCGCTACTGAAACTCATTCGAACCGCGCGCTTTTTGAATTCTTCATCATACTTTTTTCGTGTTTCCGTCATCGTGATAAGCTCCTTTTTTCTGTTACGTTTTATCTTATCACTTTGTCCATTATTTTAACACAGACCCCAGTGTGATTTTACGGTTCCGGATTTATATGGCCAAATCAATCTTGCCGGTGGAACAGGTGTTGGCAACCGGATCGAGCTAGACAAGGATGAAATATTACAGAATTTGCAGGCAGTTCAGCTGCGCAACGGCCTTGCGCAAAGTAAATCGCTGAAAGGCGGGAAACTGGACTTTGACGTAGAGATGGAAACCGGAACGGGCAAAACGTATGTTTACCTGCGCTCAATTTTTGAGCTGAATAAAGCGTATGGATTTACAAAATTCATTATTGTTGTGCCGGGTATCGCCATTAAAGAGGGCGTGTACAAGACCCTGCAAATCACACAGAAACACCTCAAGAACTTATATGACAACGTGGTGTACGACTATTTTATCTATGATTCCAGCAAGCTGGAACAGGTGCGCAGTTTTGCCGTGAATGATACCATTTCAATTATGGTGATTAACATCGGCGCTTTCCGCAAATCATTCAGCGACACCGATGAAAACGGCAATTTAATTACGGGACTAGACCGAAAAGAGCTGGAGAAGAAAGCCAACATTATTCACCGCACCGATGATAAGCTGAATGGTTCCAAGCCGATTGAACTGATTCAGGAAACGAACCCGTTCGTTATTATCGACGAACCGCAGAGCGTGGACACCACGCCAAAATCCAAAGAAGCCATTGCTTCCCTGCATCCTCTTTGTATCTTCCGCTATTCCGCCACGCATGTGGAAAAGCATAACCTGATTTACAAGCTGGACGCAGTGGACAGCTTCGATATGGGGCTTGTCAAACAAATTGAAGTGGCCAGCTTTGCTTCGGAAGACAACCATAATATGGCGTATTTCAAACTGAAATCCGTAGATAACAAAAAAAGCCCGATTACGGCAAGAATTGAAATGGATGTTCTGGTAAAAGGCGTTGCCACGCGCAAGACCGTAACAGTCCGCCAAAATGATGATTTGTACAAACTTTCAAAAGGGCACGATGTTTACGAGAATTACATTGTGGATGAAATTTACTGCGAACCGGGAAACGAATACGTCAGTTTTACCGCCAAACCCACAGTTCTGCGCCTTGGAAAAGCGGTTGGCGACGTGGATGACCTGACTGTAAAGGATCAGCAGATTCGCCGCACGATTCAGGAGCATCTTGACAAAGAACTGGTTCTGAACCCGCAGGGTATCAAAGTCCTGAGCCTGTTTTTCATCGACCGCGTGGCAAATTACCGCTATTACGATAAAGACGGCAATCCACACAAGGGCATTTATGCGAAACTTTTTGAAAAGAACTACAAAGAATTGATTCAACTCCCCAAATACCGCAAATTGGCGGGTAATCTGCGAGACTTGGGTGCCGACGTGAGCAAAGTACATAACGGCTATTTTTCTCAGGACAAAAAAGGAATTATGAAAGATACCAGCGGAACAACGGCGGCGGACGAAAATGCATATAATCTGATTATGAAAGACAAGGAGCAGCTTCTTTCCTTTGATTCCAAACTGCGGTTTATCTTTTCGCATTCTGCTCTGCGTGAAGGATGGGACAACCCGAACGTGTTTCAAATCTGTACGCTGAACGAAACACACAGCGAGGTCAAAAAGCGGCAGGAAATCGGCCGCGGCCTGCGCCTTTGCGTCAACCAGAACGGGGAACGCCAATATGGCAATTCCATCAACACCTTAACCGTCATGGCAAATGAAAGTTACATCGAATTTGCTGCCGGACTTCAGCACGAATACGAGGAAGACGAGGGAATTCGTTTCGGTATTCTGGAGACATATTCTTTTGCCAACATCTCGGTCAAGCATGCGGATGGAACAACGGCCTATCTGGGTGAGGAAAAATCCGGCGAAATCTATCATCTCTTTACTGAAAAAGGTTATATAGATGCATCCGGCCGCGTGCAGGACAAGCTGCGAAAAGCTCTGCGCGACGACCTTCTGGAAGTCCCGAAAGATGTTATTGCCAGCAAGCCTGCTATTACTGCGGTCTGCAAAAAGGTGTGCGGCAGCTTGAAAATCCGCCCTGCAAATGAGAAACGTGTGATTACGCCAAACAAAGAAGTTCTTCTCAGTGCGGATTTTAAGGACTTGTGGGACCGTATTAAATACAAAACGACCTACTCGGTGAACTTTGACAGCAACGAATTGATTAAAAAATGCTGCGAAGAAATGCAGCGCACACTTGGAACCATCCAACCAGCCAAGTTGATTTTCACGAAAGCGTCTCTGAATATCACCGAGGGCGGAGTGCTGACGGAAGAGAATGAGCACCATGGCATGCACGTTCAAACTATTCGGCAGCCGCTGCCGGATGTCGTGACCTACCTGCAGAATGCCACAAATCTAACCCGGCGCACTATTGCAGATATTCTGGTGCGCAGCAAAACACTCAATATTTTCTATAAGAATCCTCAGCGGTATATGGAAGAAGTGTCGGCAATTATGAAGCACCAGATGCGCAATTTTCTGGTTGACGGGATTAAATACACGCGTCTGGGCGACGATGAATACTACGCGCAGGAATTGTTTGAAACGGAAGAACTTACTGGATACCTGGAACGCAATATGATTGCCAGTAAAAAATCGGCATATCATTATGTGGTTTATGACAGCGAAAATGAAAAGGATTTCGCCGAACGGTTTGAAGCAAACAATGCCGTGAAACTCTATGCAAAACTGCCGGGTTGGTTTAAAATATCCACTCCACTTGGAAGTTACAATCCGGATTGGGCAATTTTAATTGAGCAGGATGGCGAAAAAAAGCTGTATTTTGTGTTGGAAACCAAAGGTAATACCTCGGAAGAAGCCCTGCGCCCAACAGAGTCGGCAAAAATTAAATGCGGTCGCAAACACTTTGCTGCGTTGGGTGGACAGGTCACCTTTGACACGGCAGATCATTTTGACGATTTCATTGAGAAGGTCTAACCATCGTTAAGAGGATTTGTATGTTACAAATAGGACAACAGATACAAGCAACCGCTTGTAAAGATAATGGCATGGCTTTTCCGCAGACAGAGTAAATAATCAGTCAGCGTACAAGAATGTCCCATAGAGGCACAAACTACGAATCCAATAAATCGTCATTCATGCGCGCAGTGCTCGTGTCTTCAAAATCCGGCATTTCCTCCTCCACCGGGGAAAGATATGTTTCCTGAACAGCCTGCATCAATTCCTGCTTGCTGGCATATTTCACGGTCCTGGATTCGTTTTGCGGTACCGAATAAGGACAGTCAAGCTGAATCCCCCACTGATCATACCGCCTGATCGTCGTTATCATCGGGTGACGGCGTGATTTCATGAGAATCCACTGGTCCTGAGGCAGTGACCGGATTTGTTCCGCCGTCATCAGGGGCTTTTGGATCATTTGCAGACTGGTGGAAGAGCTGCGCCTGTCCAACCCATTTCCCCCGTGTGAAACACTGCCGGACTGGACAGTTTGATTTCCGAGGGCCTTCGAAAGTTCATCGGCACTCTTGGAAAGCGGGGATATACCTCCAAACACAACATTCTGGCAGTCGTCAAGGATGATCTGCGCTCCGTCCCTTCCGTAATTCCGGTTCAGCTGTGCCATAGACTGTAAAATCGGCACCAGGATAATATTCCGCGACCGGCTGGCGGAAAACATTCCTTCGGCGTCGTTGAGTTTCGGGATTGTCCCAAATTCATCAATATAGAAAATAACCCGTTTATCCAGCCTGTTTTCCCCACCCTGGTTTGCTATCGTGATGGATTCATTGTAGAGCTGGTTTATAAACAGAGAGATCAGGAAACGCTTTGTGGAATCTTCTTCCGGGAACACAATAAAGACTGCCGTCTTTCCTTCACAGAACTGCTCTGCATCTACGTCAGACTCAAAACACAGGATCTGTTCAAGCTCAGAGTCGATAAAAGACAGCAGCCGGCTCATTGCCGTGCTTAAAACGCTGTACATAGATTGGTCGGCGGTGTCAAGGGCCGCGCCGGCAAGCCAGCTTGCTTTGTGGTCAGGGGGAAGCATACTGAAAAGAACCCGGAAATCATTTTGCCCTTTTCCCTTTCCCGGATGTGTTTCAAGCAGTTCCTTAATCAGCTTGAATACGCTTACAATATGGCGTTCCCCTTCCCCGCAGAACTCGGAGACCAAAAGAATAATGGCGGCAATCAGCCCCTCGGCAGCATCATAGAAAAACGTGTTTTGCCCTCCCTCGGTGAAACCATCCATGTGGACGATTGTTTTAGCCGTGATTTTGGCATACCTTTCGGCCCGGGCTTTGCAGGAAATATCACCGGTTTCCTTGAATAAGTCCATGTACTTGTTGACAAGGTGCATGATGTTAAATCCGTGGCTGCGCGTTGGATTCCGCAAATCAATAACATAGGGGGTGTATCCGTAATATTTCTGGGCTATCCCGGCAAAATCCCGGAAATTATCTCCTTTGGTGTCTGTGACCAGAAAACTGTACCCGCACGCGCAGGTCATTTCCAGATTCGGAATGAGGAAAAAGGTTGTTTTCCCTCCGCCAGTGGAACTGATCACCATTGTGTGGCTGTCGGAAGTATCAACCATAGCTTTCACATGGCCCGGCTCTCCCTGATAGCCGAGCACCATAGCCCCGGGAAGATCACGGGGAAGATTCTTTCCTTTTCGCCACTTTGCAGGCTCAAAAGGAATTGTCCGGAACGTGTCATTGATTTCTTTGTTCGTAGCAAAACGCGCTGTTCCATATTGGCCGTCGCCAACCGTATGCGACTTAATGTTCAGCGAACCCCTGTAAACATCAACCGCAATCAAGATTACAATACAGGCTGCCGCTATAATGGAAATTACCATTGCTGCTGAAGCAGACATGCTCTTTACCTCCTAAATAAGCATAAAAAAACACCCCGCGAAGGGATGCAGATATTGATTTTGTTTGAATTTGTCAGCCCAGCGTTTGCGTGAAACCGCTGCTTTCCGCCTGCGTTTCTTCCGGCGTCTGCCCGATATCCTCTGTCTGCCTCTTGATCTGTGCAATCTCATGCTTTAACTGAAAATTTTCCTGAATCAGGGAACTGTTTTTATTCTGAAGATCTTCCATAACCTTAGTGAAAGCAGAAAGCGCGGCAACGCTTTGTTCAATCTTTGACTGTTCTCCCGTAAGCTGGCCGCGTTTCAGATTATTCTCCTTTTTTTCGGCGGCAATTTCATCCCGAAAGTTCTGGACAGCTTTTAGGATTTCAATGTTCTGGCCGCTTAATGTCGTATTATCCAGTTTCCCTGCTTTCTGCTCAATCAGTCCAGTTAATGATTGGTTTTCGAGTTTTCCAATTTTTTGTTCAATGAATCCAGTCAGGGACTGATTCTCAGGTTTTCCAATTTGGGAGCTGATGTCCTTATATCCCTTCATATTTGAAACTACCAATGATACAAAACCAATAAATACTGTGCCCACAGCGCCAACAACAGCAGCTACAACTACGTCCATCAAAGGGTCACTCCAACTCATAATAATTTCCTCCATTATAATTCTATATTTGACAAAATTCAATGTCTTGTATTAATCAGATCGTCATTCCAGTCTTTCAGTTTGGATTTCAGAATTCGGACGGTATAATTTCTCCAGAGCTTTTTTTGAACATCCGGGGACAGACTATCAACGGCTTTACCGGATTTAAGACGATCCAGAAGTGACGCAAGATCCCGGTCGGCCTGCTGCCCTACGGTGTCATTATCCAGACAAAGCGCAATGTTCCTAACGTAAGGATGTTCCAGCAGAAAGCGGAGAAGGGCGCGGGACGATATCCCTCCCAATGCCAGATAGCTGTTTTTTGTCCAATCGGAATAGCGGTGCATGGTAATGAACGACAGCATATCAATCGGCGCTTCAAAGACATACAGCCTGTCCGGACCGCCATAAAAATTAAAAAAGTAATTTTTTGAAGAACCCGGTACATCAGCGCGGTAAGGCCGGTAGGAAAGCGTCCCCTTTTCGTGCGCCGCGCGCGGTTTTCCATTTGTATCGCATCCGACAAATACAGCATTATGCCTTTCGGCGCTTTCATACAGAGTGTGCTTCCGCACGAAAAATGTAATGATATCCTGCGAAATACCGCGTTCCTGCATCAAATAGGCATACATACGGTGCATGGTGCAGTTCCGCGGGGGAAGCTGAAATGCCTTCTGCTGCATCTGTACGGGCGCAGCGTGCCGCAAAGGGACACCGCCGTAATCTTTACCGGTCAATGTGAGGACGGCGTCCTGGAAACTCATATCGAAAAAGAGGCACATAAAGTCGACTGCCGTCCCTTTGTCCCCCGTGCTGTGCCTGAAAAAAACGTGGCCGCGGAATTTTACACTGTCGTGTGCAGCCCACGCCCATTCGCTTCCGCTTTTGATAACCTTTTCCCCTCTCGCTTCCAGGATACTTTTGATATCCGTGTGGGCTGCCGTGTCGATTTCTTTCTGCGTAAACGGTACATAGCTTGACATGCCTGCTGCCTCCTTCACAATACTTCATCCAGTTCATCATCTTTTTGGCCGAGCGCCGATTTCTGCCGGCGGCGCTTCCTCAGCGCTTTTCTGTCCATCCCAAAACGGCGCGTCGTGCTGTCCTCGATTTGGCCTCCTACCGCACCTCCCATCATGCGGAGCAGGGAACTAACAACGGAGAAAGCGGCATATTTTTCTTGATTATGCCGGTAATCCAGCCTGCTTTGGGCTGCTTGATTTCCGTTTTCCGCGGCGGTGCGGAACCATTGCTCTGCCTTAGCATTGTTTTTTTCTGTGCCTGAGCCGTTCTCATACATCCGGCCAGTCTGGTACTGCGCATATTGGTTTCCGGCTGCGGCAGAGCGGTAAAAGCAGCGGAAAGCCATACAGGGATCCTGGGCACACCCCGTCCCATGCAAATACATTTTTCCAAGCCGGTACTGAACCGACGGATTCCCGGATTCCGCAGCTTTTCTGAACCATCGGAATGCCTCGGTTTCCAATACAGGCGTACCGTCCCCGTGAAGATACATTTCTCCGATTCGTTTGGCCAGAGCAAACCGTTCTCTGTCTGACGCACCGGCCGCGCGGTACAGACGCAGAAAGCCTTTTAAAGCCATTTCATAATATCTCTGCATCCTTTCATAGCCATCCCTGCCGGTTATCCGGTGCTCCAGAATTTTTGCCAGTTCATATGCGGCCCTGCAATCCCCAAGACCCGCGGATTTTTCGTACCATGAAACAGCCGCCTGCGTAAAAGACGCCCCGCCCTGCTGTGCGGCATCCAGCTGAACCAGCATTTTTGCAATGCGGTACTCACGGCCGGCATCGGGAGAAAGCGATTCTTCCCGGATAAACGTCTGAAGGGCCATCCGAAAATACCGGTTTGCAGCAAGGGGCTGCTTTTCTCCATACAGAAGGCTCAGCCGATACTGGGCATTGCCGTGGCCCTTATCGGCTGCGGTTTTATACCATCGGATTGCTTCCTGGACGTTCACGTCTGTCCCGAGTCCTTTTTCATACATTCCGGCAATCCGGTATTCCCGCCACACGGCGGGTCTGCTCTTTTCAGAATCCAGAAAACCTTTCAGGGCAGCCTGATACAGGCTTTGTGCTTTTTCCGCGTCTGCTTCAACACCGTTTCCGGATGAATACAGTTTCGCCAGCTCATATGCGGCCTGCGGGTTACCGGAGTCCACGGCCTTTTGGAACCATTCCGCCGCTTTTCCCGGATCAGCCTCTGTCCCCTGCCCCGTGAAATACATTTCGGCAATGCGGAATTGGGTCATAGGATCGGGGCTCCGCTTCTCCTGCTCCTGAAATTCTTCCAGAGTCTTTTTATATAAAGCCTGGGCGGCTTCTTTGTTTTTCCTGACACACTGTCCGGCTTCACACATCTGAGCGAGGGCATAGTCGGCCCAGGGAACATTTTTTTGGGACGCCTTTGCAAAATAGACCGCGGCCTTCTTAAAATTCTGCTTTGTGCCAATTCCGAGATAATACATCCGGCCTGCGGCATAGCAGGCGTACTTGTCATTGGAGCGCGCCGCTTTTTCATATTGGTAAAGAGCTTCATCGTAATCCTGCCCGACGCCCTTTCCTTCGTAATACATTCTGGCTGTCATATAGTCTCCATGGACAAAGCCATGAATTCCGGACGCCTGGAACCATCTGAAAGCCTGCGTGTCATCCTGCTGGACCCCTTCACCAGATAATCTCATTTTGCCAATCAGGTATTCAAGGTAGGAATAATAGCTTTTCACGGTAAAACGGCCGGAAGGATAATAGATTCCGTTCCGTAATTCCGCCCCTGTTTTTTCCTGAAGCTCATACAGAATGTCTTCATAAGCGCTGAGGCAGAATTCTCTGCCCTGTTTTGGATCTTTGTCAATACCGTTTCCATAAAGATACATCCTTCCGAGCTGGTATTCGGCAAGAAAATGTCCCTGTGCAGCGGCAAGGCCAAACCACATTCTTGCCTGTTCACCGCTGCGCTTAACACCGCCGCCGCAGAGATACCGTTTCCCCAGTTCATACCGCGCGTTTTGATCACCGGCGGGCCCGGCCGCCCTGTCAATCAGGTTCAGAATTTTCTCAGGCGATGTTTCTGTGAAGTGTGCCTGCGAATCTTCCTTTATCTGTTCCGGATATTGGTTTTCCCGATCGTTTGGACATTCTGCATCCGGAAATGGACAAACAGGATCAGCCGGTTCGGGATTGGTTTCGTCGCCGCCATCATCAGGGCTGCCATCCGGCATATCAATTTCTTCGGGAGCATCTTCCCCTTCGGATCCCATAACAGCGTCGGCCAGTTTCTCCGCAGACTGGATAATTTTATTTTTAAGCATGTAAAAATCTTTATTTTCCGGAAGGGGAACCGTTTTTGGATCGTTTACATACATACGGTCCAGAGCCCGCTGCTGTTCGCAGTACAGCCTGTACAGCTTTTGAATATCCGGTGCGGACGAAAGCTGAAGCAAAATCTGGTCCGTCTGTTCTTTTAGATCCTTCGGGATAAATTTGTAAAAATGGCGGCCGGAAACTTTTCGGACGGATCCGCCCAGTTTTAGCAAACGGCTGTATATGTCATTTGCCTTTTCCTTGGAAAACGGACAGCCGGAATGTTCAAGGCTGGCAAGAAGCTCGTCTGCGCGCATTTTCAGCTTATCCCGGTATTGATCTTTTTCCTGGTAGATATGCAGCCTTTCATCTGCAAAAATGATATTGGAAAACCCACGTTTAATGTTTTGAATCCCCGTTTGGTCCAGACGGCCCTCTTTCGGATCCGTGCTGAAGACAAATAAATGGATGTGCGGGTGATGTCCGGTATTGTGCATCCCGGCATACCAGCGCAGATGCTCCGGCAGAATGTGAAAACTTTCTGCGATATTGTCGATCTGCTGTTCAACGGCCTGTTTCCACGGCCTTTGTGTATCATATTCCAGCTTGTCCGCGTCTTCCCTGCGGATGGAGATGACATTTCTCCAAATCCTTCCCGTATAGGAAGCTACTTCATCGGCAACTTTATCAAGGTCAAGGTTTGGGGAAGAAGAGAAAAGCCCGTGGGCTCCTTCGCGGACAGCTCCCGGGCGCTTGGCCACATACTCGACAAAATTTCTTGCTTCATCTGCTCCGATTGTTTTTTCTGTCCCCGTTTGGCCGAACCCCATTTCTGCTGCCCGCGAAATTAACTCGGAGGCGTTTCCGACGGTTGGATGTTTCAGGTAGTCTTCATATTCAAACGTATCTTTTGCAGCAGGGACTTCCCGGAGCAGCCCGTCAATCGTCCGTTCCTGACGGATGGTCGCTTCCCGGCCGGCTTCTTCCCCTGTTAGTCCGAGCGGATTGAAGTTCAGGGAAACGCCTTCCCGGGTTGCAACGTAATTGACAAAATTTTTCGCCTGCTCTTTCGTCATGGCATATTTTCCATCGGCCTGTTCCCCCGGCTGGGCAATATGAAAATACTCGGAATTCAATATAATCCTCGCTCCGGACGTACGAACCATCCCCCTTTTGGAAACTTTAAAAAGAAAAACCCCCGGCGATTTTTTCGGCGGGAGCTTGCAGCTATTTATTTTTTGGCCGGCTTTCTGAAGCCTTTGAATTTATATTTCACTTTTTACATCGTCAATGATTTTGGATATATCAAGTGTCCCGTTTGTGTGTTTTACCTCATCGACTGCGCGTTTGCGCAGCTTACCGTACTGTTCACCGGAAAGACGAAGTACGGAAGCAAGCATCCGGGCCAGCATCTCCAGCTGGACCGCATACCGGAAATTGCCGCGCGAGATCCTCGTCCCCAAAGTTCCAACCAGTCCTTCCATTTTCGTCCCGAAAACAGAACACAGATATTCCTGGCTGAACTGGGACGTTATATAGCCAAAATAAAAATCAACTGATTTTTCAATGACTTCGTTCCGTGATGTGCTGTTAGTAAGTGAAATTAAAGTGTTCATTTTAATAATGCTTGCTTTTTTTATGTAGACGGAAAGTTTTAGCTTTTCATTACTACTAACGCGCTCATCACTAAGCAACTGGCTATTCGCTGATTTTTTCATAAAAAAGAATCCTTTCCAACAAATAAAGTGTACATGTACTTTTGCATGCACAGTAAAACATACGTTATCTGACATAATAATTGAAGAATCCATTTCGCTTTTCGCGTTTTGATTGAAAAAGTACCTGCAAAGCCCTAAAAATACATGTACTCTTCATTCAGCAAACGCCCAGCACTGCTGGGCGTTGTAGATTGGAGTACACGCGCCGTGCGTGTACTCCTTTATCCTGCAAAAAGGAATCACGGGCAAACAAGTTTTACACAAGGCCCGCAAAAAGGGCTGGAAAACCGCATGGGCAAGCCAAAATCAGGCTTTTCCTTTCATTTTGGTCAGTTTGGAATAGATTTTCCGGATTCAGACCCGGAAATTGGTCCTTCCATGACCTGCAGCGTGGAACTGGAAGCCTTGGAATCCACTGATTTTTTAAGGGAAGGCCGGGCAGCAGACACCCTGCTTTCAATGTACTTTCGGACGTCGGAAGGCACATATTTTTTATAGAATTTCATCACGGAATTGTCCAGAGAATCTTCTATTTTCAGCCCTTTTGCATTCATAAACTGCTTTGCTGCTGCAAATATTTCCGGGTCTACATCCAGTTCAACTTTTATATGTTTCATAAAATATTCCCTCTTTTTTCTTCGAAAAATTCATCATGAGTGCGGCACGGCGTGCCTAAAGCAGAGAAAAAACAACTGATTTCTTCTTGAATCTTTTCCATATATGCTTTCATGCTGAGGCCATTCTTCCGGCATGCGACGATCGCTCGAAATGCCTCGAATACGCATTTTCCCACATAAGTGCTTTCATCGTCGGTTAGGCCGAAGTATGTTTTGAATGATAATTCAGGAAAGCAACTGTGCCAGGATTCAATTTCTGAATCCAAATCACTTAAACGGCGAATGCCAGACATAACATCCTGAATTAGATTTTTTCCGGATGAAACCGTCAGCGCCGGCTTGTCCATCTTGGAAAGTAAACTGTCGCATAGGCCGATTATATTGCTGATCAGCAGAGTACTGACGATCAATTCGCTGTAGTTACAGTATGTATGAAACGGAAAATTGCAATCATAAATTTCTGTGAACCATTTTAATGCCCATTTCAAATCATTATTCCTTATACTTTGAATACAACTATCCGAATATTTATATTGATATTCGTCGTATTTGACGTCGTTCGGAACATCATAATTTTGCAGACCCTGAATCAATTTTGCCTTAATATGAAGCAGCATAGACTTAATAAAATCAATATCGGACTTGGAACAATTTACTTCCAAATTATCGTTAAATTGTCTCAGCATATTTGTTATTTGCTGACGTTTCACTAAATTAGATTTTTTAGTTCTCATTATATTTTTCTCCTTGCAATTTTTTATCTCATTGAATAAATTCCTGTGACATACACCAACGCTGATAACTAGAAAAAAAGTTTGTATGACTAAAAAAGCAGCGTCATCTTCTTTAATTCCATCACCGTCCCACAATGGATGAAAGCAGATAATAAAAAGCGCTGCCTGTAAAATCAGTATTTCAGTGGACATAATTGTCCCCTTGAATTGCTTAATAATCCGCACAAAATGCCTCCTCTCGGTTACCATGAAATTAATTAAAAAGAGAACCTAAGACAGAGAAAAAACAAGGCTTTTCCCAGCGTTTGGGCATGAAGAAAGCCACCGGATTTTTATCCGGCGGCAATCGTTATCTTACTCTTAAAATTTGATGGTTGGTAACTGATCTTCATTCAGCCTTTGTTCCTGTCTGCCTGCAATTTTTTTGTATAAGGCAAGGACAGGACCGTTTTCTGCTGCTATAGAGTGAATAAATTGCTTCTGCTCCCGTAAAGATATAGGTTTGGTTATTCTTTGGAAAAGCTTTGTCATCTTACGGTAATCGCAATTGAAAGCCTGAGCGCTGGCTTCTATCATCTCCGCAGCGGTTATGTCTGCAAAGTTTACTGAGTACCCGGCAACTTGTGCAATAAATTGAATATAAACTCGCTGCGTTCGGCCGTTTCCTTCACGGAAGGGGTGAATTGCGTTTATTTCGCCAAGGTAATAGGCTAGTTTACCGCAGATTGTATCAGGAGAGGCAGTAAGCAAAAAACAATCATTTTTGAGCTTTTCATAGATTGATACAAAGCCTTGCTCGATATACATACAGTTGCAAAACTGATTTCCCTTCGCTATATTTACAGTTCGCAACTGCCCGGCCCATGGGTACACATCGTGAAAAATGAATTTGTGGATTTTCTGCAAATGATTAAGGTCAAAATCTCCCCTAATCGGTGTTTGGGATATTTCAAAAATACGGATAGACGTGATCCGCCTTTCGGCTTCGCTTAATCGATCTTTATTTTCTATTCCCAACTTGTTAATCAAGACAAAAGAATGGGGATAACAATATTTGCTATCCCACTCGTAATCATACTGATATTCACTTTTCATAAAATCACCTATCTTGCTTAACAGAATATTGTTTCACTAACCGCTTGACCATTTCGTCAGACGAAACTTTTCCGGTAATACACTTTCGCAGTGTTACTTTATCTTCCTCAGTCAAGGGCATCCCTTCTATAGTCATTGTGCCGTTTATATCGCGGATTGTTTCCTCAATATTCTTCATAAAAAGGCACCTCGCTTTTACAATTTATTACAATATTATTATAGCATAACTGCAACAAAATATCAAAGAATTTGCTGGCCCGGCGTGCCTAAAGCAGAGAAAAAACAATGAAATTTTACCGGAACCTGCTCATGCAAGATAAGGCAGAGGGTTGACACTGGAGCCGTTGACACGGATTTCAAAGTGGCAGTGGTTTCCGGTGCTTTTGCCTGTGCTGCCCACCTCTGCGATTACCTGCCCTTTCCGGACAGCCTGTCCGCTTGAAACAAGCAGGCGGGAACAGTGTCCATACAGGCTGACAAGAGACGAAGAATGCCGGATAACAACGACATTCCCATATCCGGAATAAGCCTTTGCACCATACTGGGCATAGATCACGGTGCCGTCCGCACCGGCGCAGATTGGCGTCCCGTATGGCGCAGCCATATCGACTCCCCTGTGAAATTTCTTTCCACCGGATACAGGATCTATCCGTTCTCCAAAACCTGAGGAAATCGTAAATTGTCCTTTTGCGATAGGACTGGCAAAGCTGCCTTTTCCAGCACTTCCGCCTCCCAGCACCGAATAATACCGGAGAACGTGGTTCACATAGTTCACGTCACCGTATCCGGACCAGCCCAATTTGCGGGCTTCCATTTGTGAGAATTCGGCTGCATTTTTCGCGGAATATCCGCCTTTTTTCAGGGCCCATGAAATGTATCCGTTGCCGAAATTATACCCCTGAAGAGCCAGGCTGATGCCTGGAGTGTCGTCGGGGGACTTGCATTCTGCCGCCCGGAGACAGCCGGCAAGTTCCTGAACACCGCACCGGATGGAATAGGCCGGGTCGGTAATCCCGTTTGGCTTATTGGGATATTGGGTGTTGCAGGGGCCCTCGGAACACTGCATCGGATCCCCTCCGGAACCCCCGCTTTCCTGCTGCATAACGGCCTCCACAAGCGGAACGTAACTGGATATGCCGTATTTTTGGCAGTATTGGCTGATGACCATATTGTATTCCGTGACATTTCCGGACAGGACATAAGATTTTCCCCCTGTAAAAATCTGCGCAAGGCTGACCATGTACTGCCGCTTTGAGCTGCCAACTGTGATATGAAATTTGGTTTCAATCTGCGTAAAAATTTTATCTGTATCTGAAATGGCTCTCATCATCCGGCAGGTTTTCCCTTTATCATCTTTGTATTGCACTGTTTCGTAAAAGCAGGAAATCAGGTCTTGCCGGACACGGCTTTTGTCGGAATAGCTGACGTTGTCAAACAGCGTTATATATGCGGAGTACAGCAGGTTAGTATTGAGAGTCCCTGCGTCCAGCTTTTGCTCGACACTCATAACAAGAGGGGCAAAAGCGGAAGATACCGTATTGCTGCCATACCACTGCACATTGTGTCCCGTAGTCATTGTCCCCAGGGCTGCCGTGAGAAGGACCAGGCAGACAAACAGGCCTGTGAGAAAATGCTCAACTTTTTTGTTTTTTAAAAGCGGAAGCAATTTTGAGGCAGATACCATATTATTTGCCCCCGGCCGTACCAAACAGATCCGCTTTGTATTTCGGAGCCTGCACGGCAAGATGGTACCGTTCGCTGCCGCACTTAAAGAGGCAGCGTCCCTGGCTGGATTCAGAAATCAGGGCATATTCGCACGGCTTAACGGAAAGCAGGCGCTGGAATTCTTCCGGATCGCAGTTGCTGCCGGGATAAAACAGAAAAGAATGGGTGGGAATCGACAGCAGCGGTTTGGTGTAGGAAACAACCTCCGGCAGCATAAAATCCTCTACGTTCTGGCTGGCAAGGATAATCCCGGAATTCTTCTTGCGCCCGCGTTTGGCAAAAGAACGGATGTAATCAATGGCTATCTTGTTGTTCAGGAACAGGTGCAGTTCGTCAATAGCAATCTCCGCGGCCCCCTCTGTTAGGAATTTGTGGGACATATAGGAGAAGATATTCATAAACATGGCGTTTTTCAGGTTTTCGTTTGTTGAAAGCATATCCTTTACGCTGAAATCAATGAAATCAGCGTTCGTAATATTGGTATGGCCATTGAAGAAGGTACTTTCACTGCCGACGCAGATATCCCGCAGTCCCAGTGTAAGGGAGCGCAAAATATCTTTCGTATAAAGCTGGCTTTCATGTTCTTCGTAGTGATCCAGCTCGTCCTTCGCCAGCGCAAAGAGATCTGACAGGATAGGATAATCTTCCGGCCTGAGAGATGTAAAATCCGTTTCATCCGAAATATTGAACTTCTGATAGAGTTTTTCCAAAAGGATTTCCAGTGTGTCCAGCTGCTCGGGCGGAAAATTCTTATATGACCGGAAAAAGTCACGCAGATAGGCAATATGCTGGCTTAAACGAGTCTTTTTCCGGAATGCTTCCGGTAAACTTTTATCCCCGCTCCCGTCTGGATCCAAAGTCCAGATACGCGGTTCCAGGACGTTGATAAAATAGGTCCCTGCCATCATGTCAATATAACAGCCGCCCAGGTTCTGTGTCAGTTCCCGGTATTCGTCGTCCGGATCAAGGATAAAAAACTTTTTGCCCATCTGCCTGAAATTCGTAATCAAAAGTTTCAGGAGCCAGCTTTTTCCTTCTCCGGTATTCCCGAGAATCAAGATATGCCCGTTGGTTTTGTCTGCACTGCGCCGGTCAAAATTGACAACAATATTGGAACCGTTTACGTCCCGGCCAATATACATCCCGTCTGAATCCGCCTTGCCGGAATATGAAAAAGGGTAAAGGTTGGCAGCGGAGGAAGCGGGAAGAATCCGTTCAAACTGGGATTTAAACCGGTTGCTGCCAAACAGCGAGACTGTCTGAAAACCTTCTTTCTGCCGGAGCCAAAGCTGGTCATAAACCATTTTCGAGCGCGCAAAAAAAGACAGGACTTCCTGCCTTAATTCGATTAGCTCTTTTTTAGAATGCGCAATCAGTTCCAGAAAGACTGCGCAGTGCAGCAGTTTTTCTTTTGTCCGGTGAATTTGTTCCGCAAGGATCTGGACGTCCGCCAGGTTGTCTTTGGCAGCCGTGCTGTCCTGGATATTATTTGAACTGAACAGGCTGTGCCTGTTTTTCCGTTCGGCTGCTTTGAAAACTTTCGATTCTTCATAAGGGGTAACCGGCCTAACGAAGATCCGCAGGGTTACGCCGTTCTTTTCGCCGAGTTCCTTCAAGAGGGCCTGATCTTCCGTAGAAGTCGGATATTCCCGGATTGCCCAGACGCAGCGGTATGTATTGCCGCAGATAAAATAATTCGGATGGGAAAAATCCAGGACGGAAGGCGCAATCATATCGAGAAAATCCTTAACACCGCCGGATTTTTCAGGCTGTTCCGGCTTTTGCCTGCTGATGTTTTTTCTTTTTCTTTGCTTCGACCGGCTTCCGGTGCGCTTTTGTTTCGGCCGCTTTGGAACAGGCGCAGATACTGGAATTTCCGGAGAGGCCGCAGGTTCAGAAGATGTATCATCCATCTGGTCTGATTTTTTTGCAGCGGGATGGTCATCCGCGCTTTCAGAATTTTGAGCCGTGTTCATCCAAAATTCGGCCAGGTTTTCATCCTTCGGGCAGCCAAGCCCATCTTGATACAACGCAGAAAGGAGCCGCTCTATTTCCCGGTCGGGAGATCTCTGTTCCGCTAGATTCAGCAGCTGGAACGCCTTCCGATAGAGTTTTACGGCGGAACCGTGGTCTTTGTCAATCCCGATTCCCGCGTCACAGAGCCGGGCGGATTCAAGGCAGGCAAACGGGACTCCTGCAAGGGCGGACTTTGACAGCCACATGGCGGCTTTTGTGCTGTTTTGCGGCATGACAACCCCTTTTAAATACATCATTCCGAGACTGTACTGAGCGTATTTGTCGCCGTTGTTTGCCGCGCTGAAATACCAGTCCGGCCCATCCTGCATTGTGGAGCAAAGGACGGCCTGACGTTTGTTGCCGTCGGCAAGGGCAGCCTTCCGGTACCAACTGAAAATAATATCGTTTTCTGCAGCGGGAGCAGAAGAGCGGGCAATATCCGATTCCGGATTCATTAAAGCACTCATTTTTTCATCTCCAGTAATTTCATATCATTCTCCCCGTCAAAATCCTGTCCGGTATCTTCATAAATGTCCTGCTCGAGATTAATGGCAAGGCAGCGTTTGATATCGTCCCGTGAGGCAATCCTGGCGGGAATGCTGTTCTGTTTCATAATTTGTGCTGCTTTTTTGAGGGTGTAGTCCACATGCTCTGCCGAATCT
>ENA-UOOK01001736-UOOK01001736.1-fermentation-metagenome-genome-assembly--contig:-NODE-1736-length-28246-cov-3.584832_pt1 | contig 28246 bp, 29 predicted proteins | sample MGYA00245777_ERZ724023 | MGnify/ENA primary metagenome ERZ724023 (study PRJEB28704, sample SAMN03018312) | fermentation metagenome | biome: anthropogenic terrestrial biome; feature: soil; material... | reverse complement strand
GGACTTTCACGTTCAGTTAAAAATTTCGTCCAATGTACGTGCATGTTTAACTGAACGTGAAAGTCCCCATGCGGCATCTACCGACAGAAACGGGTCATATCCGTAAACTTCCATACCGAGGCTTTTTGCAGCGTTCGCTACCAAAATGCCGATTGCACCAAGACCTATTACACCAAGTGTTTTGCCCTGAATTTCGGGTCCGGCAAAAGTACTTTTGCCCTTTTCAACTAATTTGCCGACCTCGTCGCCCTTACCCTTTAATGTTTTAGCCCAGCCAATAGCCGGAATAACTTTACGGGAAGATAGCAAAAGGCCTAAAACAACAAGTTCTTTTACTGCATTAGCGTTTGCTCCGGGAGTGTTAAAAACAGCAATGCCTTTTTCACTGCATTTGTCAAGCGGAATATTGTTGACTCCCGCTCCTGCTCTTGCAATTGCAAGCAGAGTTGAAGGCAACTCCATATCGTGCATTGAAGCAGACCTTACCATAATAGCATCGGGGTTTTGAGCATCATCTGAACAGCAGTAGCTTTCATTAAATCGTTCTAAACCAACAGCTGAAATTTTGTTTAAACATTTAATATGGTACATAATTCAATCCACCTACACAGTATATATTTGCTATTATTATTTGTTGTTCTTTTCGAAATCTTCCATAAATGCAACCAATTTTTCAACGCCTTCCATTGGCATAGCATTGTAAACAGAAGCACGCATTCCGCCGACTGTACGGTGACCTTTAATATTTACTAAATCATGTTCTTCTGCTTCTTTTACAAATTTAGCGTCGAGTTCTTTATTGCCTGTTACAAAAGGAATGTTCATAAGTGAACGGTCTTTAGGAACAACGGTACCTCTAAAGAGTTTGGAATTGTCAAGGAAATCATAAATGAGAGAAGACTTCTTCTCGTTAATCTTCTTCATTTCTTCAAGTCCGCCAATTGTATTTTTAATCCAATCCAATACGAGCATGCACATATAAATTGAATAACACGGGGGAGTATTGAACATGGAACCTTTATCTGCGTGTGTTTTGTAATTAAACATGGTTGGTGTAATGTCCATTGCACTTCCGATTAAATCTTCACGTATAATTACTACGGTTAAACCTGCGGGAGCCATATTTTTCTGTGCACCGGCGTAAAGAATGCCGAATTTGCTTACGTCGATTGGCTCACTTAAAACACAGGATGAAATATCAGCAACAAGCGTAACATCTCCGGTTTCGGGAAGTTTGTGATATTTTGTTCCGTAAATTGTGTTGTTCATGCAGATGTGGAAATAATCAGCATCTTTAGAGAAGGTTTCAGGATTGAGTTCAGGAATGTAGCTGAAAGTTTTGTCTTCCGAAGAAGCCACTACATTTGCTTTGCCGTAACGGGCAGCTTCTTTGTAGGCTTTTGTAGCCCACTGGCCGGTAAGAACAAAGTCTGCCTTGTTGTTCTTTGTCATCAGGTTTAACGGTACCATCGCAAATTGGGAGGAAGCACCGCCCTGTAAGAACAGGACTTTGTAATTATCGGGAATATTCATTACTTCACGAAGTAAACTTTCTGCAGAATTAATAATTCCCTCAAAAACTTTAGATCGATGGGACATCTCCATAACGGATTGACCGCATCCTTTGTAGTCAAGCATTTCTGCCGCGGCACGGCGCAGCACCGGTTCAGGCATCATTGAGGGACCTGCGGAAAAGTTGTAGACACGTTTCATTAAGCGCAACCTCCAAAAAAATTTTTATGGTAAAACCATAAGAGTTATAATGAGTAATTATAACGCTTTAGCTAAGTGAAGTCAATAACACAAATGTATAAAAAATAAAGGTAATTTGCCAAGTTTCGGTGAAATAACTCAAGACAAAAACATTGTTTAATTGCCAAAGCTGCTGCTTATGATACAATATTTATATAATTATTTTATGCCACACTGAAAATTTTGTTAATAATTAATCAAAACAAAGTGAATAAATAGAAATTAGAGATGTTATCAAAATTCTTGACGCAGATGTTATAATACAGGGTAATTCGGAAGAGAAACTTAAAGCTGCGTGTGGAAGCGATGTGATGAGCGGCATACTTACTGGGCTTGACTATTATTCGCGTGGTGTGCAAGCCTGCCGAGCGCTTGCAGAGGATATTGTTAAAGGGTATGCAAAGAAATTAAACAGGCAGCGGATGCTTTGCCTACAAGGTATAAAAATCAAAAAGGCGCAATTTTGCCTGTTTTACAGGAAACACAGAATGTGTACGGATATCTTCTTATTGAAGTTCAGAGCATTATTGCAGAGGGACTAAACGTTAATTTATAATACAGAACCTAATATTCTTATTAGCCTTTTTATGTTATAATGATATAAATTAGTTAAATAAGGTGGTTAAATGAAAAAACTATTTAAAATTATATTTATTTTCTTTTCGCTTGCGGGTTTTGCATGGTTTTTTGAACCTATTTTATGTGGTGTAAAAAATATAGGTAATATATTCGGCCTTGCATTATGTGCGCTTGTTTTTGCGGTAACGATTTTTTGGGAAAAGAGTATTTTAAAATGTAAAAAATCAAAAGGCGTACGAATTTTCTGCCGTACTGTTTTTGTATTGTTTGGTATCGGAATTTTGTGGACAGCAGTACTCACCGGGTGCATACTTTACGGCGCAAATGCTTTTAACAATAATCCAAAACCGCCCGAAGACGTAACGGTTGTCGTTTTAGGAAGTAAGGTTAACGGGACTGAACCGAGTGCGGATTTACGAGAAAGAATAAATGCGGCGTCAGAGTTTTTAAGGCAAAATCCAAGTGTAAAATGTATAGCAAGCGGAGGAAAAGGAGCAGGAGAACAAATTTCAGAAGCCGAAGCAATACGTACAAGCTTAATAGAAAATAATATTGAGCCTTCAAGAATTTTAGTGGAGGACAAATCCAAATCGACTACGGAAAACCTTGCAAATTCACTTAATATTATAAATGATAAAAATCTAAGTAAAAATGTAGCAATAGTAACTGATGAATACCACCAGTTCCGCGCGGGCAAAATGGCATCTTCAATAGGGTTAAATCCATATCCCGTCAATGCCGCTACACCAAGTTATATTTTTTCCGCATGCTATGCAAGGGAGCTTTTGGCACTGACAAATTTCTTATTATTGGGCAATTTACTATCATAATAAAGTATAGTATAATTAAAATAATAATATTTAAATTCGGAGGTACTGATGGAGCGGCTTCTAATTAAGAATATCAGAATAGTTGACCCCGCAAACTCAAAGGACGAAAACGGCGATATTTTAATTTCAAACGGCATTTTTTCGAAAGTCGGCGGAGAAATTCAGTGCGAAGGTGCAAAAGTAATAGACGGCGAAGGACTTTCTGCCGCACCCGGCCTTGTTGATATGCATGTTCATCTGCGTGACCCCGGCTTTACAGATAAAGAAGATATTGTATCGGGCTGTAAAGCCGCTGCAGCAGGCGGAGTTACCAGCCTTTTGTGTATGCCGAATACAAATCCCACAGCGGATTGTCCGAAAGTAATAGAGTATATACTAAGTAAGGCAAAAAGTACAGGTATTAATGTTTATCCCGCCGCGGCGATAACGAAAGCACTTAAAAGCGAAGAACTAAATGACTTTGAAGCACTCCGTTCTGCCGGCGCAGCTGCATTAAGCGACGATGGCCGCCCTGTTATAAACAGTCTGCTTATGTCAAAAGCTATGCAGAAAGCGAATGAACTTAATATGCCCGTCCTTTCCCATTGTGAAGATTTATTTCTTTCTGAGGGCGGAAAGATGAACGAGGGAAAAGTTTCTGAAAAACTTAATGTAAAAGGTGTTCCTGCCGCCGCGGAAGACTGTGGCACTGCAAGGGAAATTGCACTTTCTGCGGCTTACGATGTACCTGTGCATATCTGTCATGTAAGCACGAAAACGTCGGTTGCGCTTATCCGTGATGCGAAAAGACGAGGTGTTAAGGTTACAGCTGAAACCGATCCGCATTATTTTTCGCTTACGGAAGATGAACTTTTAAAACGTGATGCGGATTATCGAATGAGTCCTCCGCTTAGAACGGAAGACGACCGTATTGCTGTAATTAAAGGAATAAAAGACGGCACGATTGACGCTATAGCTACGGACCATGCACCCCATACACCGAAAGAAAAATCCGATTTCTTATCTTCCCCAAACGGAAGTGTTGGAATGGAAACAAGTCTTGCGGCAGGTATTACTTACCTTGTAAATGAGAATTATATTACTTTAAATAGGTTAATAGAGCTTATGAGCTGTACACCGGCAAGATTGCTGAATATAAACGCAGGTACGATAAGTGAGGGCGCTCCTGCTGATTTAGTTTTATTCAGCACCGACGAAAAATGGATTGTAGATATAAATAAACTTCATGGAAAAAGCAAAAATGCCTTATTTAAAGGCAAAGAACTTTCAGGAAAAGTCAAGCTTACGATTTGCGGCGGAAAAATAGTATTTACCAATATGTAATTAACTATATAATAATTTGATATTAACGGAGGAAACAAGATGGCATTTGACAGATTAATAGAAGGTATTGTAAAACTGCAAAACCCCACAGTAGCCGGACTTGACCCCAAATTAAACTACATTCCTAATTATATTAAGGAAAGTTCCTTTAAAAAATATGGAGAAACACTTGACGGCGCGGCTGATGCAATTTTGGAATTCAACAAAGGATTAATTGATGAACTGTGCAAAATTGTTCCCGCGGTAAAACCGCAGTGCGCATACTATGAAATGTACGGCTGGCAGGGAGTTAAGGCATTATACGATACTATTTCCTACGCTAAGAAAAAAGGTATGTTCGTCATTACTGACGGAAAACGCAACGATATAGGAACAACCATGCAGGCTTATGCCGCTGCACACCTTGGAAATATTAGTGTGGAAAATAATGAATTTGCCCCTTTCGGTGCTGATGCGCTTACTGTCAATGCTTATCTCGGTTCAGACGGCATTAATCCGCTTTTGGATATCTGCAAAGATGGGGATAAGGGCATTTTTGTTCTTGTTAAAACTTCCAATCCGTCATCGGGAGAACTTCAGAACAGGGTGTTCGATGACGGAGCAACACTTTACGAAACAGTTGGAAATCTTTGCGAAGAATGGGGACAAAATCTCGAAGGAAAGTACGGATATTCCGGAGTGGGCGCAGTTGTAGGTGCAACATATCCCAAACAGCTTTTTGAACTCCGTAATAAATTAAAACATACATTTTTCCTCGTACCGGGTTACGGCGCACAGGGCGGAGGCGCAAAGGACGTAGCGCCTGCTTTTGATTCAAACGGCCTTGGCGCGGTTATAAATGCTTCCCGTTCAATTATGTGTGCATGGCAGAAAACAGGTGCCGACGAAAAAGATTATGCAAAAGCTGCCGCACAAGAGGCAGTAAATATGCGTGACTGCATTTCAAAAGAAATCGGCAAGATTTCATTATAATAGATACGGGAGCAGAAAAGATATGAAATATGATGTAATGCTCTGTAAAGTTACAGATAAAAAACAATTGACGGCGGATGTATTTGATATAACAGTATCAGCCGGCGATATTGCTTTAAATGCGAAGCCCGGCCAATTTGCACATATATATATTCCCGGAAAAACCCTGCGCCGCCCTATATCAATTTGTGAAATTAACAGAAAAGAACAAACTTTAAGATTTGTTTTTCAAATTCGCGGCGAAGGAACTCAAATGCTTGCCGAAACAAAACGCGGTGATGTGCTTAATATCCTTGCTCCGCTCGGCAACGGCTTTGATTTGGGCGACACAAACAGAAAAGCTGTTTTTGTCGGCGGAGGTATAGGAGTTCCCCCACTTTTGGAAGCGGCAAAAGCTTTCGGAAATAATGCTGTTGCAGTTACGGGATTTAGGAATAAATCCTCAATTATATTAAAAGAAGATTTTGAAAGCAACGGGATTAAAGTGATAATTGCAACCGATGACGGTTCGTACGGTCATCATGGTGTTGTTACCGACTGCTTAGAGGATTTAGATTTTGACGTAATTTTTGCCTGCGGCCCTACTCCAATGCTTAAATCTGTATGCAATTATGCTGAAAAACGCGGGGCTGAGTGCCAAATATCCCTTGAGGAGCGTATGGCATGCGGAATAGGTGCTTGTCTTGGCTGTGCGTGCAAACTTAGGAAAGACGGACGTGAATATTACGGTCATGTCTGTAAAGACGGTCCGGTATTCGATTACAAAAGTGTAGTATGGGAGGGGCGGTAATATGGCGGATTTAAGCGTTAACATAGCAGGAGTAAATTTTAATAATCCAATTATTGCTGCTTCCGGCACATTCGGTTTCGGTCATGAATATAAAGAGTTTTATCCGCTTAATACGCTTGGGGGGATTTCGTGTAAAGGAATTACTCTTGAGGAGCGTCAGGGAAATCCGCCGCCGCGTATAGCGGAAACTCCGGGCGGAATGCTTAATGCGGTGGGACTGCAAAACCCCGGTGTAGATTATTTTATAGAGAATGATTTACCGTGGCTTAAAAAGCAGGGGACTGTTATTATTGCAAATATTGCGGGAAATACGCCCGAAGATTACTGTATGATGGCTGAAAAGCTTTCCGATACAGATGTGGATATGATTGAAATGAACATATCATGCCCAAATGTAAGACAAGGCGGTGTACAGTTTGGGACAAGCTGTACCGGAGTAGAGAGTATTACGACCTCAGTAAGAAAATTCTGTAAAAAGCCGTTAATGGTTAAATTATCGCCGAATGTAAGCGATATAGCTGAAATAGCCGACGCCGCCGAAAGCGCGGGCGCTGATGCGATTTCTATGATTAATACTTTAACAGGCATGAGGATTAATATAAATACTCATAGGCCAATTATTCGAAACAATACAGGCGGACTTTCCGGCCCTGCACTTCTGCCTGTTGCTGTCAGAATGATTTATCAGGCGAAACAGCGCGTAAAAATACCGATTGTAGGTATGGGCGGGATATCAAAATGGGAAGATGCAGTTGAAATTCTTTTAGCGGGTGCAGCTGCACTGCAAATAGGTACAGCATTTTTTACCGACCCTTATACGCCTATAAAGGTTTTAAAAGGTATTAATCAATATCTCGATAATAATAAAATCTCCCGCGTTACGGAACTTACAGGTAAGGTAATTCCCTGGGATTAATATATAGGAGGTTTAAGTATGACACGAGTTATTTTAGTACGCCATTGTGAGGCGCAGGGAAACACATCCGGTGTTTTCCAAGGAAGTATTGACAGCGACATAAGCGGAAACGGTTCTACACAGCTTGACCTTTTAGGCATTCGCTGCCGCAATATGCCTATAGATGTTATTTATTCCAGTCCCTTACAGCGGGCACATAAAACAGCAGAGGCGGTTAACCGCTATCATAATCTGCCAATTCATACAGACGAACGTCTTAAAGAAATTGACGGCGGTGAATTTGAGGGGAAACATTGGGAAGAACTGCCAGAACTGTTTCCTGATGAACTTAAAACATGGTACAGTACTCCTTGCGATTTTCAGCCTAAGGGCGGAGAATCAATGAGACATGTTTACGATAGAATGTGGGAAGCTATAACAGATATTGTAAAAGAAAACAGCGGCAAGACGATATGTATTGCGTCCCATGGATGTGCAATCCGAAATTTTCTGTGCCGTGCTTTACATAAGCCTATTGAAGAAATTAATGATGTTGGCTGGTGCGACAATACTGCAATAAGCATTATTGATTTTGATGATGACCTTAAAAGCGAAGTCGTTTTGATGAACGATGCTTCTCATTTGACTTCAGAGGTTTCTATTTTTGCCAATCAAACATGGTGGAAACCTGAAACCCAGAAAAAATTTTCTGCACGGAGGAATAAATGAAGATACTTGCGGTCGATTTGGGGAAAGCCCGTACGGGACTTGCCATATGCGATGAAAATGAGTGCTTGGCTTCTCCTATTGGGGTAATAAAAGAGTATAATATGAAACGGCTTGCAGACGTAATTGGAGAAAAAGCAAAGGAAAATGATGCGCAGCGAATTGTAGTGGGTTTGCCGAGAAATATGGATGGCAGTGAAGGGGAGAGCGCACAAAATGCTCGCTCTTTTGCCGAAATGCTTAAAACACTTGTAAGTGTACCCGTCGAATTATATGATGAACGCGGTACAACGATTATTGCTCACAGTTACCTTAATGAAACAAACACAAGGGGTAAAAAGAGAAAGTCCGTTGTTGATGCCGTTGCCGCAACTATTATATTAGAAGATTATTTAAATTACCGTAAGAATAATAAAAATCCTTAACGCTCTAAGTTTGTTAAATGATTATAATACTAAAGTAGGCGCTTTGTGCCTACTTTTTTTACTTTACTATATTTGTATGTTTACAGTACGGATAATTAATAGCAAATATAAAAATACTCCTTCAGCCGTTTTTCTGAAGGAGTATTTTATCTAATCGTAATTTGACGATTAATCTCTGCTGGTTCCAAGGTAAAACAATGCAAGTGTTCCCGGCCCCGAATGTGTGCCGATTACCGGACCGATAGGATTGATTTCTATTGATTTAACATTAAGCTTTTTCTTTACTTGCTCTGCAATATATTTTGCGTCATCTAAAGAATCGCCGTGGCTTATAAAAATCATTTGCTTTTCGGGGTCTACTACAGCTTTTTCCATGTGGCGTATCATTGTATCCATAGATTGACGGCGTCCGCGTACTTTTTCAACAGGAACCAATCGCCCTTCGTTGTCAACATGCAGTACAGGCTTTATTCCCAATACAGTGCCTACCAGAGCAGCTGTTCCGGAGAGACGCCCGCCGCGTTTTAAATGATTTAAATCGTCAACTGTAAACCAGTGTGCAAGCTTTCTACGGTTTTCAATTAACCAGTTATGTAATTCGTCGATGGAAAGTCCCTCTTTTTTCTTTTGCACAGCATGGTAAACCAATAGCCCCTCTCCCATTGATGCAGAAAGGGAGTCAACAGCATAAATTTTTCTTTCAGGATATTTTTCTGAAAGTTCCTGTGCTACCAAACGGGCATTATTGTAAGTACCGCTAAGCGCTGAAGAAAATGCAATATATATTACATCATTACCCGATTTTAAAATAGGCTCAAATATTTCTGTAAATTCAATGGGGGTAATTTGTATTGTTTTTGAAGTTTCACCGTTACGTATTCTGTCATAAAAATCATGGGAAGATATTTCTCGTTCGTCAGCGTAATTTTGATAAGAGTTTTCTCCAATTGTAAAGACCATTGGAATTACTTCAACTCCCAAATCTTTTATAAGCTTTGGCGAAAGATCCGAAGTAGAATCAGTTATAATTTTATAATTGTTCATTTTATCTGCTCCTTTTAATACTTGACCAATTATATAATATTTAATGGTAACTGTACACCCACAAAAATAGTAAATTGTCAAAAATCACATTAAAAAGGCTCCTGAAAATCAGAAGCCTTCTGTAAATTAATTAAAATCCCGCCTGGCCGTAAGTGCTGAAATAACCTGCTACCAGTCAGCAGGTGGGTGCAATCCCAATGGTTTCATACTCCCTTCGTCCGGCATAGCCGGGAGGTCTGAAGTCCGCCACCGGAGTATATGCTCCCTATTAAAAAAACGTAGGGTTATTTTTGCAACGGTCCGCGCACCAGGCAGGCAAATATGAATTATTCTTCGTCTGAATCTTCAGAATCGTACAGTTCTTCAAAACGGCTTTCAAAAATATCTGCAAGTTTATCGAGAAGTTCTTCGTCTTCAACTTCAGCGAGCTGTTGTTCTCCGTTTTCTTCAACCGCTTCAAAGATATAATAAACACCCTCCGCGTCAACTTTATCCTGTGGGTTTTCAAATGTTGGCAGCAATGCATAAAAGCATCCGTCTTCATTATCAATTACATCCAAAATTTCAAATTCATGCTCTTGATTGTTTTCATCAACCAATGTTATTATATCCGCACCATACTCGTCGTACACAGGGGTCATCTCCTTGCAATTTATTTGGTTACATACCCATTTTACCTTTACAATTGAATTAAGTCAACAGGAAATTAGTGATACGAAAAAATTCATAAAAAATTTATAAAATTAATCAAAAATCTATTGACTTTTAACATTTATTTTATTATAATATAGACAGAAACAAGGACAAAGACAAAATGATTTGAAAGTCGGCTTGCAGTGCTAAAATAAGGTGGTGTCACAAAAATGATACCATAAAAAAGCACAGGTAGGAATGCCGATGGAATCAATTTTACAGAAAGAGGTGAGTCCAATGGGCGAAGAACCTTTTCCAAACCCGGCTGCAAGTTCATTGGATGCAGCTAAACATATTATTAAATGGAAAGGCTGAGAAGTCCCGTGCAGTAGCTATAATATTACAGTAAAGCAAGATTTTTTGAAAAGAAAATTTACGTTTTATAAATCTTAAAAATTAATGAGAAGAGGAATGAGTCCGAAGAACAGTTTATTTTTGAAAGGAATAGATAATTATTACTTTAGACAATCATCAAGACAAAACAGTATATTTTTTAGGTGCTGTGTGAGCTATACTTTGATACCTAATTTTAGAGCTTTTATAAAAAGCACTTTATATAAAGGGGTGAGTCCAAAATATAGTTTAAGTCACATAATTTTACCTAAAAATGAAATTGGTGGTTCCAATGTATAATTAAATAAAAAGCAAATTGTTGGCTCCGACAATATATATTGTCGGAGCTTTTTTATATCTGTTTGTTTTGAATGAGAAGTAATGAAGGCTAAATAAAGTAAACCAAACACCCCTGCCTTTAATTTAAAATATGCAGAAATATTATTATTGTGCATTATACAAAACAAAAACCAATAAAATCGGGTACTATTCTATATTAAATATTAATTTACCTGAACAATTGTTAAAAAACCTGAAATTGATAATATTTCTAAATTTTGAAATTTTTTCAAAATAATTTATAAATTTAATTATTTTCAATTTACATTAACGTTATAATATATATTAAATATAAAAGACCTAAGGGAGAATATTTTTGGAAAATATTAATTTACAAGCAGTCCGTGCGGCTGCAGATAAGAATATTATGGAAGATTTTATAAAAAAACACGAATTATTTATTCTTTCGTGTGCATCCTCCGTTGTAAAAAGATACGTTACTAAAAGCGATGATGAATGGTCGGTTGCTCTTTCTGCATTTTCACAAGCAGTTATGGGATTTTCTAAGGATAAAGGAAGCTTTTATAGTTTTGCAAAAATAGTAATACACAGGAGACTAATAGATAATATTCGTAAACAATCCAAACATTATTCTGAAATTTCTGTTAGTCCATCAGTTTTTGAGGTTGAATCTGAAGAAGAAGCTGACAATTATGCTGTAAAATCAGCAGTTGCGGAAAAAATGGTAAATAATAATGATGACTCACTTAAACTGGAGATTGAATCAGTAAGTCAAGTATTTTTAGAATATAAGTTTTCTTTTTACGATTTGATATCATCTTCTCCAAAAGCTTACAAAACGAAACAGGCCTGTATGAAAGCCGCAGTATATATTATAAAAAATCCATCTGTGCTAAGTGCTATGAAAAAAAGCAGACAGCTGCCTGTTAAAGATATCTCGGAAAAAACCGGCGTACACCGAAAAATTATAGAACGACATCGAAAATATATAGTAGCGGCGGTAGAGATAATAACCGGCGATTACCCTTATCTTGCCGAATATGTTCGTTTCATCAGAGAGGAGCTAAACAGGTAATGAAAACGGTAATTGTGGAAATAAGAAAAAATAAGGCTGCGGCTTTAACTGATGACGGCTGCATTATTAAAGTTAAAAACAATGATTATACAATTGGAGATACTGTTTATTTAGAGAAAAAACAAACCAAAAAGTCGAAGTCAATATTTTTTGCATCTTGCGCGGCGGCAGTTTTAATTTTCATAGGCGTTACATTTTGGCTGTATTTAACTCCTTATGCTTATGTAAGCCTTGATATAAACCCTTCAATAGAATACAGGATTAACGTATTTAATATGGTCTTAAGTGATGAACCTGTAAATGATGATGGAGCCGAAATAGTAAAAAGCATCAATGTTAAAAATATGGCTATTAATGATGCAATAAAAACGACATTAAATGAAATTGAAAAAAACGGATATTTCTTAGGTGAAAATCCCGGTGGAATTATAATAGCTACGTCAAGCAAAGACGAAGGACAGGCAAAAAAACTTGCTGAAGAATTAAAGAATACAGTAAAGAAAGAAACAGAAAAACAGGATATACCCGTAGAGTCAATAAGTGTGGAATTACAAAAAGTAAAAGAGGCACGAACATTAGGTACAACACCTGGTAAACTTAATTTAGTAAAAGAAATGCAGAATTGTCTTGATGAACCAAGTGATATTGATTTTGATGAATGGCTAAACAAACCTGTTCAAGACATTATGAGAGAAATTAAAAAAAATAAAGAAATTGATGAAGCAGATGTTCCCAAAAATAAAAAAAGCATAGATAAAAATGCTCTAATTCATAAAAAATCTTTACTATCCGATAAAAAGATATTAAATGATAAAAAACAAAAATTTTCAAACCAACAAACAGCAAATAAACACCGAAGAATAAAAAAATCAAATAAAAAATATAAAAATAATAAGGCAAAATTAAATTTCTCAAATAAAGAAGTTTCTAAGAAAAATATAGATAAAAACAAAAAACGTCCAAGGAGTCATCAAAAAGAGAGTAAAGCTATTAAAAAACAACAAGAGAAAATCTTAAAAAGGGAATAAATTTATCTTGTATATTGGAAATGTTTCCTTTATAAATAAATGTTGATAAAAAGATATCCGAAGCTATTAAACTTCGGATATCTTTTTTATGTTTATTTTAATTTGATTTTTTGCTGACACTCGGCCTGCATATCTTTTAATGCCTGCTCGGGGGTAACAGTGCCGGCTGCCGCAGCATCCAAATGTTTTCCTACAATATCTTGCAGCTGTGCATATTGTGTAATTACACGGGGAGTTACAAGAGAATCAAGACTTTTGAAGACAGCCTTACGATTTGTTGGAGGTGTCTTTTTAATATATTGGTCAATTATACCTTTATCGTTAACAGGAGGTAATTCCCAACCTGCATCAAGACGAATTTGTGTAGCTTTTTTGTTAGACGAGATATATGTAATAAATTTAGCTGCTTCATTGGCGACTTTACTGTTCTTATTAATTACATATCCGTTAGAGAAGAAGTGTGTGGCTTTTTGCTTATTGCCGGGCTCTACAACAGCATCCCAATTAAAATCGCAATCTCTTGTGAAATCCGGAAATGACCAACATCCGGTAACAATCATTCCAAGACGCCCTGATTTAAACAAATCCCAATCTGCATTTGGCACACGTTCAAGTTGTGTCGGAGTAGGCATTACATTAATTTTATTTTGCATATCAACCATGTATTTTAATGCTTCTACATTCTCCGGAGTATCCATTGTAAAGGACTTGCCGTCTTCGCTTATAAGGCTTCCGCCGTTTTGCTGAGCCACTTTATAGAATTCATTATAAGATAAAGGATGATAATAACCGTATATATCTTTATCAAGCGCTCTGATTTTCTTTGCCGCGTTCATAGCGTCATTCCATGTCCAGTCATCTGTTGGATAATCAACTTTTGCTTTATCAAACAAATCTTTATTGTAGATTAATAAGACTGTAGAAAAACTGTTGGGAACTCCATATTGTTTTCCATCGGCGTTAAAAGCCTTTAGTGCCGGTTGATTATAGATAGAAGTATCGATATTATTTGATTTTATAATATCGTCAATAGGCATGAGAGCTCCTTTTTTTGCATATGAAACGAAATTTTCATAGTTTAATTCAAAAACGTCAGCTGCTTTGCCTCCTGCAACCTTAGTCGTAAGTTGAGTAAAATAATCATTATAGCCGTAAGACTGCATTTTAATTTTTACGTTTGGATTATCTTTCTCATAATTTTCAATCATTTTTTTAAGGAATTGTTCATTATCCCCTGAACCTGAAAATTGGTCAAATGTTATTGTTATCGGTTCATTTGAAGCTCCTGATGTGTTGCTTGAGTTTGAAGAACTTACACATCCGCTCATGACAATCATAATAGACAAAATAAGACTTACAATTGATAGGTATTTTTTCATGATAAACCCCTCCAAATTAAATTCATTGTTCTGCGCTGCTGCTTTATTTAGTTTCTTCACCCCCAATGGTTTTAACGGAACCTCTTTCAACTATATTAATTGGAATAATTTCTTCTTGCTTTGTCATTGTTGGATTTTCAATATTTTTAATCAACAAATCCATGGCCTGTTTGCCTTTCATAGAAATTTCCTGGTGAACTGTCGTCAGTCCGGGAGTTATATATTTTGAAATTTGTAAATCGTCAAAACCAATTATTGATATGTCATCCGGAACTCGAATTCCTTGCTCATAAAAAGCTTTTATTGCACTTATTGCAAGTATATCTGCAGTTGTAACCACTGCAGTTGCTTTTACATTTGATTTACACAGAGAATCGGCAAGTACAATACCGCTTTCGTAATTTACTTTACCTTCAAAAACGTAATCTTCATTATACTTGATTCCATATTCATCCAATGCTTCACAGTAACCTTGTAAACGCTTTTTCATTACACCGTTTTCTTTTATTTCACCGCAGAAAAACGCAATCCTTCTATGACCGTGCTCTATCATATATTTTGTAGAAAGGTATCCGCCGTAAACATCGTCAATACGAATACTGTGATAATAATGGTCATTACAATAACTGTCTATTAGCACAATAGGTATTTTAGACTTTTTCATTTCCTTATAAAAACTATTCGGATATATTCCTATTACAATAACCCCATCGAGGTTTCTTTCTTTAACAAGATTTAAATATTTTTCTGTTGTATCTGCAGCAGAAATTAAAATATGGTATCCTTTTAATCTTGCGCAATATTCAATACTTCCTAAAATCTCACTGTAAAAATTATTTTCAAACATAATGCGACTGCTGTTTTCTGTTTGTGGAATTAATACTCCGATTAATTTTGAGCTGCCAGCGGTTAAGCTTCGTGCCGATAAATCGGGAACATATCTAAGTTCATCAATAGCTTTCCATACGCGCTTTTTTGTTTCTTCGGAAATAGTCTCTTTTTTATTAAGGACATAAGAAACTGTAGCGGAGGAAACGCCTGCTTTTTTAGCAACCTCTTTAATAGTAACTTTATTCTTCATATATTAAACTCCATTTAAGCGGTTAAGTACTTTTATAGCTATATAATAATAGTAAATTTTATTATTGTCAAGATATTTTATGCAAAATATTGAAATACCGATGTTTTATATTGACATAACATCTTTTTTAAGCTATATTTTACTTATTGGTTACTTAAACGGTTAAGCGAAAGGAGCTATTCTATGATTACAAAAAATATTCCAACAGGAAATCAAATGATTTCACTTCCCAATATTGACGAAACAACGGCCGGAATTTACGACTTTACTTTTTTGCATATGGGGTATAAAGGTTTAATTGATGTCAGAGGAGACGAAACGACACCTCTTATTCAGCCTTTTATTGAAATAGATAATAAAAAAGTTGCTTTTAAGTCTTTAGTGTGGAACAGACTAAGCAATTGGATACCTAACTTTACATTGGAAACAGATACAATAAAATTAAGTGCAACAATACTTGCACCTATTGATGAACGGGGATTTTTAGTAAATCTCAGAATTACTAATTGTTCGGATAATACTTTAAAGGTCAATTACGGATTATACGGAAGGTGGGCTTCGAGCCTGCACTGTGTAAATGAAGATAAAGTAATACAGAGCAAAAAATACTGCTATGAAAGTCCATGGAATGACAGCATCGTTTTTGATATGCGCGGACCGATGCCGATATTTTCTTTTGCACCTATTACAGATAAAAAATGCATTACAAAATTTTCCGATTCGTGTGATTCGGTTGATTACAGTTTAACACGTTTTGAGGAACTTAAGCCTGGCGAAGACTGTGAACTGACAGTGTATTGGGGTGTTGGCTTTGAAGAAGTTGCGGCTGCAACCAGTGCTAAAGAAATGCTTAGACAAGGCTATGAAAAGGAACTTACTAAAACTTTAGATTGGCTTAATGAACGTTCATTAATGTTGCGGGACAAAAACTTAACAAGACTTTATAATACAAATCTATTCTTTTGTATATTTTTCTCCACGGGTATTACATTAGACACGGAAGAGTTTGTAAGTGTGACAAGCAGAAGTCCACGTTATTACGTTAGTGCCGCATATTGGGACCGAGACAGTCTATTGTGGAGTTTTCCGGCGATATTAGACGCTGACAAAAATCTTGCACACGATATGCTTATGTATGTTTACGACAGACAAAGAAAAAATTTCGGTGTACATTCAAGATATATAGACGGCACAGTATTAGAACCCGGATTTGAACTTGATGAATTAATGGCTCCTGTTATTGCATTGGAACGTTATGTAGATACAACGGGCGATATATCAATTTTGGAAGAAAATAATATTAGAAAAGGAATTGAAGAAATTTTAAGTAAGCTTAAAAATCATCGCCATAAAGATGTTGCACTTTATGAAACTTTTCTTCAGCCTACTGATGATATGCATGTGTACAGATATATTACTTACGATAATATGTTGGTTTGGAAATCTTTACTTGCAATTGCACATCTGTATCCGAAATACAAGGATTTAGAATTTACTGCGGGTGAGGTAAAAGAAGCTATTTTAAAACACTGTGTTAAAGAAGAGAACGGCAAGCGCTGTTTTGCATGGTCTGTTGATTTACAAGGACATTATGATATTTACGACGAACCTCCGGGAAGTTTACAGCTTTTCCCATACTACGGATTTTGCAAAGCAGATGATGAAATTTATGAAAATACAGTAAATATAATACGTTCGCCTGAATATAAATACAGTTTTGCAGATAGTCGATTCAGCGAAATAGGTTGTCCGCATGCTCCGCATCCGTGGATATTAAGTGTTGCTAACAGTTTATTATGCGGACGCAGTAAACACTGTTATGATTTTTTGAAAAATGTAAAGATGGATAATTATATTGCGTGCGAAAGTGTTGACGAAGATACAGGAGAATGCACTACCGGTGCGGCTTTTGCCACTTGTGCAGGGCTGTTATGCCATTCAATTAAAGAAGCTAAGGAAGGATTAGACAAAATATATGAATAATGATATAAAATTAGATAAATGGAAAATTTCGGCTGACAGTCATTGCTGCACAGATGACTTTTTAGAAAGTGTTTTTTTTACCGGAAACGGGCGTATGGGTTCAAGAGGCTACCTTTCATTTGGACAGAAAGATTATCCTGAAAAGACAGGTTTGTTTATTGCAGGAATATTCGGAGAAATAAAAAAAGGAATAACGGATTTTGTAAATTTACCCACCCCAATTTATTCAAGACTTCAAGTTAACGGTTTTAAAGACAATAAAATTTCCTCAGTTAAACGTACACTTGATTTACATAACGGTAAGTTTACTGCAGATTATATTTTAAAGTGTGAAAATGTGAGCTTAAAAATAAAAGAGGAAAGATTTTTTTCTTTGAAAAACACAGGACTATTGGTACAAAGAATCACATTGTTTCCAAATGATGATTCTGAAATTAAGTTGTACAGCGGGGTAAATACTTTGTGCTGTAACCTTCCGGTACCGGATGACCAAACTAAAAAAAATAAAGAAACAGTACAGCTTGTCTCAATAAATCAAAAAAACATTCTCGATAATGAGATGTCAATTCAATTTATTACCAAAGGCACCGAACTCGAAATCAATCAAGAGATAGCTTATCATACTGAAAATTTACTTCTTGACGATAATTTTAGCGATGATGAAGGCGCAGGTGTAGTATTCAAAGCAACTGCTCATTCCAAAAGTCCGCTTGTTATAGAGCAGTGTGCCTTTATATCCACAAGTCGTGACAAAGACACGAGAATTAAAAAGATAAATAAAAACTGGAGCTTTAATTCTTTATTGCATGAAAATGATATGGCATGGTCAAAATATTGGGAAACAGCAAATATTGAAATTTATGGCGATGAAAATTCCGATGCTGCTCTCAGATATGTAATATTTGAGCTTATTGCAAATAATTCATCAAAAGATTCTACCGTAAGTATAGGAGCAAGGGGACTTACACATACGAGATACAAAGGATGCTACTTTTGGGATACTGAATTATTTATGATGCCTTTTTACCTTTATACAAATCCCGAAGCAGCAAAAAACTTAATGCAATATCGTGTTAATACTCTTCCTCAAGCAAAGCTTCATGCAAAAAAAATGAATTCTGACGGAGCACGATATCCGTGGATGACTTCTTATGACGGAAGTGAACAATGTGAAAGCTGGGATATAGGTGCTTCGGAACTACATATTACAGCCGATGTTGTTCATGCATTAAACAACTATATTAAAAATACTGCAGACAAAGATTTTTATGCTACGGGAGCTGCTCAAGTATATATAGAAACCGCAAGATTTTGGATGAGCAGATATACATGGGAAAATGGAACAGATAAGGTAAATCTTTTGTTTTGTAAAGGCCCCGATGAATACTGCGGAATAACAAGCAATAATCTCTATACCAATGTACTTGTAAAAGAAAATTTACAGCTTGCACAAGAAGCGGCAAATTATCTTAATGAAAACAACAAAGAGAAATATGAGGAGCTTGGAATAACACAAAATGAAATTAATGACTGGAAAAGGTTAGAAGATGCCATAAAATTACCCAAAGATCCGGTAACCGGTCATTGGAGGCAGGACGACACATTTCATTTACTTGAAGAAATTAATTTGAGAGATTTAAAACATGGAGACGAAGCAAGTTATCACGGGGTATGTTTCGACAGACTTCAAAGATATAAGGTGATTAAGCAGTCAGATGTAATTTTACTTATGAGCCGGTTCCCCGAACTGTTTAGTGATAAAGAAAAAGAAGATGCTTGGAATGATTTTGAACCACTGTGCCTGCACGATTCAACATTAAGTTTTGCAACGCACGCATTGTTTGCCGCACAAAACGGTTTCACTGAAAAAGCAGAACAGTATTTTAATAAAGCACTGTTTTTAGATTTGAGAGATTTGATGAACAATACCGGTGAAGAAGGACTTCACCTTGCAGGTCTGGGGGAAAGCTATCAGACGGTAATTTTAGGCTTTTGCGGTTTGTCATTTGAAAATGGAAAGCCAAAATTAAATCCGCATTTACCTGAAAAGTGGAAAAAAATAAATTTTCGCTTTTTTTATAAAGGTAAGCTGTATGAAGCAAATATCGAAAATGGCAATATATCAATTAAGGCAATGTAATAAAAACAAATTTACTTAATAGGGGAGAAATAAATATGAAGCAAGCACGTACAAAAGGATTTAGAACAGCTTTACCGTTTTTACTTCCAAGTCTTGCGGGTTTTATTTTATTTAGCATCTTACCCATTATAGGTACACTTTTTATTAGTGTTACTAATTGGGACGGACTGAGTGAATTAACACTCGTAAGTGATTTCCCGAATTTCATGGAAAAGTTTTTTGTGGGGTTTGAAAATTATCAGAGACTATTTCAAAGTGAAGTACTTTACCAGGCTTTATTTAATACTCTAAAATTTATTGTTATGTATATACCGTTAATGCTCGTAGTTTCTCTTTGTGTTGCGGCAATACTTAACAACAAAGTAAAAGGTGTGGGATTTTTCAGGATAGTGTACTATATTCCTGTTATTACATCATGGGTCGCGGGTTCTTTAATTTGGAAATGGGTTTTAAATCCACAGTACGGAATTTTAAACTCAATATTATCTAAATTTGGTATTCAAGGTCCGCAGTGGCTGCAAAGTGCTAAGTGGGCAATGCCTGCAATTGTTTTGGCTTCGGTTTGGAAAGATATGGGATATTTCGGACTGATGTTTCTTTCAGGACTGCAGGGAATTAATCGTGAGTATTATGAAGCGGCTTCTATAGATGGAGCTAATGGTATTCAAAAATTCTTTAAAATTACTCTTCCGCTTTTAACTCCGACAATATTCTTCGTTTTAATTATCAGCTTAATAAACTCTTTCCAAATTTTCCCACAAGTAATGATTATGACACCGAACGGAGGCCCCGGCGGCTCTACAATGGTAATGGTGGAACTTATTTATAAATATGGCTTTGAATATTATGAAATGGGAATTGCCTCAGCTTTAAGTTGGATTTTGTTTGTTATAATAATGCTCCTAACATTTGTACAAATGAAGTTTCAGAAAAAGTGGGTGAATTATGATGACTGATGTAATTAAGAAAAAACGTTTAATATTTAAAATTTTATTTTATGTATTTGCTGTACTTGTAGCGGTTATTGTATGTGTGCCGTTTTTTTGGATGTTTGTTACTTCGATAAAAAGCAAGGGGGCTTTAATGCTCCTTCCGATAGAATGGATACCTAAAGACCCAACTTTTGATGCATATCGAAAACTGTTTACTATACCTAACTTCGGAACGTCTATAATTAACAGCTTTTATATCTCTATTATAGGTACGGTTTTAAGACTTTTGTTTGCCGCTATGGCAGCTTTTGCATTAACAAAGATACAATTTAAGGGGCGCGGGGTAATTTTCGGCTTGTATATTACTGCCCTAATGATTCCTGCACAGACAACTTTTATCCCTCTTTTTATAGTAATGGGTAAATTAAATCTGATAAATAATCTTAATGCATTTTTATTTTTGCAATTATTTAATGCATTTGCAATTTTTATGATGCGCCAAAAAATGATGACCATAAATGATGCATACATTGAAGCGGCAACTATTGACGGTGCAAGTATGTGGAAAGTATTTTTTAAAATTATTCTTCCTCTTTGTTCCGGTACTTTAGCAACACTTGCCATTCTTTCTTTCATGGAGCTTTGGAATGATTATCTTCTTCCGCTGGTATTACTCACTGACCGTGCAAATTATACACTTCCGCTTATTTTAAACTCAATGCAGGGACAATACAGCAACCAATATAATCTTATGATGGCGGGAAGCTTAGTTTCTATTATTCCGATATTAATTGTATATATTTTTGCACAAAAATATTTTAAGGAAGGATTAACAGTTGGCGGAGTTAAGGGCTGACTTGGTAATGGTAAATGAAAAGGTTTAAACTGTCCGATAATATAAATGAAATAAATTATGAGTTCTGCGGATTATGTGCAAAACTGATAAGTTATCATGAAGATGAAGACAATGCGATTTTAAAAATTAAACTACCTTATGATGCTGTTTATGGTATGGGGGAAAAGTATAATGCCATAAATCAAAAAGGAAAAACAGTAATTAACTGTGTTGAAGAAAAATTTTGCCATCAAGAAGAAAAAACATATTGCCCGTCTCCGTTTTTTTTAACCGATACAGGGTTTGGACTCTATGTTGACACTGACTGTAAAACAACTTTTGAGTTTAAAGACGATATTACGGTTTACATTCCTTTAGATGCGGAAATAGTACTTTTTGACGGTACTCCGCAAAAGATTATTTCTGATTATATGTCGCTTTTCGGTTCTGCAAAATTGCCGCCTAAGTGGGCTTTCGGCCCATGGATATCGGCAAATCATTGGGATACGCAGGAAAAAACAGAAGCGCAAATCGAAAATATTAAAAAATTTAGCTATCCTGTTACTGTACTTGTATTGGAAGCGTGGAGCGACGAAGCCACTTTCTATATATTTAACGGAGCAAAATATACCCCTGTAAAAGGGAATGAGGTTTTAAATTATTCAGATTTTAATTTTGAAACAAGTCAGTGGCCCAACCCAAAATCTATGGTTGAAAAACTTCATAAGAATGGTGTACATATAGTTTTGTGGCAGATACCGGTATATAAAAAACAAGGCAGTGATGAAATCCTTAACAGTCAAAATGAAAATGACAGGGATTGTGCAAAAGAAAATAAATTATGTGTATTTACAAATGAAAACAAGCCTTATGAAATACCGGAAGGACATTGGTTTGTCGGCTCGATGATTCCTGATTTTACTAATCCCAAAACTAAAGAATTATGGTTCAAAAAGCGGAAATATCTTCTCGACATAGGTATTGACGGCTTTAAAACCGACGGCGGAGAATTTGTATGTTCTGATGGTTTAAGCTTTAATGACAATTCAACAGGAAAGCAAATGAAAAATAAGTATGCACAACTTTATACACAGTCATACACAGAATTCTTAGGAGAAAACCATGTGCTTTTCAGCCGTGCAGGATATTCGGGACAGCATATAACCCCTATACTTTGGGCGGGTGACCAACAAAGCGAAAATGTTGAATTAAAGAGTGCTTTAAAAGCAGGCCTTTCCGCCGCAATGACGGGAATACCGTTTTGGGGATTTGATATTGCCGGTTTTGCGGGGCCTATGCCTACGCCCGACCTTTATCGGCATGCAACACAAATTGCTTGTTTTTGTCCTATAATGCAGTGGCATTCGGAACCCAACGGGGGACAGTTTAAGGAATTGATGCCGGGTGCAAACGGAAATAACGAACGCAGTCCATGGAACTTGGCGGAAATATACAATGCTCCCGAATTTATCGATGAAATGCGCTATTGGCATAATTTACGAATGAATTTACTTCCATATATTTATAGTAGGGCTATTGAGAGTGTTAAAAACAACAAACCGATGATAAGCCCGCTTGTGTATAGTTTCCCCGATGATAAAGAAGTACTTAATATTGAAGATGAATTTATGTTGGGAGAAAGTATTTTAGTTGCTCCGATTGTTGAAGATAATTCTAACAGCCGTTCTTTGTATTTACCTCAGGGTACTTGGTTTAATTTCTTTACACATGAATCGGTTGAGGGCGGGCAGAAAATTAAGACAGAACATAAAAATCAACTGCCGGTGTTTTTACGTTCAGGTTATGGAATTGCTTTGAATTTGGATGATACATTAGAACTTGGCAGCAATGTAGGAAATAAAGTGGACGGTTATAATAATCTTTATTTCGTACTTGCAGGTAAGTGCGGTACTTTCGACTTTAAAGACGATTTGGGTAATGATTTTACAATAAAGTGGAAAGATTCAAAATGGGAGAAAACAGGCATCAGCAGTTCTGATTTCAGTGTTGAAATTATAAAGTAAAAGCAGGTATATTATGAAAAAGTATAAAGGCATTATTTTTGATTTAGATGGAGTTATATGTAATACGGATGAGTTTCACTACATTGCTTGGAAAAAGCTTGCAGATAAACTTAATATATATTTTGATAGAGAGATTAATAATCGGCTTCGAGGAGTGAGCCGTATTAAAAGTTTAGAAATTATTCTTGAATTGAGCAAGAGAAAGTACACAGATTCCGAAAAGGCTGAATTTGCTGAAGAAAAGAATGATAATTATAAAAAGTTATTACAAAAAATGTCTCCGAATTCTTTAACTGAAGATGTAAAAAGTACATTAACAGCAATAAAAAAACAAGATTTTAAAATTGCTATAGGCTCTTCCAGCAAGAACACTTTATACATATTGGAGCGTGTAGGGCTTTCACAGTTTTTTGACACTGTTGTAGACGGAAATCAAATTAAGCATTCAAAACCTAATCCGGAAGTGTTTTTGAAGGCTGCACAAAATTTAAACCTTTGCCCTGATGAATGTCTTGTGGTTGAGGATGCATTTACAGGAATAGAAGCTGCGGTAAACGGAGGTTTTGACTCAGCGGGAATAGGGGACGCTTATACAGACGAAAAGGCTGTATATCATATTAAAAATCTTTCTGACCTGATGAAAATATTATGAAAAAGAAATCCGAAGTTTAATAACTTCGGATTTCTTTTTGTTTGAGGCTTTTCGACTTATTTTGGTTTTTTATCAAAAGCCGGGTTAAAATCATAAAAGTTTTTGGAATCAAGATTATCGGTTATAATTCTAAGTCCTTCGCCGAATCGTTGATAATGAACTACCTCGCGTGCCCGTAAAAACTTTATTGGGTCGCGCACATCTGGGTCATCGCAGAAACGCAGAATATTGTCATAAGTCATGCGTGCTTTCTGCTCGGCCGACAAATCTTCATGAATATCGGTAATCGGATCTCCTGTTGAATCTATGGTAGCGGCTGTAAACGGATTTCCGTTTGAGTCACTTGGGTAAATTCCTGTAGTGTGGTTGACAAAGTAAGCGTCATATCCGCCTTCTTTTATCTGTTCAGGGGTTAAATTTCGGGTTAATTGGTAGACAATTGTTCCGACCATCTCAAGGTGCGCAAGTTCCTCCGTGCCTATATCGGTTAAAATTGCTTTCAGTTCAGGATAAGGCATAGCGTAACGCTGACTAAGATACCGCAGTGAAGCGCCTATTTCGCCGTGCGGTCCTCCGCATACCGTTTTGTTATAATTATATGTAATAGAATATTTCAATTTTGTTTTGAGATTTATTATATATAATTTTATCTATAAAGGTTCTAAGCAGCATATTTTTATTTTTACAGCTTATGTTTATATCTTTAAGGTATTCAACAACATTCACTTGTAAAGTTGAAAGTTTTGGCGTATTTGTGTTCTGACTATTACTTATTTTATCTATATTCATCTTTTGAAGTTCTTCAATTCTTTTGGTGATATTTTCTTTTTGACTTTTATATTCAATAAGTGTATCAATTCCGTTTTGATACGATTCCTTTACTCTATTTAATTTAATTTTTTCCTTAGCTATTTGCTTTTTTATTACTTTACATTCACAGCTGTCTTCTGTTTTAGGCTTTTTATTAAATTGAATTTCCTGATATTTTAAATTTTCCGCTATTGCTGATATAACCATATTTTCTATTTTTTTTATGGATATAAAATGAGATGTGTTGCATTTGCCGTGTGAATAAGCCTGACACTGTAAGTTATATCCTCCGGCATTTGTAAGGTTAGCTCCACAGCTGCTGCATTTAATTAATCCCTGCAGCATAAAATTAGAGTTAAGTTTTTTCCCTGTGATTTTCCCATACATTTTTTTATTTACAGTAAAGCGGTCTTGCACCTTTTCCCATGTATAAAAGTCTATTATGGACTCGTGTTTTCCGTCACACAAAATGATATCTTCGCTGTTATAATTGCGCCCTGTAATTCCTTTTGGATTCCAGCGAATTTTACCTATGTAAACGGGGTTTCGTAAAACATATTCAACGCTTCTGTTTTCCCAAAGCCCGCCCATTTTGGTTCTAATACCCATAGAATTCAATTTTTCAGCGATAGCTCTGCATCCCATGCCGTTTATAAAATCACTAAACATCATTTTTACGGTTGATGCGGTATCGGGATTTATGTAATATTTCTTGTCTTTCATAAAATATCCGAAAGCGGGAGGGGTAACCGGTTCTCCTCGCTGAACTTTTTCGCCCATTCCCCGTTTAACTTCTTCGCCGAGATTTATACTGTAATATTCATCCATAGCTTCAATCATTGCTTCTACTATAATTGACATTTTGTCATCGCTTAACTGCTCTGTAACGGAAACAACATCAATTCCGCATTGTTTTCTCAACATGGACTTATAAACTATGCTGTCACGCCGATTTCTTGCAAAGCGGCTGAATTTCCAAACAATAATAATATCAAACGGTTTCGGCTTTTTCTTCGCAGTACCTATCATACGCATGAACTGTGGACGCTTTGAGGCTTTTTTTCCGCTTATGCCCTCGTTTTCACGAAATACAAATTTTTTTGGAATGTTTATATCGTTATTTTTTGCATATTCCATTATTTTGTTTAATTGACTGTCGGGACTGTATTCAAGTTGGTCGTCAGTTGAAACTCGGATATATGCAGCTGCAATTTTCATGTTACCCTCCTTTATTCTTAATAATATTCTTTATAATATCTATAAGAATTCAAATCGAAGAATAACACATATATTCATTATTTGACATTAAAAAATAAAAATATTTTTTATAACTGCATAGGACAATCAGAGATAATAATAAATATAAACCGGGGTGATAACTATGGCAGCGAAAAAGCCGTTTGTTTTCAAATCAATAAGTTATATATTAAACAAATCAGAAAACGACTGTGTGCGCTGCCAAGAAGAAATTATCTTTCAGCAGGATTTAAAATCCTGCAGATTTATTCCGATAGACATTAAACAGCATATGACGAAAGATGCTCAAATTAATAATAACAGAATAATGATGAAAAATGCAGGCGAAAATATGCCAATATAAAAAAGCAGAGGGTTAACCCTCTGCAACTATAGAATTAAGACAGTTAATTAAATCATGAAGAGTATAAATTTTAACATTGCGTTTGAGAATTTCATTTTTCAAATCGATTGAAAGTGACTCAAAACGGCTGCGCATTTTGGGGTCAATGTATGACATAATATCACCTCAAAAATAGATTTCCCATATGAAGTAAGATTAATACTCAAAAACTTAAGATTACTCTTTTTCTTTTATAATTCTTAAATTGTCGTAAAAATTATTTGAATCACTTTTTTGAAGTATCTCTAACTGTTTGTCCTCCGAAAGGGATAAAAAATAATCTTCAGCGTCTCTTTCGTTATCAAATAGCTGTGAAATAGCTTGCGGATATCCGATTAACCCGTTATCCATAAAAATCACCTCAGTTTATTTTGTGCTGAATAAGCCTTAATAAAACGGTAATTAATGTAAAACAAGTTAATTTATTTTTTAATTAAATATAAATGAAGGAAGCCGCCCCAAAGGGCGGCTTAAGGAAAATGAAAAAGGGTTTATGTAAATCCTCATTAGAGGAACTTGTTTTTTGTCTGCCGATTATTTGGTTCGGTATTCCGTCAATTCCTAAATATTACGGCAGTAATTAATTGTAAACTTTTCTTAAGGGAATGACTTAAGTATAGACTTTATATATTACATTTAAGTAAAGATGATTTAAACATTCGGAGAAATTATTATTAACAAAATAAGAACAAAAACAAAAAGGTGCTCATCTCGAGCACCTTTCTAATTATCTTGCTTTGCTTTACAATTTAATCGTTTGTGCACATCTTCTCGCAGTAAAGTATATAGAACTGCACAGATGGGAATATTTACAATCATGCCTACAAGACCAAAAGCATTTCCGCCAACTGTAACAGCAATAAGAACCCACATAGCGGGAAGACCAACCTTTGAGCCTACAACATGAGGGAAAATAAGGTTGCCTTCAAGCTGCTGCAAGGTTACAAAATAAACGATAAACCAGAATGCCTGAATGGGATTAACAACAGAAATCAAAAGTGCACCTAACACAGCACTGAAAAATGCACCAAAAATAGGAATAAGTGCCATAAATGCAACAAATACAGAGATAAGAATTGCATATGGAAAACGGAAGATGTTCATACCTATAAAACAAAGAGTGCCCAAAATACAAGCTTCCGTACACTGACCAGCGATAAAATTAGAAAAAGCGCGGTTCGAAAGGCTGAAAAGCCTTTTTAGTTTTTCAGCGAATTTTTGCGGAAGATAAGCGCTCATAACACGTTTAGTCTGCTTATTAAGTTTTTCTTTTTGCTGTAAAATATTAATTGCGATTACAAAACTTAAAACCAAAGTCATCGCCGTGTTAAAAATATTTGTAGTGAATGATACTGTGGAATTAACAATCGAGCTTGCGGTTTTTTGACCATATAGTGCAAGCATTTGACTGATATTTGCCCAATCAATATTAATTTTATTTAAATATTCGCCTAATTGAGGGTATTTGTTGCTGAGAAGCCATATATCGGATTGAAGCTTATTAAAAAATGTAGGTATATTATTGGTTAAACTTGTAATAGTACGTACAAGTTCAGGAACTACAATTAAAAGTATTAGAAAAATAATTCCTAACAAGATAACAAGTGTAACGAGAATACTCATCGGCCGCCTGAATTTGGGCCATTTTTTTGTATACCTACGATTAAGAGGTGCAAAAAGGTGCACTTCTATTTGGCGCATTAAGACATTTAAAATAAATGCAAAAGCGAGGCCGAGCAGAATGGGCTTAAAAAGATTTATAACGGCATTGAAAAAGTCCGAAATGCGGTATATATTTTTAAGTCCTAAATAAAATGAAATTCCCAATATAATCAGCAGCATAATTTTTTTCATGTTGCTTTTATTTTACGAACGATCTTTCTTGCCAATCCTGGAAGAAACCGTTTGATATAAACCATCAGTAATTCTTTTCCACCGACCAGCACTTCCGGTTTTTGTTTTCGGATGGCGTTCACAATTTTCCGGGCGGCTTTCTCTGCCGGAAT
>ENA-UOOK01001735-UOOK01001735.1-fermentation-metagenome-genome-assembly--contig:-NODE-1735-length-28246-cov-4.602710_pt1 | contig 28246 bp, 22 predicted proteins | sample MGYA00245777_ERZ724023 | MGnify/ENA primary metagenome ERZ724023 (study PRJEB28704, sample SAMN03018312) | fermentation metagenome | biome: anthropogenic terrestrial biome; feature: soil; material... | reverse complement strand
CAGGTGCAGCACGTAGCGGATGAAATGAAGAAGTTAAAACAGTAAGCTACATAGGAAACATGGAAAGCAACAGAAGCATCATTTTTTATGGCATTTAAATACCATATGAAATGGCTCTAATCTTGTACGAACAATCTTATAATAGGAATAAAATACCGTAGATCCTTTCTGATACGATTGGATCTACGGTATTTTTTAAAGAAATTAGGATTCCCGCGTTTTAACAAGTGTAAATTCAGCCAGGTTGGCGGTGGTGCTGTCGACTCCGATAAAGAGCTGGAAATCCCCGGGTTCCAGTGTCATGCCATGACCCGGAATGTCATATTGGAGCATTTCGGCAGAAATGGTAAAGTCCACGGTGCGAGATTCCCCGGGTGATAGAAAGACCTTTTGGAATCCCTTTAACATTTTTACCGGTCTGGAATAAGCTCCGGCCAGGTCGCGCAAATACAGCTGAACGGTCTCTGTCCCAGGGAAGGTTCCGGTATTCGTCAAAGTGATGGCAGCTTCTATGGTACCTCCTTCTTTTATAACTTTATCGGATAAGCGGATACCGGAGTATTGAAAAGTGGTATAGGTCAGTCCGTAACCGAAAGGGTACAGGGGACTGTTCAACTCATCAATATAGCCGGAAGAAAAACGCTCCGTAATGGAATCGCTTTTCTTCGGCCGCCCGGTGGGAAGAGCGTTATAATAAAGGGGCAATTGTCCGACTGTTCTCGGGAAGGAGATGGTAAGTCTGCCCTCGGGAAGGCTTGTCCCGGTTAGAACATCGGCGATTCCATTGCCGCCTTCGGTACCCGGCAGCCATGCCTGCAGAAGTGCTGTGGAGGCGGCAGCTGCTTCGGAAAGCTCCAGAGGCCTTCCGCTGAAGATAACCGTTATGACCGGCTTGCCGGATGCGGATAGTCTTTTTAGTAATTCCAGCTGCTTCTTAGGCAGGGTAATGTGGGCACGGCTTCCGGCTTCTCCGCTCCAGCTGGCAGGCTCGCCGAGTGCCAGAATAATTTTATCGCAATCGGATACGGCTGCATCGTAGCTATTCAAACATGCTGCGTCACAGGAAGTATCGCGATCAACCGTATGTACCTCTTCATAGGAAATAGCAGGATTCTCTTCCAGAGCGCAGCCCTCTGCATAAAAAACCTGGATCCTATCCCTAAGACCCTCCAGCAGGGTGACGCATTCCTCCTCCTTCCCCTGGCATTTCCAGATATCAAGTAAATTCTTATTGTCGGCATAAGGACCGATCAAAGCTATTTTTTCATTCTTATGTAAGGGCAAGACATGATGCTCATTCTTTAATAATACAACGGACTTTGCAGTGGCTTCCCGGGCAAGAGCCCGATGCTCCTTGCATAAATGAATCTGTTCCTCTGCGGCCGGATCGGCATCTTTGTAAGGATTTTCAAACAAACCAAGCTCGTCCTTTAATCGCAGAATCCGTTCCACGGCAGCATCTATGGTTTGCATAGAAACCTTTCCTTCCGCTGCCAGATTCTCCCCTTCTTCAAAAAATGTAGTCGATACCATTTCGATATCCATACCGGTGTTGATGGCAGCCTGTGCAGCTTCTTTATTCGATGCACACAGCCCGTGGGCAGTAAGCTCATAGGTTGCGGTGCAATCGGTGATAACCGGATCCGTAAACTTCCATTCCTCTCTTAATATATCCTGAATCAACCAGGGATTAGCCGTGCAAGGAATGCCGTTTAAGGCATTAAAGCCGGGCATAACCATTTTACATCCGCTGTCGATGGCGGCTTTGAAAGCGGGAAAGTAAAAGTTGCGAAGCTGATATTCGCTGATGTCTGTAGTGTTATAATCCTTGCCGGATTCCGCGGCGCCGTATCCGGCAAAATGCTTTACGCAGCTTGCAATCTTATAGGGAGCGGATACGTCGTCTCCCTGATAGCCCCGGACAAAAGCGGAGGCGTATAAGCTGTTTAAATAGGGATCCTCTCCGGTGCTTTCGACGACCCGGCCCCATCTGCAGTCACGGACCAGGTCCGCCATAGGTGAGAAGGTAAGGTGTACCCCGGAAACAGAGGCTTCCTTTGCGGCAACTGCGGCAGTCTGTTCGATTAATTCCGGACTCCACGAACACGCAAGGCCTAAGGGAGAAGGAAATATCGTCCGGTAACCGTGAATTACATCGGTCATAAACAGGAGAGGAATTTTGTGTTTACTATCCTTTAAATATTGCTTCTGAATTGCGATGGTCTGCCGGGCGCCAACCATACCGAGGATGGAGCCGGTTGTTTCTGTTAAGAAGCGGTTAATATGAAACCCATAGTGCAGTCCCATAAGGGGAGTTCCATCCTTGGGGGTGGTTTGATGAAAGATTATTTTACTTTTGTTTCGGAGGCTGCCCTTGAGGATACGATAGATAATTATGATTTTGTGAAAAAGGTTCGGATCCTGCAGTCCTGTACGGATAAAAATCCTGCTTTGGCGGGAGCTGCAATGCTAATTAAAGAAATAGCAAATTAAAATTATTTTGGAAGGAAAGGATTAACTATTATGAAGGATTATAAGAAGTTAAAAATTACAATGATCGGAGCGGGCAGTACTTCGTTTTGTCCGGCAACTCTATCGGATATCCTGCTCAGCGATCTTCTAAATTCGTTACCGCTGGAAGTCTGCTTGATGGATATTGACAAGCGGGCTTTGGAGGTAAGCACAGCATATGCCGAAAAAGCAGTTAAGATCGCCGAAAGAGATGTGAAGCTTTGGTCTACTTTGGATTTGGATGCGGCGGTGAAGAATGCGGATTTTGTTATTACAGCGATAGAAGTAGACCGCTATCATTACTGGTCCATGGATTTTCATATTCCGCGCAGATATGGTTTTCGTCAGGTATACGGAGAGAACGGCGGTCCCGGCGGAATGTTCCATACATTGAGAAATCTTGGTCCGATGCTGCATATTGCGGAACGCATGGAGGAACTGTGCCCGGAGGCATGGCTGATTAACTATACCAATCCGGAAGCAAAATTAGTGGAGGCGGTCAATCGCCTGACGAAGATTAAGGCAGTCGGACTATGCCATGGTTTTGGAATGGGTGTGGATCAGGTGGCGAAGATTTTAGAGATACCAAAGGAAGAGCTGGATATTGTGGGCTATGGTCTGAATCATTTTGGCTGGTTAACTTCCATCAAGCGCAGATCCAATGGGGAGAATCTGTATCCGCTGTTCAAAAAGAAGGAAGCGGAATGCCATTGGCTTGCGAACTGGGATGAGATCGCATTGTCCCGAATGATGTACCGTATCTATGGGCCCTATCCTTATCCGGGGACCAATCATATCGGTGAGTACATCGCCTGGAGCGATGAATTTCTCGCAAGTACGAAGATACAGTATTTCTTTGATCCGGTGCGGGAGCACCCATGGGAGACAAAGAAAGCACCGAGATTTGTCTATGATTTTTGCTCGAATCCGACCGGGATTGATTTTCATGATAAGGATAAGGACAAGGAGAAGGAATATGAGGAATGTTTCACCTTCCATGACAATAAACTGAGAGGTTCCGAGGAATACGGCATTCCAATCATAGAAGCAATCGTATTTAATTTAGACCGCTATATTCCTTCCACGAATATGCCAAATAAGGGAACGATACCCGGTATTATGAAGGATATGTGTGTGGAGGGTCCCTGCAGAGTGGATGGAGACGGAATTCATCCGATCAAAGTGGACGCTTTGCCGGATGCAATTTCTGCAATGATCAACCAGCAGGGTGCAATTCACCGCCTGGTAATAGATGCTTATGTTGAAAAATCGAAAAACAAATTATTACAGGCGGTGCTTTTGGATCCTACCATTTCAAACTATAACAATGCGGTTGCATTAATTGATGAAATGTGTGAGCGCCAGAAGGAAATCTTACCGGAGTTGAACTGGAATTTATAGAACATAAAGGAGGCGGGCTGCTAAAAAGTACCGCCGGCAGCTGTATTTTATATGAAGATAGAACATGTAAAGGATTATCCGGCATTAAGTAACGAATGTACCACAATAATGATCGATACCGTCAAACAGAATCCCTGTGCAAAATTGGTGATTGCTACGGGGCAGTCACCGTTGGAAGCCTATCGTATCTTTGTTCAGAGGGTAAAGAAGGAGAAGATAGATGTAAGCGCAGCAACCTTCATCAAATTGGATGAATGGGTGGGCTTAGAACCGGAAGATCCTGCAACCTGTGAGTATTTTATTCAGGAGGAGCTGATAAAGCCCCTGGGAATTACGAAGGAGCATTACATAGCCTTTTGCGGAAAGGCTGGAGATTTGCAAGGAGAATGTGAACGGATTCAACAGGAGCTGGACCGTATCGGTGAGATTGACTTAACGATTCTGGGGATTGGTAAAAACGGACATTTGGGATTAAATGAGCCTTCCGATTATCAGTTTCCCTTACCTCATGTGGTGGAACTGGATAAGAGAACGAAAACCCATGCGATGCTGAAGGAAACGACCCGTTCGGTAACCAGGGGCCTGACCCTTGGGATGAAAGATATACTGAGCTCAAAAAGAATTGTGCTGTTAGTAACCGGTGCGGAAAAAGAAGAGGCATTTCAGGTGGTACGAAAAGGAGTGGTAACTACGAAAACCCCCGCATCTTTTCTAAACCTGCATAGGAATGCGGTCTGTTTCACAGATTGTCTGTGATTTTATAAAAGGAGGATATGTTATGCTGGAGAGCGGCCTACATACAATTAGATTATTAGAATCGGAAGCTTTACAAAAGAGAAACAGCAACCTTAAGTATTTGTTAGAGATTAAGACGGATAATCTTCTGTTCCCTTTTCGCTGGCAGGCAGGGATGACGGGTTCCATCAACCGGAAGATGCCGGAGCTGCACGGGGGATGGGATTCTCAGAACAGTCATATTCGCGGTACCTTTACCGGGCATTGGCTCAGCGCGGCTGCCTACACGGTGGAAGAAACAAAGAATTCGGAATTGCTGGTTCGTGCAAATGATATCGTCGATGAACTGGAGAAGATTCAGGAGTTAAACGGAGGGGAATGGGTATTTCCCATACCGCCGGAATATATCTATGGCGTAAGAGATGGGCGGGGGTATTGGGCTCCGTTCTATGTCTGCCACAAGGTTTTGATGGGACTACTTGATATGTACCGGATATTAGGCAATACGAAGGCATTAGAAATAGTCCTGCATGCATCCGGCTGGTTTACAAGATTTTTAGAGGAAACCTCAAGGGAAACCCTGACGCGGATGATGGATCAACAGGAAACCGGGGGTCTCATGGAGCTTTGGGCCGATCTGTATTCCATTACCAGGGATCCGGCCCATCTGGCGCTGATGCGTGGGTTTGAACGCCCTGCACTCTTTGAACCGTTACTGGAGGGGAAGGATGTATTAACCAACATGCATGCGAACACTACCATACCGGAGGTGCATGGCGCTGCCCGTGCCTATGAGGTGACCGAGGAGGAGCGTTATCGTAAAATTGCAGAAAGCTACTGGGCCTGTGCGGTTCGCAATCGAGGCACCTTTGCAACCGGAGGGCAGACAAGCGGAGAAGTATGGACTCCGATGAATCAGCAGGCAGCACGTCTGGGTGATATGAATCAGGAGCACTGTACAGTTTATAATATGATCCGACTAGCGGAATATCTATACCGATGGACCGGCGACAGCGAATACAGTGATTATATCGAACGTAATATTTTAAATGGATTATATGCGCAGGGGCATTGGGTTTCCAGCACGATGGATTCCATATGCCAGCCGTTAATTCCGGAGAGAAAACTTGTGACTTATTACCTGCCGCTAAAAGCAGGAGCTACAAAAAAATGGGGTACAGCCACGGAGAATTTCTGGTGCTGTCATTGTACCCTGGTACAGGCGCATTCCAGGCTGAGGGAATTCATTTATCATACACAGGACAGTTCGGTTTCTGTGGATCAGTTTATCCCTTCCGAATTAAGAACTCATATCAATGGGGAAGAGATCCTGCTGACGCAGACCGAAACCGATCTGGGAGGCAGCTGCAATCAAATCAATAATACCGCGGTAAACGGTTATGGAAGACCGAAGCTTTGGTCCCGGGACATCCGGATAACAGCGGAAAAACCGGTTGCCTTTACCTTAAAATTAAGAATTCCATGGTGGGTTAAGGGAGCACCGGTCTGCTATGTGGACGGAATAGAGACGCCTTATGAGAAAAAACAGGGATATGCCGTATTGACAGGAGAATGGAAGCATAACATTATCCGATGGGTTCTGCCTAAGGCGGTTACCTGCTGGCCGCTGCCGGATGAACCGGAGACGGTGGCATTCTTAGACGGACCGGTTGTACTGGCAGGTTTGGTTGGCGAAGAACGAATGCTGTATGGCGATATCCGTAAGCCGGAAGAATTTATCAAGCCCGCCAATGAACGTCTTTGGAACTACTGGACCGGTGATTACCGGACCTTTAACCAGCCGGTCGGCTTTTACCTTCGCCCGATCAGTCAGATCGGGGATGAGACCTATACGGTATATTTTCCGGTCCGGCCTGCCAAGTAAAGTATAAAGTATTTGGTGGCAGATCCTATCTTCCTGTGTTAATCAAGATGAAAAACCAAATCCAGATCAGTTTGCACCGGACTGTTATCTGGATTGGTTTCCATAATGTCCGCCATATAATCCCACCATTTTCGATTGATTGCGGTATCTGCGCTCTGTGCCCATCTCTTCGGGTCATCAATCTCAATATAGCCAAACAACGTGTGTGTTTCCTTATCCAAGAAAATCGAATAGTTCTTTCCTCCATATTCATGGATCATATCCTTCATCTCAGGCCAGAGTAAATTATGGCGTCTGCGGTATTCTTCCTCCTGCCCTTCGAATAATTTCATTTTAAATCCTTGTATCATTTCTTTTCCTCCCTTGTTCTTGATCCACTTTTTCTTAATCTACTTAGATTACCTGTTTATATGATCTGGTGCTTTGATTTCATCCAATGCCTCTATGTATTATTTACAATAGACGGCATTGTATGATTTGTTCGTACTGACAGAATATCATAATTAAATATTATCATATTTGTCCGAAATATCATAGAGAAACCAGAGATATTGTCAAAAGTGAATATAAAAATCAGTAATAACTAATGAAAGTTGTAAAATGTTATGATATAAAGTATCTGTGGTACTATGGAACAGAATGGATGAGGATCTGACCTTACGTCTGGCTAAGAAATGGGGAGCGGACGTGATACGCGACAGTGATGGTACGCAATTATCAGAAGAAATTATGAATTCTGATTATGAAATCTATTCTACCATCTGTCTTATACGCTCCGATAACGCTTGGGCGAAAAAAATATGGACAAGCTGCAGCAGAATTTTCTGGATGAGTCATCCGGTAGTCGCTAAGGGTACTACGGTTGAAATTCCCTTGATGGCGGGGTATTTTAAAGGGCAGTTTATCGTAAATGATAAGGAGGGGCTTGGCTATTGGGTAAAAACTGCGTAGAAATGAGGAAATATATGAAAAAGATTCCGGTATTGATACAGTTAATTGCGATTTTGAGCATCATACTGATTATACCAATGACGGTTCTAAGCCGGTATTTTAGCAAAACCTTGATTCGATATTCGGAAGAGGAAATCGTTGAAACCGAAATGACGAATTTGAAATCTGACAGTACCCTGACAGAGACCGTTTTGTTTAATGTGATCGATGATGCATTTCAGCTGGTGCAGGAGAATCGATTTAAGGATATCAAGGATATTAATACCTATGAGGAACTGAATTCTTCCTATGAGAATATCATGAATGGTCTGGACCTCTATAACGCCATAAAGGAGATCCAGGCCAATAATAAGGATGTGTATTCTGCGTATTTCTATCTGGATGATTCGGATTATGTAATCTCAACGAACAAGGGAATCGTTCCGCTGCGTAACTTTGAAAGTCTGGAATGGCTGGATGCATCCATCAATGAAAGCTATGGAGCTACCGGAGTATGGTTCCCGAGAAAACTAAATAAAGCCTCTTTAATTGAGATGGAAGCAGGGATTGATACCGGTGAAGTCGATGTAGTGTCTTATGTTTACCGGCTGAACAGCTTGACGACAACAACGAGAGGTACCATTGTAATTAATTTCTATGAGAGCGCCATCAGTAACTATCTCAATCCCAAGGGATTCCGTAAGAATAAGGAAGCATTTATCATGAACCATTTGGGTCAGTTTATTTCCCACAGCAATAAGGACTGCCTCTATGGGCAGGTGGATGAAAATGATCCTGTACTGCAGAATATTTTAAAGACGAATAAAATTTCCGGTTACTGCTTTTACAAGAAGGACGGAGATAACTATTTGTATACCTATTATCGGCTTCCTTATCTGGGCTGGATCTTTGTGAACTCGCACCCGATGGACCAGTTAATGGAAAAGTCAAACAATCTGCGGTGTCAGTTTATTATGACCACAATCATTATCATATTGATCGGTACAGTTCTATCCGTCGTGATTTCTTTTGGCTTTTCCAAGCCGATCCGGCAGCTGGCGAAGAATATGAAGAAGACCGGACATGTACCGATTGAGGAGCACCGCAATGAACTTATGTATATTACGGAGGCTGTGGATAAATTCCAAAAGCATGAAACCGAGCTGCGGAATGTCCTGAAAAATCAGGAAAAGGAAACCAAGAAGCTGGCAATTCATAATCTGCTGCATGGAGAGATCAAGGAGGAAATCGAGTTAAATGTGATTGAGAGGGCTTTTCCCTGCGAGTATTTTCTGGTTGCTCTGATGGAACCGGATCATCAGAAACAATATCTCCAGAAGACAGGGACGGAGATACGACGGTATAAGAGAAACCTGCTCTATAGTATGTTTGACGAAGCATTTCCCGAGGAGTGGTATGTGAGCAGTGCCAGATATGAAGGCGAGGAAATTGCAATTATCATTAATACCGATTGTGATTCCCGCTCCAAAATGAAGTACTTGTTGGAGCAGTGCCTGCTGCGTATGAAGGAAAAAACAAAGGAAGTTTTGGGACATACCGTTACCTTTGGTATCAGTGAGCTTCATAAACATTCCGATAGTGTGAAAGAAAGCGTATTTGAAGCCCTGGAGGCAGTGCAGAAGAGAATGCTGCAGGGAGGAGATAACATCTTTTACTATGAGGCAGCCGGGAATGAAAATTTAAAATTTCATTACTTTTATAATAGCGAGAACAAGATTATTAATTATCTGGATTCCGGTGACCCGGTCAGCCTGGAAAATGAATTGGCTGCGATGCTCACCGGCATAAAGAATACGGAGAATATTTCCAATGAAAATATACTTCTCATTTTCAATCAGCTCATTGGGTCCGGAATTAAGTATCTGGCCGACCGTAATATCAACGCCAGCAAGGTCTTCGGACATAATACGAATATGTATACGAATATTGAAAATATGGATACGATCGAGGATATTGTGGATTATGTAAACGACTTCTTTCAAACGATAATTCGCTATACCGTAACGCAGAGAGATGCACAGGTCAATTATTTCGATATGGTAAATACCTACATTCAGGAGCATTACCAGGAAGATTTTCTATTTGAGGATCTGGCAGATAAAATCGGGATCAGTTATTCCTATATGAGAAAGATCGTGAAAGATGAAACCGGCAAGAGCCTTATTGACAATCTGAACATGCTTCGGATGGAGCAGGCCAAAAAACTATTGCTGGATACCCAGATGAATGTAACTGAAATTGCACTGCAGGTCGGATATCGGAATGTGCAAAGCCTTAACCGGTATTTTAAAAAATATGAAGGTATCTCCCCGAATCAGTTTCGGAGACAGGGAGTTTAAGAAAGAAGTTGTTTTTGATATCACCTATCACTTTTGGCACTGCCTTGGACAGTATGACGAAATAGTGCACATAACAAATTAAGCTGTTATTAAAAATGTAGAAGCAACCTTTTCCGTTTTCCTATTGCCTACAGGAAAATTCAACAAGTATCATTTGTGAATATCACTATCAAAGGTCAATATTTACATAGCATTTTTTGCGAAATATAATAAAGACGACAGAAAGCAACAGATACAGAATAAAAATGGAGGCAGAAATTAACGATGAATTTAAACTTGAATTTTAATCACCGGGAAAGGAGCGTTGAACCAAATGATAGCAGTCAGGAAAAGAACTAGAGCAGTTCAGGACGGGCAGCAGATGCTTTATGTGGGAACCAGAAAAAGCTTTCTATATTACATAAGGAAGGATTGGCAGCTGTATTTTCTGCTCCTTTTGCCGTTACTGTTTACTTTATTGTTTAAATACGGTCCCATGCTAGGACTTGTTATTTCATTTAAGGATTACAAAATCATTAAAGGCTTCTTAGACAGTAAGTGGGTCGGATTCGATGTATTTAAAAAGATCTTTTCGGATAAACATTTTTGGGAGGCTTGCAGAAATACACTGCTTCTGAACGGTCTGGCACTGGTCGCCGGATTTCCGATGCCGATCATTCTTGCTCTACTGTTGAATGAGCTGAAAGGTAAGTATTTTAAGAAGATAACGCAGACCGTATTGTACCTGCCGCATTTCCTTTCCTGGGTGGTAATCGGAGCGTTGGCGTACCAGCTGTTTGGCTTCGCAGACGGAGCGGTGAATAATTTTATCGCATCGCTGGGCGGAGCACGGGTTCCTTTCTTGCAGGAGGATTACCATTGGCTGGTTAGCTATGTACTGATCAATGTATGGCAGACCATGGGATGGGGAACGATCATCTATCTTGCAGCGATAACGGGTGTCAATCCGGAACTGTATGAGGCGGCTACGGTAGATGGTGCCGGGCGATGGGCAAAAATGAAATATGTTACCCTCCCAGGGATTAAAAGTACGATTGTAACTTTACTTATTATGCAGCTGGGAAGAATTATGGGCGGTTCCTTCGAGACGGTGGATGCCCTGTCCAATGTGGCTACCACGAAATTCACCAAGACAATTCCGGTTCTGGTTTATCGGTCCGGTATCCTGAATGCGAATTATAGTGAATCAACCGCAATCGGTCTGTTCCAATCGGTGATTGGCCTGATCCTTGTACTGGCAACGGATCGGATCGCTAAGAAAATGGGCGAGGAAGGATTAATCTGAGGAAGGAGAGAAAGCATATGAACAGCGTAAAACCCGGCAGCAAGAGTATGGCAAACAGAGCCGCTGATTTCTTCATTCGATTCCTTCTGTTTGTCATTGCATTAACCTGTATACTGCCTTTTGTACATGTTCTTGCAAAATCATTAAGTAACGAAGCCTATGTCATAGCACAAGAGGTTTACCTATGGCCGAAGGGCTTGAATATAGAAGCATATAAGAAGGTCTTTACCGACCAGAGCATTATCCGGTCATTCTTTGTCACAATCTTTGTTACCGTAACCTTTACCCTGACGGGAATGATCTTAACAGTATGTGCGGCCTACCCATTATCCAGAAAACATTTAAAGGGCAGAAACTTCTTTACCTTCTTATTTATGTTCACCCTTTATTTTGCAGGCGGTATTATACCGGACTATTTGTTGATGAACCGTTTACATATGTTAGATACCATTTGGTCCATCATCCTGCCGTTAGCATTCAGCCCTTATAATCTGCTGATTATGAAGACATCGTTTCAGACATCAATTTCGGACAGCTTAATTGAATCTGCGGTGATTGACGGAGCCAGTCAGTTTCGAATCTTAAGAAGTATTGTACTGCCGTTATCCAAACCGATTCTGGCAACGGTGACATTATTCTATGCCGTAGGCAGATGGAACGCGTATCAGGATGCCTTATTCTACATTAAACAGAATATAAACATCCGGCCATTGCAGCTGAAGCTTTACTATCTGATTGCAACCTCAACGGAGGCGGTCAATGCGGCCATGGAAGGTACGGCGCAATATACGAATCCGGAAGTGCTGAAAGCTGCCTGTATTATATTTACAACCGTTCCGATCATCTGTGTATATCCATTTATACAGAAATACTTTGTAAAAGGTACGATGGTCGGAGCCGTAAAAGGCTGATGGCATTTACAAGGACCATACATGGGCATATAGCCCGGTGGTATATAAATGATATCATTTAAAGGAGGAAAGGTATTTATGAAGAAGAGTTTGGTAACGCTTATAACGCTTATGCTGGCACTCACTTTGGTAATGAGTCTTGCGATTGGCTGTAAAAAGGATGAAAAACCTGCAGACAGCGGTAAGACCACGAACATGGAGCCACAAGAGAAGGACAAAGCAAAAGATGGGGAAGAAAACACAAAGGAAGGAAGCTATGCAGACTATTCCGGCGGCTTTCCGGAGAATGTCACCATTCAGATTCCGGTATATGACCGGGCATTTGAAAATTGGGACGTGAAGGACAACTATTACACGAAATGGATCCAATCGGAATTCGGTGATAAATACAATATCACAGTAGAATTCATTGCCATTGGACGAAGTACCGAGGTACAGGACTATACCCAAATGCTTGCAGCCGGTACGGCACCGGACATCATCTTCCACTATGACATGCCGCAGGCATTGGCATACTATAACGAAGGAGCTACCCAGGAGTTGGATCTGAAGGAAATCGAGTACTATGCGCCGGACTATTATTCCAAGATGAAGAGTACTATTGAGCAATACGGCGCAGTAGATGGGGCCTATCATTTCTTCTTTGGAGAAAGACCGGAGGCTTATAACTGGGTAACTTTAATTCGGCAGGATTGGATCGATGCAGTAGGAAAAACAATGCCGCAGAACCTGACGGAATTCAATGAACTACTGGCGGCATGGAAGGAAGCAGGCTTAGGAAATGGCGGCGGCAATCTGGTGATGAATAACTTTACCTATGACTATCCATTCCGCTCCTGGCCAATTGATAAGGATGAGAGAGCATTATACTCCGACCTGTCGGTAGCCGCATTTACCTGGCAGCCGACCTATGACTATCTGAAAAACCTGAATTACCAATACAATCATGGTTTGATTGATTCCGAGTTCTACCTGAATACGGATGATGCTACGACCCAGTCGGACTTTGTATCCGGTAGTTCCGGTGTATATTCCTGTTACTTATCAAAGAATTCAACGGTGATTGACAACCTCTTAATTAATAATCCGGATGCCAAAGTATCGATCCTTGATCCGAAGGCAGGCGTGCCGGAAGGAAAGGTTCCGCAGTCCCGCGGCTACTGGCCGTTTGGTATGATAATGGGAATCAACCATTCTACTTCCCCGGAAGAAAGAGCAGCGGTTTGGATGTACTTAAATTGGATGATTCAACCAGAGAACTTATTCTATCTGCAAAATGGTCCGGAGGGAGAGACCTATACAACAAGTGATGTCGGATTGGCCGTTCCGGTCCCTGGTTACACAGGAAATGCAAAACTGTCCAATAACATGAATAAGGACTACTGGTGTCTGGTAGTCGAAAGCGCACAATATGAGGATCCCCAACTAAACTATCAGGCCAATTTAAACAACTGGGCTCCGGAAGGATATGAATATCTGATCGAGGATTCCTATAATTATTTCAATGATTATCGCGAGTACATGACTCCGGATGCATTGTTCAGCGTTGTCATTGAAAGTGTGGCCAACAATAAGGCAGAGTTGAACGATTTGTGGCAGGAGCTTTATGTAAAATGCGTCATGGCTTCCGAGGCAGACTTCGATAAGGTATATCAGGAATGTAGTCAGGAGTACTTAGATGCCGGTTATCAGGACATCCTGGACGAGAAGAAGGAGGCAATCGGGAAGGGATTATTTAACTAATAAATGATAAGAGTGTCAAAAGCCGATTTATAAAATTAGCTTCATCAATTTGCACAATTTATACATTGATAAGTAATCGGAAACAAATTTCATTCGCAACACGTTTTCACTTGGGTGAAGTACGTAATGGTACATAAGACCACAAAGTACGTAGTCTAAGTACCAACGACTTCAAACAGTTGCGCATTAAAATATTGTTCCCTATTACTTAAGTTATTCCTTGATTTGTGCAAATTGAAGAAGACGATTTGTTAGGAAGGCTTTTAACCCTTATATCAAACAATAAATCTGTAAATTAATCTATGGGCTGTTGCGGGCAACAGCCCTGTTGTGAATCTATCGAAAGAGGTGATTGAATCATGAGAATAAATTATGACGAGAACAAATTACGGGAAGCAATTGACCATATCGTTGCGAAGACCATGGCAATGGATCTGACCTGGGACTGGCCCTGTGGTGTGGCTTACTATGGCATCAGCGAGGCCTACGAAATTACGAAGAAGGAAGAATATCTTGAGAAATTGAAGGAACGGATAGATGAATATATTGAACTTGGGCTGCCTGCATGGACGGTAAATACCTGTGCAATGGGGCATTGCCTGATTACGCTCTATGAAGCGACCGGGGAAGAAAAATACTGGGATATCGTAATGAGTAAAATCGATTATCTGAAAAATCACGCGCTTCGGTTCGGAGACCGGGTGCTCCAACATACCGTTTCCGTCAAGAATGATTTTCCAGAGCAGGCCTGGGCGGATACCCTGTTCATGGCGGCATTTTTTATGCTTCGGGTCGGAATCAAATTAGAGGAGGACGCGCTTATTCAGGATGCTCTCGATCAATATGATTGGCATATCAGGTACCTGCAGGATCCGAAAAACAGCCTGTGGTTTCATGGCTATAATAATATTACGAAGGATCATATGTCTGGATTCTATTGGGGCAGGGCAAACTGCTGGGCGGCCTATACCATGTCGCAGGTGAAGAAAAGGCTTCCCGAAGCTTACCTCTATCCACAGTTTATGAATATTGACAGCTCCCTCCGGGATCATTTGTCTGCTCTGAAATTTCTTCAGACAGAGAACGGATTATGGAGGACCTTGCTGGATGATCCGGAATCCTATGAGGAGATATCTGCTTCCTGCGGAATCGCCGCGGCTATGGTCGAAAACGGGAATCCGCTGCATACCAGATATATTCAGAAGGCACTTGCCGGAATCTCAGGTAATATAACCGAAGACGGGCGGGTGCTGAATGTGTCCGGCGGTACGGCGGTGATGAAGGACCGGGAAGGATATCGTAATATAACAAAGGACTGGATTCAGGGCTGGGGACAGGGGATGGCTCTCGCTTTTCTGACCGCAGTATTAAAGAGTGGAGAGTAGCCGGTAGGAAGGCCGAAGTCGAAGCGGTTTTAAGAGAACAACCGGTAAGAAGGCCGTAATCAACCGGTTTTAAATGGAATGGAGCGTGGTTAGGTTTATCGTTTGGCAGAAATGAGGAAATCTATGAAGGTAAAGAAGCGGAGATTAAATTATAAGAATACAATCTTTGTCTATATCATGATACTCTCGTTCATACCGATTATTGTATTGGGTATCGTCTCTTATCTTACCTATATGAACGGGGTTTCTGAAAAAATATCGGCGCAGACAGAGCTTGCCGTATCGCAGGCGAAAAACAGAGTGGATACGGCACTCTATAACATACGAAGCTATTACATCAAGGAGATCAGTGAAGAGGAACTGGAATGGCTGATTCGTACGGACATATGGTATTCGGATTATTCAAAATTAGATAAGGCAGCGAAGATAATGGCAGGTCCCGGTTATTATCTGAGTTATATTTCCGGATACTCTTTTCTCAATTTTGATACAGAATGGGTACTAAGCAACCGGGGGATGTTCAAATGCAAGGATATTAAGAATCCGGAGCAGGTAGAAGACATGTTCCACCTCTATGACGGAACGCTGACACGGACCTATTGGATGGATCATATGCAAATGCAAGAGGCGAAGTTATGCAGGGAAGAAATCAAGACGAGCGGCTTAAATCTCGTATTAAAGGCACCCTTAATTAAGAAGGAGCCGCACTGCCTGCTAATTGTCAATATAAGCCGGTCCTACCTGCAGCAGGTTCTGCAGGAAGATTTGGCGGACGGAGATATCACGGTTCTGGATGGAGAAGGAAATCTTATCTTTTCCTCGAATCCCGAGGTAGGAGACTACTGCCGGCAGAACTTTCAGAAGTTAGATAATCGAAATCGGATTCATCTGACGGGGAATAAGGAGTACAGCCTGTCCGCTGTCAATTCCGGGGTCCTGGACTGGATCTATCTGGTCAGCTATGATATGGCGTCAATGAATGCGGGCGGCGAGATGATCCTTAAGATGACATTTGCTCTTTTACTGGTTATTGTTGCGGTAATGGCGGTGGTGGTAGTAACGGTACGACGCATCTACCAGCCGGTTTTAAATCTGACGAATCAGGTAAACGGCCTGGAGCTCCAGGCAGACAATGAGACGGCGGTAATGGTATCCGGCGGAAATGAGTTTGATTATATCAGCAATCGTATCGATCGCCTTGTGGACCGGCAAAATTTCTTCGAAAACCTGGTGGCAAGCCAGCTGCCGCAGCTGCAGGAGTTATTTCTCATACGGTTAATTCGTGGGGACATACGGAAGGAGCAGCTGGGCAGCTATCTGGTAAAGCTGAAAATCAATGCTCCGGAATACTATATTGTTATCATTGGTATCTTAAAATCCGGGGAGAATGCGGATGTTTATGACGAGGCGAAGCAGGATGCACTGCGAATCAACGTCATAGAGAATATTCCGGAGGAGATCAAGCGGCTTCTTTTTCTGCCGCCGATCCGTTATGAAAAAGTCATGGTATTTACGGCAGCAGCGGAAAGGAAAGAGATGCTGGAGGATCATGCAACCGATATGATCAGTCTGCTAAATTCCTTTGTATCGATGCAGTATCTCTACCATATCAGCGCCGGTGTGAGCCTGCCGCACAGGGAATTATCTGAATTCCGAAATGCCTATCATGAAGGCCTGGAGGCCATGAAAAATAATGAATTTCTCGGAATGCATGAAGAGCATCCTGAGAATAATATTTTCTTATTCTATTCGGATATCAAGGAGAACCAATGTCATTATGCCTATGACCGGCTTTCAGAGCGTGAGCTAAAGGAGGCAATCGACGCAAGCGATACGGAGGCCGCTTTTGGAGTGATTGACCGGTTTATTAATGCTTTGGTTGAAAATAATGTGATGCAGAGTGACTGCTACCTGCATCTGCACCGGCTGATGATCGCCGGCATGCTGGTTGCCACGGATGCGGGAATTCAGCTGAATCAGATCTTTGACAAGGACATGGAAAACAACATTTTTCTGAAAATGAATCGAATCTATGATATGGAGAAAATGCGGCGCTTTATCAAATATAAGGTAATCGAACCGATTATTAAGACGGTCAAGGAATATCGAGCAAGTAAGTCGGTGGTTACGATGAAGAATATCGAGCGGCTGGTGAAAGAAACGAATGGCAATATTACGCTTGCCGAATGCGCCGAGCGTCTGAACTATCATCCCTCCTACATCTGGAAGGTAACAAAGTCAAAATATAACACGACCTTTACAGATTATGTAGGGGACTATAAGCTTGCGAAGGCAAAAGAGTTATTATTAAACACCGATAAGACGATAGCGGATATTGCCTCCATCCTAAACTATACGAATCCGCAGAACTTTATCCGGTTTTTCAGTAAATTAGAAGGAATTACCCCAGGCAGGTTCCGTACCATCAATAAGGGATAGGGGATATAAGAGGGACTGTAATCTTCCGGTAATCACCGTTTGAAAGGAATGAGATATCTTTCAATCTGTGCGGGAAGGAAGATTACAGTCCCTCTTACAATTGACGCCTAATGCCAAAATAATTATCATTTTACTTTATCCGATGATCTTTGGTAGATAATCGGATAAGTATTGTACAGAAAGGCTAAAAAATATAGATACCATGCTTGTATATAGTCAATACACACAAGTGGAAAGATTATGATTATTTACGTAATCCTATTTGCATTGTAATATAGCACTAACAGGCAATGCAATACACGCCAGAACAGATAAAATTGCACAATGCTCTGTTTCAAACAAAAAGTATAAGGAGGATGAGTATGGGAAAAGAGCATTCCATAACAAGGATAGATCCAGTGAAATCCAATAAGAAGAAGGATACATTATTCGTTTATATGAGACAGCACAAGTGGCTGTATATCATGCTGCTGCCGGGACTTCTGTATTTTATTATTTTCCACTATGTTCCTATGGGCGGAATTATCATTGCGTTTAAGCAATACAGCCCATTTACCGGGATATTAAAAAGTCCCTGGGTAGGACTTACGCATTTTAAAACATTCTTTGCCGGAAAAGATTTTTTCCTCGTATTAAAGAACACCCTGGGCATCTCGCTGCTAAATTTGATTTTTTATTTTCCGGCACCAATTATACTTGCACTCTTATTAAATGAAATCCGGTCGCAGAAATATAAGAGAATTACGCAGACCTTTATCTACATTCCCCACTTTGTATCCTGGGTGATCGTTGCCAGCCTTACCTATCAGCTCTTTAATTCCTCGGATGGAATTGTGAATATGATTATTAAATCAATCAGCGGCAATACCATTGATTTTCTGGCGAAACCCAAATATTTCAAAGGATTGATTGTTGGGCAGAGTATCTGGAAGGAGACCGGATATGGGACCATCATCTTTCTGGCCGCTTTGTCCGGAGTGGATATCCAGCTCTATGATGCCGCACGGGTAGACGGAGCGGGACGCTGGAAATTGATGTGGCACATTACCCTACCGGCGATTCGCGGAACGATCATTATGATGCTGATTCTGCGGACCGGAACCTTATTAAATACCGGATACGAGCAGATCTTCCTGATGCAAAATGATCTAAACCGTTCTGCTGCGGAAGTATTTGATACCTATATTTATAAAAAGGGTATTATTAATGCCCAATATTCCTTTAGTACGGCGGCAGGTTTATTCAAATCGATTGTCGGAATGATCATGGTATTGGGATCGAACTGGCTGGCGAAACGATTTGGTGAGTCGGGAATCTATTAGGAAAGGGGTGTGATACGGATGACCTATCATAGCAACAAAATAAAAACCGGAGTAGGGGACCGGATTGCACAAGTAATCATCTACTTGGTGGTCGGTATCTTTGCACTTATAACGTTGCTGCCCTTCCTGTATGTAGTAGCAGGTTCCTTTGCAACGGAAAAGGAATTGACCGAGAAGGCATTTTTCATCATTCCCAGCCAATATTCTCTGAATGCTTATAAATACATTATGGAGACCGGGGAAGTATTCCGGGGTCTCAAAAACTCCCTGATTATGACGACTCTTGGCACGACGGTAAATATGTTCTTTACGACGACCTTTGCCTATCCGCTCTCAAAAAAACATTTCAAAGGAAGAAATCTGATTTTGAATTTAGTCATTGTAACAATGCTTTTTTCCGGAGGAATGATCCCGATGTATATCCTAATGGGTACGTTAAAGCTAAAGGATTCCTTTTTAGGACTGGCACTGATGGGAGCAATCAGCCCGTTTAACATGATCATCGTAAAAAACTTTTTTCAGGAGATACCGAAGGAACTGGATGAGGCAGCGCAAATTGACGGCTGCAATGATTTGAAAATATTTTTAAAAATCGTGCTTCCCCTGTCGAAGCCGGTGATTTCTTCCGTATCCTTATTTTACGCGGTCGGGCACTGGAACAACTATTTTAATGCAATGATTTATCTAAAGCCGGATAAGGAAACGGTACAAATTGTATTACGGCGTATTATCGTCCTGGCACAGGGGATACAGACTGATTTGATTGACTTTGATTCCCTGGGGGCACCTCCGGACAAAGCGGTCAAAATGGCTGCCACGGTGGTAGCAACGGTTCCGATTATCCTTGTATATCCATTTGTACAGAAATATTTTACCCAGGGTGTTATGGTCGGTGCCGTTAAGGGTTAGCCGGCATGGATGCAGATTCAAAAAGCCGATTCATTGGCTTTTTAGATAGATAAAAAGGAGGATCTTTATGAAACAAAGGGGCTTGAAAAAGACAATCGTATTGCTGCTCGTAACAGCTATGCTGGGAGCAGCTCTTGTCGGATGCAAATCGAACGATACTACGAAAGAAACACAGGGTACGGATCCGCAGGGAAAATCCGCGGACAAAAAGGAAAGTAGCGGAAGCAAGGATTCTGCAGAGGGTGAAAAAAAGGCTGAAATTACAATGATGACCTTTGACTTTGACGGAAGTCCGCTTTCCGGAAAACATGCGGCAGAAGTACTGAAAAAAATGGAGGACTATACGAATACCAAAGTGAATTTTGACTGGGTTCCGAGTGACAATTATGAAGAGAAATTAACCCTTGCGCTGGCGGATCCGGATAGCATGCCAATGATTATGGCCGTTGGTTCCATGAACGGAGCAATCGTCAGTTCTGCAGAGGCGGGTGCCTTCTGGGATTTAAATGAATTTATCAAGGATTCCGCTGCCTATCCGAATCTTTCCCAGGCAAATGAAAATGTTAATAAAGCGCTTACCATCGACGGCCAGCTGATTGGTATCTACCGTGCGAGACCAATCGGCAGAAACGGGTTGGGTTATCGTAAAGACTGGGCGGATAAATTAGGACTTAGCGAGCCGAAAACGATTGATGATATTTACAACATGATGTATCAGTTTACCTATGGGGATCCGGATGGAAATGGTAAGGATGATACCTATGGTGTGGCTCTATGTAAATATACCGGGCCATTTGACATAATGCAGACCTGGCTTGACTGCGGGAACGGCTGGGTTGAAAAAGACGGACAGCTGGTACCGGTGCATCAGACGGAAGAGTATATGGAAGCGCTGCACTGGTTTAAGAAAATGTATGATGACGGCTTGGTATATAAAGACTGGGCAGTGCGGGATACAGCCACCTGGGCAGATTCGGTTAAGAACGGTGAATGCGGCATGTTGCGTATATTGGGCGGATAAGGATACCTTGACGATGAAGTATAAGATGGTGGGAGAGACGAAGGAATGCCGGTTTCTACTAAAAAAGGCAACCCATGTTCCTCACTATTTTAAAGTGGCAGCGGTTTGTCACGGAGTGGAACAGGAGGCAAGTCCGGTTTTAAAGACACCGATTAAGAAGGTGTTCCATGAACAGTTGGAGAAATTAAACCGCGGATTGGTTGCTATCAAGATTACGAATGGAATCTTTCTTAGCTGGCGGCTGTTCCTGCAGGAGGTTCATGGATACAGCCCAACCGGGATGACAGGCAGTAATTTTATTCTTTATAAAGATGGAAGGAAACTTGCTGTTGTAAGTGATAGCACTAATTATGTGGATCCGGATGGTACGATGGAGGATGAATACTGCGTTGCACCGGTAAATGATGGTGTGGAGGCGGCTGCATGTGAACCGGTCAAGGCATGGCAAAGCGGCGAAAATTATATTGATATCCCGCTTCAGATTCCGGCGGGAGGAATCACTCCTTCCGGAGAAGCTTATAGCTATCAGGCAAATGACATGAGTGTCGGGGATGTGGACGGGGACGGAGAGTATGAATATATCGTCAAATGGGATCCGGATAATTCGCATGATGTATCGATCAAAGGTTATACCGGTAAATGCTTTATTGACTGCTATAAATTAGACGGAACTCTGCTGTGGCGGCTGGATATGGGAGTAAATATCCGGGCGGGTGCCCACTATACCCAGTTCATGGTATATGATTTTAACGGGGATGGGAAAGCGGAGATGGCGGTGAAAACAGCACCCGGAACGAATATCACCACCTTTCATCCGGATGGATCCGTCACGGATATTACTTACATAACGATGCCGGAAGATGATCTTGCGGCCGGATATACGCATCAGGATAATTATGTATACAGTGCGAAGGATTACCGGAATCATCTTATTAAGATGTTTTTAAACTGGCATATCCATCCGGAGGTGGTAAAGGGAAGATGGCCCGATTCCCTGGAGGAATGCTTCGATATGGAGAAGAAATACAGCTATCCCTTAAGTAAAAGTGCGGCAGAAGAGTTGGTGGATTATTTTCTATACACTTATGCACCTTCCCGAAGCGAGAAAAACCATCTGGAGCAGTTTGAGGGATTTATCATGAGCGGGCCGGAATATCTGACTATGTTCGGCGGGGACGGAAGGGAACTGCAGACTATACCATTTCCCTTCCTGCGAGAGGATGACGGACTGCTGTGGGGAGATTATGCTATGCACCGGATCGAGCCCTGCAACCGTGTGGACCGCTTTCTGTCCGGAGTTGCCTATCTGGACGGCGAACGCCCTTACCTGATTGTCTGCCGCGGCTATTATACCAGGGCGGCGATTGCAGCCTATGATTTCTTTGACAACCGGTTCCGTGAGTATTTTCGGGTGGATTCCGGCTTCGTACCGATGAATAATCCGTTTTGCGACAATCCGCATAGTAATAATGGATTAGATTCTGTCTATGGCAGTCTGGCAGGGCAGGGCAATCACAGCCTGTCTACCGCAGATGTGGATGGGGATGGACGTCAGGAAATTATCTACGGTGCAGCCGTCATCGATCATGACGGAAGCCTTCTCTATAGCAGCTTTGGCACATTGCCGGACGGAAGGATGGCAAAGCTTGGCCATGGGGATGCAATGCATGTGGCATGTATTGATCCGGACCGGCCGGGTCTTGAGATCTTTAATGTATTTGAAGGAGCAGAAAATGCACCCTACGGCTTTGCTCTGCGGGATGCCGAGACCGGTGAAGTTCTCTTCGGGGAATATGCAGAGGAGGATCTTGGACGATGCATTATCGGGGATATTGACTCGAAGACCAGGGGCTTACAGGTGTGGGTCCGGGAGACCTATTCCTGTACCGGCAAAAAACTGGATATCCCGCTTCTGGGTACGAACCAATCCATTCGCTGGGCAGCTGACCTGACAACGCAGATTACCGACGGCGTGGATTATATCCGAGGCTTCCATACCGGTGTGATTAATGATCTTACCCATGGAATTATGCTCGCCCCGGAGGGTACCCTTACCAACAACGGCACAAAAGGAAATCCTTGCCTGATAGCCGATCTCTTTGGTGATTTCCGGGAAGAGATTGTCCTGCGGAAGAGGGATAATACGGCGGTTCGAATCTATATGAACACAGAGCTGACAAAGCACAAATTATTTACCCTGATGCACGATATCCAGTATCGTACCGGTGTGGCATGGCAGAATAATTGCTATAACCAGCCTGCCTATACAAAGTTTTATTATGCCGGTGATATGGATTGGAAATATGTATTGCCGCAGCTTTGATAGAGGGAATGTATTATAGTTGATGTAATTTAAAATATGCGAAAAAGGATGTGATAGAATGAAACCGATTTTAATTGGAACGATCGACATAACGGCCACCGGGAACGGAAAGGGGCTGATCGGCGATCTGGACGGAGACGGAAGAATGGAACTGGTCATCGTGCAGGCCGATGGGGATATTGACGACCGGTATGTACCGCATCAGGTCACCTGCGTTACCGCATATCGCCTGGATGGAGAGCAGATGTGGCAGGCAGGAACACCGGCGGAGAATCCGGGTAAATTCGGCTCTGACTTTCCGGCGCAGATTTACGATATTGACGGAGACGGTCAGCTTGAGGTACTTTGCATAATGAATCAGCGCTTTTTCATACTGGAAGGAAGTAGTGGGCGGGTCAAGAAAGAATTTGAACTGCCGGCAGAAGATGCGCATGACTGCATCATCATTGCCAATCTGACTGGGAAGGAACGCGCGGAAAATATCCTTCTTAAGAATCGCTATACCCGTATGTGGGCGATGGATAAGGACTTTCAGCTTCTTTGGATACATGAGGGGAATCTGGGACATTATCCATGGGCATGCGATACCAATGGAGATGGATATGATGAGGTCATGGCAGGCTATGATCTGCTGGATCATGAAGGAAAAATACTCTGGTCTTGTAAGAACCTGGAGGATCATGCCGACTGCCTCTGGGTCGGTGATGTGAATGGGGACGGCAAACTGGAAATCGCCGTCGGCGGAAGCGTTACCTGCCTGTATGACAGGGATGGAAAGGAATTGTGGAGATATGAAGGCTCCATTGAATCTCAGCATATTGCTCTTGGAAAGTTCCGCAAAGGCCAGCCGGGGCTTCAGGTTGCGGGTCTGGACCGTATTGTCCGCGGGGATGGTTACAAGGGACAGTGGGACGGGAAAGACGGAATGTTTCTCTTAGACTGCAATGGCAGGGAACTCTGGAAGGAGGACCGGAAGACGAAAGGGTGGCTCACCATTGTAGAGACAATGCGTGGCTGGAACGGGCAAGAGCAGGATTACATACTGGCTTACCGCAGGGGAGGCGGCGTAAATCCGACCCTCTATAACGGGGAAATGGAGCCGGTCGTTGTATTTGGAGAGGACGGATATGTGCTGCATGGGGACTTATTTGGCAGAGGAATCGAGGACGTGATCATTTACAATTCCAAGAATGCTTATATCTATTTCGGAACCCCGTATGATTTGTCGGAGGCTTCGAAGCCGGAAGCAATTCCGCAGATCAAACGATTGTATGCGTCAACTTTATATCCGGGAGGGGAGTATCGGTAAAATGGAAGCAAAAAAGTTGAGAAATATCTATATCTGTTTTCCGGAAGGAAAGCATAAGGTACTGACCATGAGTTACGATGACGGAAGGGAGGAAGACAGGCGGCTCATAGCACTTTTTAATCGGTATGGTATCAAAGGAACCTTTCATGTAAATTCCGGTATAACCGGTGATAATCGCATCCCGTTGTCTGAATATCGAACACTCTATGAAGGGCATGAGGTATCCTGCCATACCTATACGCACCCGACAATAGCCCGCTGCCCGCTCGAACAGGTTGCAGAACAAATTATAGAGGACCGCAGAGAGCTGGAGAGGGCAGTGGGCTATCCGGTACGAGGGATGTCCTACCCCAACGGATCTTATTCGAAAGAAATCATGGATCTGCTGCCCGCTCTGGGAATTCGTTATTCCAGAATTGTGGGAAATTCAGAACATTTTGCTATGCCGGAGAATTACCTGGAATGGAAAGCAACCTGCCACCATAATCATAACCTTCTGCGATTGGGGGAAGAATTTATCAACCTCTATAAAACGCAATACCTTTACATGATGTACGTATGGGGACATAGCTATGAATTTACCCAAATGAATAACTGGAGCGTCATGGAAGACTTCTGTAAGCTGGTCGGGCAAAGAGAGGATATCTGGTATGCCACCAATATTCAGATCGTAGATTATATGGATGCTGCCGATCGTCTGCAATTTACCATTTCGGGAGATCTTGTCTATAATCCCTCCTTCCAGTCGGTCTGGATCAGCGTAGATAATCAAATCATCGAGATTAAGGGAGGGCAGACGGTTTCTTTATTCTGATAGAAACGAAGAAATGATAATATAATTACGATAATATATCGTATATATTGCAGATAAAATGCAGGAAGGGACTTTGCATTTTATCTGCTTTGCAACAACCTTATGGCAGGGCAGAGAAATGCTTCTGGTTGAAGCTTGCCATGACGGTATGATGACTATACGATGCTGTGCATTTTAAAAAAGCCCTTGATTAAAACACAGCATTCATGATATACTATCTGCATATATAACATTTCTAAATATGCAGATATGAGGTCTTAAAATGAGAGATTATGATTATAGTTTTTTGGAAACGGCGGCTATTCCAAGTGATGTAGTTTCTTTTTTAGTGCAAATACATGAGTTTAAAGGAAAGCAGACGAACTTTTACCACCAACAGGCGGATGCATTATCGAAACTTGTTGAAGTGGCTAAGATACAAAGTACTGGCGCATCCAACCGGATTGAGGGTATCTACACTTCCGATCAGCGACTGCAGGAATTGAAAAGTGAACACGTTGCTCCAGCGAACCGAGATGAGGAAGAAATTCTCGGCTATCGAAATGTGCTGGATACTATCCACGAAAGCCACGACTATATCTCTATAAAGCCAAATGTCATTTTGCAGCTTCATCGAGATTTATATAAGTTTTCCCCATATGGATTTGGCGGCTCTTTCAAAAGTGTAGATAACATCATTCAAGAAATAGATGCTACCGGAGTTAAGCGGGTTCAATTCCAACCTGTGCCTGCCTACGAAACGGCAGCTTCGGTCGATGCGCTGTGTATAGCTTATAACGAAGCTGTGGGCAAAAAGAAAGCTGAACCGCTGCTGGTTGATATCCTCTTTATATTGGATTTTCTCTGCATCCATCCATTTAACGATGGAAATGGTCGCATGAGCCGCTTGTTAACATTGCTTTTGTTATACCGCCATGATTATATGGTCGGCAAATATATCAGTATTGAATCATTAATTGAAAAAACCAAGGACAGTTACTACTCGACTTTGCAACAAAGCTCCGAGCACTGGCATGAGGGCAAAAATGATATTTGGCCTTTCGTGAGATATATGCTAGGGGTTCTTCTTGCTGCCTATCGGGAGTTTGAATCCCGAGTGGCCGTTGTATCTGATGCAAAAATGACTAAGGAAGAACGAATCCGCAAGTTTGCAGAAGAAAAGATCGGACTGTTTACAAAGGCAGACATTGTACAATCCTGTCCTGACATAGCTGTTACCACGATTGAAAAAATTTTAGGCGAGATGAAGCGTGAAGGCAGAATCAAGACAGTGGGTGCTGGTCGTGGAACAAAGTGGTGTAGAACGTAGGAGCTTCTGAAAAAGTTGATGCATGGTTTGAAGCTAAGACAAATGGATTAACTAATCTTGCAAAGGCACAAATGAAAAACGCTGAGTTTGCTAAATCTGGAATTAGTTGTAGAAGTAAAGCTTTTGATGGAGGGGTTATGAAGCTGGAAGATATTAAGGCATATTGCTTAGGCAAATGGAAGGCCTACGAAGATTATCCGTTTGGAGATATACCTATTTGCTATAGGTTAAACAATAAAATATTTGCACAAATTTATCCGCACTCTGAGGATTACAAAATAACATTAAAGTGCACTGCAGACGCTGGGCAATTCTTTAGGCAGGTGTATCCTGGAGTCGTTGTACGTGGATACCATTGTCCTCCGGTTCAACAACCTTATTGGAATACAATTTATTTGGATAATTTTCCAGAGGAAGAGTTGCTGAATATGATTGATCACGCTTATGATACCGTATTACATAGTTTCAGCAAAAAGGTCCAGAAGCAGATTGGTGGAGCTTCTAACATTTGAACTCGACCTTTTAATGAGTCGCATATCGAGTAGCGACATATATTTGAGCTCGACCTTGTTTTCGTTGCATTATCGAGTGGCAACAAACATTTGAGATAGTTACCTATCTGAATTTAGATTGTGGAATTCGAATGTGGTAATGACACTTTAATCCCTCTTTATGGTTCTAATATGATATTGCTTCTGGTTATATATCTCATGGATTATCACTGTTTATCTGCGATTTCATATATAATCGTATAATCCCTGTAAAACCACTCACGGAAGTAATTATCATTCAATTCCGGTATCCTAATCCCCATCATAAGATTATATATAAGTTTTTTTCCTTTGAGAAAAGTATTCTGCTACTTCATCATCTGAAATGGTTCCTTCAGATTTTCTAGGGATATTACCTGATTGTGACAGATACGGAGGAAACAGAGGGAATCCATTTATTACCATAAACACAAAATAATTTACACTACGTTTACAGACGTATTTCTTAAAATGAAATCAAGTGATTCGTATGGAGTTAAATTATATAATCGATTAATACTAATCATTATTTTGAGTTAACAAAGCTGCTTCAATTGCCAAAACATCCGGAAAAATCAACTTTGTTCCTTTTCGCTGAAGAGCCAAGACTTTCTTTGCTTTTGTAATCAGTTCTTTTTCAAATACGCCATCGATGCGAACGGGTACATTAGCTATGCTGTCTATATATTCATTTTTCATATACTGAATCGTAATTGGACACATATTTTGGATTAAGAATGCTTTTTTATGACCAAGCACATGTCCAAATGCTATCGTATCGCATCTGTGGTAGCGTTGCATTTTATTGTTATAATAGCGCCTATATTTATTAACTTGAGAGGAAAAGGGAATCATCCAATATATGCCGGTGGCTACATCCTCAAATGCATAAAAACAAGGTCTGTCGTGCACTTGTCCAGCCATAGTTTCTTTGTTTCGCATTAGCATTGGATCTGGAAAATCGATGAAATATTGGTCTTCAATATAATAGAAATGCCCATTTTTCATTTTATCTACCTCGTGTAATAAAGAAACTCCATTCCTGCGAATGGAGTTTCAAACATTTGAGCTCGACCTCTTGATGAGTCGCATATCGAGTTGCGACACACATTTGAACTCGACCT
>ENA-UOOK01001734-UOOK01001734.1-fermentation-metagenome-genome-assembly--contig:-NODE-1734-length-28252-cov-60.681385_pt1 | contig 28252 bp, 19 predicted proteins | sample MGYA00245777_ERZ724023 | MGnify/ENA primary metagenome ERZ724023 (study PRJEB28704, sample SAMN03018312) | fermentation metagenome | biome: anthropogenic terrestrial biome; feature: soil... | reverse complement strand
GTTTTGAAAGAATTAACCCCTTCGGTAATATCCTGCTGAATCTGGGCTTCATCAATCCTTTTACCGCAGCCGGCTACCAACAGTAGTAATCCAACAATTACGAGCAACAAGGTCATCTTTTGCATCCATGATTTCATGCTTAAGTCCCCTCCGTTTCCTTCATCCTTTAATGATCATCCGCCTCGCCAAAATCAAACCTGCCGAACCCGAATCCCCGGCGGTAGTTATCCCAATAGAAAGTCACCGTGGCCTCGATCTGATAATCGACAGTATTGGTCAACTTAATGGTGAGGGTATGCCAACCTTCGGACAGATCCGCAGGCAGCAGATAATAGATAGTGTTACCAGATGGTGTGATAGCCTGCTCTGCACCATCATCGATCTGAATGGTGACCGTTTCGACATCTGCTATTTCGCCAAGGATTTTCGCCAGCACTAATGAACCGCTGTTGATATTGACCGGGTTGTTCTCGTCATTGGCAGCAGTTGGCTTGATAAAGGTAACGAAGTGAGTCTGCACCGCTAATGTTGCCACCGCGCTAAAGACTTCCGCTGAAACTTCATTCCTGGTATTGGTGACTTTACATCTGTATTGGTATCCATTGCTAGTAATGGTAACAAGCGCGGTCGTATAGCTATGAGTGGTAGCCCCATCAACATTGCTCCAAACGCTTCCGCCGTCCGTTGACAGCTGCCACTGGTAGCTTAAAACTCCGCCTATGCCACCATCCGCCGTTTCAGCGGTGACGCTGAAGATTGCGGTGGTACCTTTGAGGATAGTGATATTCTGAGGCTGGTTGGTAATTGTCGGGCCTGCTACAACGCTTAAGGCGACTGAATTGCTAAAGAACGTGGCACTAACGCCTTCTCGGGTATTGATCACTTGGCACCGATACTGATGGCCGTTACTAGCGAAAGTAGCTGCTGGTGTGGTATAGCTATTAGTTGTAGCCCCGTCGGCATTACCCCAATTACTTCCGCCATCTGTTGACTGTTGCCATTGATAACTTAAGACCCCGCTTGCTTCATCATCTGGTAATTCGGCTGTAATACTGAAGGTCGCGGCAGCCCCTTCGGGAATAGTAGTGTCCTGAGGCTGGCTGGTGATGATGGGGCTTGCCACCACGCTTAGCATCGCTGCATCGCTTAATACTATCGCAGTAATTTCATCCTTAGTATTAGTAACAGCGCATCTGTACTGATATCCATTATCAGCAGACGTGACCGCCGCTGTGGTATAACAGTTTTCCACTGCATCCACGATTTCGCTCCAACTGCTTCCGCCATCTGTTGACTGTTGCCATTGGTAACTGAGGATTCCGCCCAAATTGGTATCAGTTGCCGTAGCAGTGACACTGAAGGTCGCGGTAGTACCACTGCCAACTATAATACTCTGCGGTTGCGCGGAAATTTTGGGCTTTTCCGGCCCTATTAATAGGATCTCGGTTGTCTCCAATGTTAACTCCGGAAATGTGGTATTAGTCATCTGACAGTAGATGGTCCGCTTTCCAAAACCATGGTCAAACGTGAATGTTCCGTTCACGGAGGTGGTAGGCTCAATCTCCAAACCGTCATTGCGATACCAGGTAAAAACGGTGTCCACTCCATTAACCACCGCTTCCGCGGATAAATCAATCTCGTTACCGATGACCACTTTTCCTCCGCTGCCTATTTGCAGTTCACTCTGTCGGGAATACCAGTAATAAGTTCCGTTAAAAAGCGGCAGTGTGCTAAAGGTTAATCGGTTGAAGCTGCAGCAAAGATAATCTAGAGAAGTACAACCGCTTACATTTAATGCGATCAGTTCGCTGACATAACAGTCAAGACGCTCTAAAGCCGTGCAGCCACTCACATCCAGCGCAGTTAATTTGCTGAAACGACAGTCAAGATCCACTAAAGCCGTACAGCCATTTACATCGAGTACGGCTAGTGGGTTGTAACCGCAAACAAGATCCACTAAAGCCGTACAACCGCTCACATCTAGTGAGGTAAGTCGGTTGGAACTGCACTTAAGATTCTCTAAAGCTGTACAGCCGCTCACCTTAAGTTCAGTCAATTGACTGTACTCGCAGGTAAGTATTGTTAAAGTAACATGTCCTCCAACATCTAGTGAGTTTAGTGGGTTGGAACTACACCCAAGCGTCAGTAAAGCCGTTAATCCGCTCACATCTATCGAGGCCAATTGATTGGAACCACACCCAAGCGTCAGTAACGCTGTACAACCGCTCGTATTAAGCGAGGTTAGTTGGTTGGAATAACAGTAAAGAGACTTCAAAGCCGAACAGCCGCTCACATCTAATGCGGTCAGTTTGTTGGAGTTGCACATAAGCTCCTCTAAAGCCGCACAACCACTCACCTTGAGTTCAGTCAATTCGTTAGAATCACAGTAAAGATCTTTTAAAGCCGTACAGCTACTTACATCTAGTTTGGTCAGTTTGTTGGAATTGCATTTAAGTTCCTCTAATGCCGTACAACCGCGCGCATTGAGTTCTGTCATTTGGTTGTAGTAACAGTATAGATTTTTCAAAGCCGAACAGATACTCACATCTAGTACGGTCAGTTTATTGGAAAAGCACTCAAGCTCCTTTAATGCCGTGCAACCGCTCACATCTAGTGAGGTCAGTTCGTTGTAATAACACTCAAGCTCCTCTAAAGCCGTACAGCCGCTTACATCCAGCGCAGTTAGTTCGTTGAAATCGCACTGAATCCGCTTTAAGGACAAACAACCGCTCACATCTAGCGCGGTCAGTAGGTTGGAGCCACAAAGGAGGTTTTCTAAAGCCGTGCAGCCGCTCACATCCATTGAAGTCAGTGGGTTGAAATCGCACCAAAGATCCATTAAAGCTGTGCAGCCACTCACATTGAGTTCGGTTATTTGTTCGTTGCTACAGCAAAGAAAATTTAAATCCGTACAACCGCTCACATTGAGTTCAGTTATTTGGTTGTTGACACAGAAGAAATAAAATAAAGCCGTACAGCCGCTCACATCCAGACTACCTACCAGGCCTTTCTTACTCCAATTAATCATCGAAACCCTTTTATCCGCTCCGTTATCCCATTGAACCCCCGCCCAAGTAGTCGGATCCCCCGGATCATAACTCGCACTTATTTTGTCGCCATTCTTGCCAGCCCCGTTTGGCAGTTCCAAAAAGGCCACCAACTTTTGGTAATTGTGCTCGTCATAGCCCGCCGGGGTTTCGTAGGCACGGACATCTTGGGATGCTGAACAAAACACTATCACAGATAATAAAACTACAACCCCCAAGACGCTTCCGATTGATCTTTTATAATGATAGATAATATTCTTGAGCCTGTCTCCTAACAAAGCAATCCCTCCAATCTACTCGCGCAGTTAACTGCCACAATATTAAATTGTTCGTCATATTTTGCCATTTCGGTAAATGTTGCAAGATTCGCCATATCTCGTTTGTTTCCTCTCCTGCAGTTACCTCCATCTACCAATACCCTCCCGTAATTCCACGTCCACGCCCGTCTTTGGCTCCCACTCAGATGGAAAAAACTTATCCCCTCTTCGCGCCAAATGTCGAAGAGGGGATATGAATGATTTACTCTTATTGATTATTGATTGTCACAAGGAAGGGTGTGCTCGGTTAGTGCAAATCAAAAAGTCCGAAGCAGAACCCTTGCGCCGCTTCTTCGCCACTCTTCGTGTTGCGCGCGCCTGCGCTGGTCTTATCCGAAACATAATAAACAATCGTCATCTTCTGGCAGCGCCAGATTCCCTGCAGATTGACCATCTCGCAGACTATCTGGCCTACGTCTGTAACAGTCTGCGGGATTTCCGGTTCCTGTGCTTGTTCCTTAATCTTAAAAGGAGCCATGGCGATGGCACCGCTGGCGCTCATGTTGCTGAAAACGATCGTCCCTAATTCCATGGTCAGGACATAACCATGGCCTGTCAGAGGTGCCTGCCGCCAATGCAATTGCTTTTCCTGATCTTCTTCTAATTCGGTTTTGAGTGTAGTGTAATTTTTATCATAGGAGCCGGTTCCTTCGCTAATAGTCAGCTTAAAGCTGTTATCCTGAACCAGGAAACCCAGCATATTGGCGACGTTATACGCCTGCACCGCGGTTTTGAAAGAATTAACCCCTTCGGTAATATCCTGCTGAATCTGGGCTTCATCAACCTTTTTACCGCAACCAGCTACCAACAGTAGTAATCCAACAATTACGAGCAACAAGGTCAACTTTTGCATCCATAATTTCATGCTTAAGTCTCCTCCGTTTCCTTCGTCTATTAATGGTCACCCGCCTCGCCAAAATCAAACCTGCCGAACCCAAAGCCCCGGCGGTAGCTATCCCAATAAAAGGTCACCGTGGCCTCGATCGCGTGGTTGGCCTTGTTAATCAACTTAATGGTGACGGTATGCCAACCCTCGGACAGATCCGCAGGTAGCAGATAATAGATGGTGTTGCCTGACGGTGTAATATACTTTGCGAGGCCTTCATCGATCTTGATTGTTACCGCCGCAACTTCTGCCATTTCTCCGATAATTTGCGCCAGCACCAATGAACCACTGTTAATATTAACCGGGTTGTACTCGTCATTGGCCGCTGTTGGCTTGATGAAGCTAATGCGATGGGTCTTAACTATTAAGGTTGCCGTCGCACTAAAGGCTTCGGCTGAGACTGCATTCTTGGTATTGGTCACTTTACATCTGTATTGGTACCCATTGTTAGCAAAGGTAACAAGCGCAGTCGTATAGCTATGCGTGGTGGCACCATCAACATTGCTCCAACTGCTTCCGCTATCTGTTGACAATTGCCATTGGTAACTTAAGACGCCGCCTGCGCCACTATCGGCCGCTTCCGCTGTTACACTGAAGGTTGCGGTGGCACCTTCGAGGATCGCAGTATCCTGAGGCTGGCTAGTGATCATCGGATTTGCCACTACGCTCAAAATTGCTGGATTGCTAAAGAACGTAGCACTAACGCCTTCCCGGGTATTAATCACTTGACACCTGTACTGGTGATCATTATTAGCAAACATAACTGCCGGTGTGGTATGGCTATTAGTTGTAGCCCCGCCGATATTGCTCCAACTGCTTCCGCCATTTGTCGATAGCTGCCACTGGTAACTCAGGATACCACCTATTCCAGCATCCGCCGCTTCAGCCGTTACGCCGAAAGTCGCGGTAGCGCCTTCGAGGACGGTAATATTCTGGGGCTGATTAATAATAGCTGGACTTGCTGCCACACTTAATGTAGCTGGATTACTAGAAACCGTGGCAGTAACACCATTCCGGGTATTGAACACCTGGCACCGGTATTGATTGCCATTACTAACAAATGCGACTGCCGGTGTGGTAAAGCTATAAGAGGTGGCCCCGCTGATATTACTCCATACACTTCCACCATCTGTTGATAGTTGCCATTGGTAGCTTAAGATACCGCCCTCGGCAGCATCCGGCGCCTCAGTTGATACACTGAAGGTCGCAGTTGCTCCTACGGGGACGGTTGTGTTCTGAGGCTGGCTGGTGATCGTCGGATTTGCCACGACGCTTAATATTGCTGGGTTACTGATTACTGTGATAGTAACACCATTCCGATTGTTAGTTACAGTGCATCTGTATTGCTGTCCATTATTAGGAAAAGTGGTTGCCGTGGTGGTATAGCTCTTGGTGTTAGCTCCATCGATATCACTCCAAACGCTACCGCCATCTATTGACAGCTGCCATTGGTAACTCAAAACACCGCCTATCCCTGCATCTGCCGCTTTCGCTGTGACAGCGAAAGGTGCGGCATCACCCTCGGGAATTATCCTATTCTGGGGTTGGCTGGTAATAGCCGGTCTTGCCACCACACTCAACATAGCTGGGCTACTGTGTATCAAAGCAGCAATGCCATCCCTAGTATTAGTTACAGTGCATCTGTATTGGCGCCCATTGTCAGCAAAGGTTACCTCTGTAATGGAATAGCTATTGGCGTTAGCTCCATCGATATCAAGCCAATTACGGCCACCGTCAGTTGACCGTTGCCATTGGTAACTTAATACACCACCCACTTCATCGTCCGCCACCTCAACTGCTATACTGAAAGTTACTGTGGCCCCTTCTATGACAGTAGTATCCTGAGGCTGGCAAGTTATAGTCAGGTTTATCACACTTAATATAGCTGGATTACTGAATATCGTGGCCGTTATTTCGTCCTTAGTATTGGTTATAACGCATCTATATCGGTTTCCATTATCAATAAAAGTGACCCCTCGTTCATAACTGTTGTCCACTGCGTCTTCGATATCACTCCAACCGCTTCCGCCATCTGTTGATAGTTGCCATTGGTAACTTAAAACTCCGCCTGCACCAGCATCAGTTGCCGTAGCAGTGACACTGAATGCCGCGATAGTACCGCTGATAACTGTAATGTTCTGCGGTTGAATACTTATTTCAGGCTTCACTGGCCCTGTTAACAGGATCATCTCTGTCTCTAATGTTAACTCCGGAAATGTAGCATTAGTCATCTGACAGTATATGGTCTGCACTCCAAAACCCCGATCGAACGTGAACGTTCCGTTCGCGGAGGTGGCGGGCTCAATCTCCGAACCATCATTTTTGTGCCATGTATAGACGGTTTCTATTCCATTAATAATCGCTTCTGAGGATAGGTCGATTTCATTGCCAATTACTACTTTCCCACTGCTACTTACTTGCATTCTACTCTGCGGGGAATAGTCGTATTGCGCTTTTATAAAAAGGGGCAAAGAAGAAAAGAGCAGCTCGTTGGAATAGCAATTAAGCGTCGTTAAGGCTATACAGCCGCTCACATCCAGGGTGGCCAGTTGGTTGTTTTGACAATTCAATTCCCGTAAAAGCATACTGTTGCTCACATCCAGAGCGGCCAGTTGGTTGGAATAGCACCTAAGCGTCTTTAAAGCTATACAGTCGCTCACATCTAAGGCGGTCAGTCGATTGTTTTGGCAAAGCAAATTCTGTAAAAGCGTACAATCGCTCACATCCAGAGCGGCCAGTTGGTTGGCATTACAAGTAAGCGCTATTAATGCCGTACAGTCGCTCACATCTAAGGCGGTCAGTTGATTATTATAACAATTAAGCGTCTTTAAAGCTGTACAACCGCTCACATCCAAGGCGATCAGTTGGCTGTACCAACAATAAAGGTTTGTTAAGGCCGTACAGTCGCTCACATCTAAGGCGGTCAGTTGATTATTATAACAAGTAAGCGTCTCTAAAACTGTACAGCCGCTCACATCCAAGGCGGCCATCTGATTGCTCGAACAGTCAAGATTCGTTAAGGCCGCGAAGCCGCTCACATCCAAGGCGGTCAGTTGGTTGCTGCTGCAGTTAAGATACGTTAAGGCCGAACAGCCGTTCACATCTATGTCAGTCAGTTGGGTAAAAGAACAATCAAGCGTCTCTAAAGCCATACAGCCGTTCACATCTAAGCCGGTCAGTTGGGTATGAGAACAATCAAGCGTCTCTAAAACTGTACAGCCGCTCACATCCAGGGCGGCTAGTAGGCTATAAGAACAATCAAGCGTCTCTAAAGCTGTACAGCCGCTCATATTCAAGGCCGCCAGTCGGTTATAAGAACAATCAAGCGTCATTAAAGCTGTATAGCCGCTCACATCTAAGCCGGTCAGTTGATTATTAGAACAATCAAGCGTCTTTAAAGCTGTACAGCCGGTCATATCTAAGCCGGTCAGTCGGTTGCTACTACAACCAAGCGTCATTAAAGCTGTACAACCGCTCACATCCAAGCCGATCAGTTGGTTGCGCCCACAGTAAAGGTTTGTTAAGGCCGTACAACCGCTCACATCCAAGTTACCAACAAGCCCAATAGAGTACCAGCTAATTCCATAGACCTTATTATCTGCCTCTTTATTCCAGAAGACCCCTCTCCAGGTGATCGGCTTTTCCGGATCATAATCCGCGCTTAATTTATCACCGTTTTTTTCAGCCCCATTTGGCAACTCTAAAAAGGCCACCAACTTCTGGTAGTCGTGATCGTTGTATCCATCGGGTGTAACGTAGGCATAGGTTTTTTGGGATATTAGGCAAAATAGCACCACTAATAATACTATCATCCCGAGAGCCGTTCGAATCCACTTATTGCGCATATCAACAGTTCTTCTCAATCTGCTGCCTAACAAGACAACCCCTCCAATCCACTTACGCGGCAAAACACCGAACAGATTCCCATCTATGTCGGTCTCTTCAAGCAATTTTGTTTCCCATTTGGCTATTGGCAATATTCGGCGCGCTTCGCCAATTCCCTCCATTTTACCAATGCCCTTTAGTTAACCCGCATGAAGAGGAGCTGCGGGAAGGAGACGCGGGGACGGCTCTTCTGTGCTACTTGCATATCAAAACTGGAAATCGCACAGAAGAACCGTCCCCTTGTGTCAAAACCCCTTGCAGAACCCTTCATCACGTGCTATATTTGTAAAGTGTTTAATTATTAAGCGCTTATCTTTTGCGCTATTGATCAACAGGAGTAGGAAAAATGAATCCAAATCTAAAAAAGGAATTTGTTAATTTGATGTTTCGCTTAAAGAAAATCCGTATCGCCCAGCTGCCCGGAGTCAATCTTCACATGGGCGAACTTTTCGTCATGCGGAAAATTGCTGCGCACCCCTTTAATTCAGATGCTAATTCAGAAGCTAATGTTGACATGACCGATATCCAAAACAGCCTTTGCGTAACAAAACCAGCTGTTTCGCAAATGTTTAATGCGCTCGAAAAAAAGGGCTATATCAGCCGCGAAATCGATCCCAGAGACCGCCGCAGATTTATCACAAACCTTACACCTGCCGGTGAGCAGATTACCATCGCCATGAAGGAACATGCTGATAAGGCTATTACCCAAACGATTACCCGCTTTGGGGAGGAGAATATGACCCAGTTGATTAACCTGTTCAATCACTTCATAGATATTATCGAAGAAGTTCAAACTGAATTCTTAGCAGCTGAAACAGAAGGAGCAGACGGAATAGACAAAGCAGAAGGAGCAGAAAAACATGATTAAGCTTGCCAGGTACTTGAAGCCTTTTATTCCCGGACTGATCATCGCCATTGTCCTGCTGTTCGCTCAGGCAGTCTTCGATCTGAATCTACCGAACTATATGTCCAACATAGTCAATGTAGGTATTCAGCAAAACGGCATTGCCGAGAGCACCCCCGCTGCTATTTCGCCAGCTGGATATACCTTTGTTTCGACATTCATGTCAGCTGACGAGCAAGCTTTATTGAATACCTCCTACTCCCTGAAACACGGCACCGATCAAAACGAACGCGGCAGGCAGTATCAGGAGATCTATCCCGCAGCGGCGTCCGCGCCAATCTATGTGTTGGTTGACGATCTTTCCCCTGAAACGATCGACCAACTTGACACCGCTTTCGGCACTGCGGTTTGGACCATGATCAACGTCATGCGCTCATTTGCCGCCATGCAGGGCATCCCGCAGGGAACTATGCCCGCCAACCCGTCCGTCGCAGGCACCGGCCCCAGCGCCCCCGGCGCCACCACCAACATCAACCCTGCAGCGCTGGACATTCAGTCCATCGACATTACCCAAGTCTATAAAATGCAGCCGCTGCTCGCCCAGCTGCCCCCACCCGTCTTCGCAGCCGCCCGCGACGCCGCCCTGCAAATGGACACCACGCTGCTCAAAAAGAGCGCCACCATGATGGTAAGTGCCTTTTATCAAGAACTCGGCTTAGATATTGGCGCTTATCAAAGAAACTACGTCATCCGGATCGGATTACTAATGCTCCTGCTGGCGCTGGGCAGTGGTGTCGCCACCATTCTAGTCAGCCTGCTCTCATCCCGCATTGCCGCTGGCACCGCCCGCAACCTCCGTAATGACATCTTTGAGAAGGCCAGCCACTTCTCAAACGCGGAATATGATCAATTTTCGACCGCCTCCCTCATTACCCGTTCGACCAATGACGTCATGCAAATCCAGATGTTGCTGGCCATTGGCATCAGAATGGTCTGTTACGCCCCGATTATGGCGACCGGTGGTGTGATCATGGCCCTTGAGAAATCAACCTCCATGAGCTGGATTATTGCCGTCGCCTGCGCGGTGCTTCTTGGCTTAATTATGATCATTTTTGCAATCGCCATGCCAAAATTCAAGGCCATGCAGAAGCTGGTCGATCGCATCAATCTCGTGGCCCGTGAAACCCTGAACGGTCTGTCCGTAATCCGGGCGTTCAGCACCAGCCAATTTGAAAAAGAACGCTTCGACAACGCCAACAAAGACTTAGCCCGCACCGGCCTGTTTATCAACAGAACCGTGACGTTCATGATGCCGGTGATGATGCTGATCATGAACGGCGTGATGCTACTCATTATCTGGGTCGGCGCACACCAAGTCTCCCAATCGCAAATGCAGGTGGGCGACATGATGGCTTTTATGCAATATGCCATGCAGATCATCATGAGCTTCCTAATGATTTCGATGATGTTTATCTTCATCCCGCGGGCGTCCGTCTCAGCCCAGCGCATTGCGGAAGTCCTGGAAACAGAGCCGTCAATTATCGACCCCGCCCATCCGCAGGCTATGCCTGCCTCTGCCAAAGGCTTTGTTGAATTCCGCAATGTTAGTTTTCGTTATGACGGTGCCGATGAGGATGCCCTGAAAAACATCTCCTTTGTAGCGAGGCCTGGTGAAACAACTGCCTTTATCGGCTCTACCGGCGCAGGTAAGTCTACGCTGGTCAACCTGATCCCGCGCTTTTTCGACGCCACTGGCGGCGCAGTGCTGGTCAATGGTGTGAACGTTAAGGAGCTGGCGCAAAAAGAGTTGCGCAGCCATATCGGATATGTGCCGCAGAAGAGTGTGCTAATGAGCGGCACCATCGCCAGTAATATCAAATACGGCAATGAAGCCGCCTCAGAGGCTGAAGTTGAGCAAGCTGCCCGGGTCGCGCAGGCGCTCGGCTTTATCTCAGAAAAACCGGAAGGCTTCAACGCGGAGATTGCCCAAGGCGGCACCAATGTTTCCGGCGGCCAGAAGCAGCGGCTTTCTATTGCCCGTGCCCTGGCCGTCAAACCGGACATTTTCATTTTGGACGATTGCTTCTCGGCGCTGGACTTTAGGACCGATGCCGCACTGCGCAAAGCTCTGAAAGATCACACCGGCGATAGTACGGTCATCATCGTGGCCCAGCGTGTCAGTACCATTATGAATGCCAACCGGATTTTCGTGCTCAATGACGGCGAGATTGTCGGGCAGGGAACCCACCAGGAGCTCTTGGACAGCTGTCCGGAATACTATGAAATCGCCGCATCGCAGTTTTCGAAGGAGGAACTCCGCCATGCCTGATCATAACAATAATAATCATATGGATCACAGAGATAATGGAGCATCTGGTGATACACGCAGCGCTATGACAGGTGGCCGGCCATTTGGTGGCCCGGGCGGCATGCGCCGCGGTCCCGGCGGCCGCGGTCCCGGTGGACCAGGCGGTATGCACGGCATGGGTGCACCTGTCGAAAAAGCGAAGGATTTCAAAGGCACTGTCAAGAAACTGCTGGTTTATCTCGGTGGCTACAAAATTGCGGTTTTGTTTGTCATGATTTTCGCAGTTTGCTCCACTGTGTTCGCTATTGTCGGCCCCAAAATCCTGGGCAACGCCACCACCGAACTGTTCAACGGCATCATGGGCAAGATCGCGGGCACATCCGAAGGCGTAGACTTTACGGCCATCGGAAGCATCCTGCTGCGGCTGATCGGACTCTATTTGATCAGTGCCTTGTTCCAGTTCATCCAAGGTTTCATTATGACAGGTGTATCCAATAAAATCACATACCGGTTGCGCAAAGACATTGACGAGAAAATCCACAATATGCCCTTTTCCTTTTATGACCGGGTCACTGTTGGCGAGGTGCTTTCTTTGATCACCAACGATGTTGATGTCATCAATCACAGCTTTAATCAGAGCATCACCCAAATTATCACATCGGTCACCATGCTGATTGGGATCCTGGTGATGATGTTCTCCATCAGCTGGCAGATGACGCTCATCGCCATTATGACGCTGCCCGTTTCATTGGTTGTAGTCGGTTTGATCATCAAGAAGTCGCAAAAGCACTTCGTCAATCAGCAAAAATATCTAGGCAATGTAAATAGCATCGTTGAAGAGAACTTCAGCTGCCATACGATCGTCAAGGCCTTTAACGGTGAAGAGCGCTCTCTCAAACAGTTCCGGAAAAGCAACAACACGCTCTACGCCTCAGCCTGGAAAGCCAACTTTTTATCCGGTCTGATGATGCCCATTATGAACATTATCGGGAATATCGGCTATGTGGTGGTCTGCGTACTCGGCGGCTACCTGGCGACGCAAGGCCGCCTGACCGTTGGCAATATCCAGGCATTTATTCAATACATGCGCCAGTTCACCCAACCCATTTTGCAGATTTCGCAGATTTCCAACGTCTTGCAGCAAACGATTGCCGCCTCCGAACGGGTCTTTGGTTTCCTTGATGAGGCGCAGGAGATTCCGGAAGCGCCGAACGCACTCACCATTTGCAGCAATGGTGACACCCCCCTGCCGACCGATGTTGCGATCGCTGGTCACATCAGCTTTGAGGATGTCAGTTTCGGATACACGGCCGACAAAATCGTGATCAAAAAGCTCAATAGTGATATTAAACCCGGGCAAACGGTGGCCATTGTCGGGCCGACCGGGGCCGGTAAGACCACGATCGTGAAACTGCTAATGCGTTTTTACGATGTCACCAGCGGTGCGATCCGCTTGGATGGTCATGATATCCGTGAATTTAAGCGGGATGAATTGCGCAGTGTGTTTGGGATGGTGCTGCAGGATACCTGGCTTTACAATGGTACCATTGCTGATAATATCCGTTACGGGAAGCTTGATGCTACTGATAATGAGGTCAGAGAGGCGGCCAAGGTGGCCCAGTGTGATCACTTCATTAATACTTTGCCGGATGGTTATCACATGGTGCTGAATGAGGAGGCCAGCAATGTCTCGCACGGACAAAAGCAGCTGCTTACGATCGCCCGCGCGGTGCTGGCTGATCCCAAAATTCTGATTTTGGATGAGGCGACGAGTTCGGTCGATACCAGAACGGAAATTCTGATCCAAAAGGCGGTGGCCAATCTGATGCGGGGCCGCACCAGCTTTATTATCGCGCACCGTCTTTCCACGATTCGTAACGCGGATCTAATCCTGGTCATGAATCATGGCGATATTATCGAGCAGGGCACTCACGAAGAACTGCTCGCGCAAAGAGGGTTCTATGCAAGTCTGTATGACAGCCAATTTGCGGAGGTTGGATAAGCTTGAGATTTTGACACACTTTTAGAGACGGATAATTAAGATTACGTGCCTTTCTACTTTGCTCCACGATTGCCTATGCTATATACAATAAATCAGGGAAATGTGGGCTGCGAAGCAAGACAATGTACAATTGTCCATCTTGTTTCTTCTGTTGAGCAAGTTGAAGCTGCTGGTTGCTCATTTTGTTTCACTGACGGGCATGCTGACATGGCTATCAGTAAATATTATCGTAACCCTGAACATCTTAGCCTTCTTGATTGGCCTCTTATGAAAAGTAGATACTGGAATGATACAATTGAGGACAATGACCGGAAGAGAAGACGACAGGCAGAATTTCTCGTTCACAGTTTCTTCCCCTTGACATTAGTCCAGGAGATTGGTGTATTTGATAACGACTACCGGAATCTGGCTACAGAGATTCTAAACAGGATGGGACATAATATTCCAATAAAAGTCTGGAACGGGTGGTATTTTTGAAACGAAAGGCAAAGGAGGAACCTTGATGGCCATTAATTATGTCACCGGGAACCTTCTAGAAGCGCCAGTCGATGCTTTAGTCAACACTGTAAATATTGAAGGGGTAATGGGCAAGGGAATTGCTTTACAGTTTAAGCAGGCATTCCCCCATAACTACGAAGTGTATCGCAAGTCATGTCAGAATAATGAGTTATGGCCTGGCAAACTTCTTGTAGTACCTACAGGTTCCCTGATGAACCCCCGAATGATTATTAATTTCCCAACAAAGCGCCATTGGAGATCCCGTTCCCAACTTGAAGATATTGACGCTGGATTGCGCGCTCTTGCAGAGCTAATCCCACGGCTTGAAATTGACTCTCTGGCTTTGCCCCCCTTGGGATGTGGGAACGGAGGACTTGACTGGGCTATAGTTCAGCCGCGGATTCACGCCGCACTAAATGGAATTCCAGATGTATCAATACTGGTATATGAACCTAAAGGTGCACCCGCAGCTAAAGAAATGATGGTCTTGACCAAAAGGCCAATGATGACACCTGGCCGTGCAGCACTTATTGCCCGGTTATGACCTTTCTCTGCTGGAAATACAAAAGCTGGCTTACTTCCTTCAATCTGCAGGAGAACCTCTTAAACTGAACTTTGTCAAAGGTAAGTACGGACCTTACGCGGAAAATCTCAACCACGTATTACAGCGAATTGAAGGGCATTTTATCAGAGGCTACGGGGATAGAAGCATAAATTCCAAAATTAGCCTGCTTTCAGGTGCCCCGGAAGAAGCGGAGAGTTTTGTCCAATTCCACCCCGAAACGCTGGAACGGTTAGAACGAGTCTCGACACTAATTGATGGTTTCGAAACGCCCTATAGTATGGAACTTTTGTCTACAGTTCACTGGATAGCTCAGGAGGAAAATTCAACAGCCGAGCACGATGCTGCAACGGTAGTAGCTGGTGTTTGGTCTTGGAACGACCGTAAAAAAGCCCTCTTTAAGGTGGATCACATAAAAATGGCTTTGGAACGGTTAAGAAACCAATGTTGGCTCGGTTAAACCATCCAACTTGCCCGGCATAACGCCGGGCTATTTTCTAAATTGGTGGATCCCATATCGAAAGGTGGCACCTCCAATGTACGATATCGCCATTATTGGTGCCGGTCCGGCCGGTGCGACCCTCGCCAGGCTGATCGCCCCCAAATATAAAGTCCTGCTGATTGAGAAACGCCGCCTTGATGACCCGGCTCGCTACGAAAAAAACGGCAAATGCTGCGGCGGACTGTTAGCCCCTGATGCCCAGGCTGTGCTGGCGCGCCTGGGACTGGGACTGCCCAATCACGTACTGGCAGATCCGCAGATTTTCGCTGTGCGCGCCATTGACTTCAACGGCGGCAATGAGCGTTTTTATCAAAGGCACTATATTAACATCGATCGCACCAAATTCGATTTGTGGATGGCAGCGTTGATTCCGGGCACGGTGGATGCCAAATGGGGCTGCCGCTGTACCGGCTTTTCCCGCACCGATGAGGGCTATGCACTGCGTCTCGCCAACGGCACCGGCACCGGCACCAACAGCTTTACGGAACAGGCCAGAGTCGTTGTCAGCGCGGAAGGATCCACTTCGGCTCTGCGCCACTTGGTGCTGCAGCAGCGGCGCGATCCGCGCGATCCGCGAGATCCACGCGAACAGCACGATCCGCACGATCCCATCCCCAAATACGTCGCGATTCAGGAATGGTACCGCACAAAGAATCACCACCCGTATTACTCAGCCCTGTTTGACAGCCGTATCACCGACTTTTACGCCTGGACTATTCCCAAAGGGGAGTACGTCCTGTTTGGTGCCGCCCTCAAACCTGGTCCGGACGCCCCGGCAAGGTTTGTCGAACTCAAGGACAAGCTCTTTACGATTGGCCTACTATCCGGAGACCTCCACAAGAAGGAAGGGGCCCTGATTTTTAGGCCCTCCCGACTGCGCCACCTTCTTACCGAATCTGATGATATTGCTTTTATCGGAGAGGCGGCCGGCTGGATCAGCCCCAGTTCTGCCGAAGGTTTGAGCTGGGCTATGGAAAGTGCCATCGCCATGGCGCACTCGCTCGCGTCCGGCCTTCCCGGCGCCAGCCGCCGCTACCGTTTCCTTACGGTATCGATGCGCCGCCACCTGCTTAGCAAAACTCTGAAAGCGCCCTTCATGTACCATCCTTTGCTGCGCAACCTGGCCATGCGCTCAGGTCTATTCAGCCTGGAACCGGCTGAGGTTACGCCTTCTTACAAAAAGTAGGACTATCCCTAACATGAGCGAATAAAAAACACCTTTGCAGTACCATTAAAATACAAATGGGACATTATTCTCCGTTTTTGACAATCTGAAACATTCCCCTGCCACCCCACAAAAAAAGAACGACTATTCCTAAAATAGACGAATAAAAAAACGTATTTTATATATCATAAATTGCGAATGGGAATGTCCTTTTTCCTGTAATCACTCGTCTTTGAAGAGGACCCCATTTTTAACATATATTGGCTTGCCCAATCCAATTTTATTGTATTATAGGGAGGTCGGCTGAATGAAAAGACTGGTAATGTTACTGATCATCGCCACCACGATCGTTGCTTTCACCGGATGCGGCCAATTAAATGTCACGGGGGTGATTAAGAGCGCCCTGAACGCCAAGTTAATCGAGGAACCGGTCGTTTTGTACGTCGATGGAGAGGCAATTACTGTCACCGGCGGTATGTTTACATTGGAAGAAGTAAAAAAAGGTCCCCACACTTTACGGGTTGAGCATCCGGGATTTGTGAAATACGAAAAAACCTTTGAACTTGATGCTGGCAGCCGCCTTGTTATTGCCCTCTTTTCAAAAAGCGAACCCTTCATGCATATTTCATGGGCGAATGAGGCCAATCAGTATGCTATTGGCATCAAAGTCTTTAATGGCCAAATATATGTCTCCTCAAGCACCAATATTTTACGCTATTCAATAGACGGGACATTCATCGATAATTTTGTGACCGGCCTTACATCACAATGTTACTTTATTACCTTTGATGACGCGGGCAATCTATGGGGTGTCGATGAAGCAGGCAAGATTCATCGTTTCAATTCCAGCGGCGCGATCGCCCGCACATATGAAGGATTGCTCAGTGCCACCAACAATTGGGGGTTAGCACTGGATCAAACCTATATCTATGTAAGCGACATAACTACAAACAAAATTAAAAAATATAAACAAGCGGATGGTGTTTTTGTCGCGGATATCGGAACAGCAGAAGGTATAGCGTTTAACACAGTTACCCAGCTGGTATTTGGCCCTGATGGCAACCTGTATGCGGCAGACACTATGAATGGTCGCATGGTGGTGTTATCAGCCAGTCTGAGCGTGCTGCGCACTTTCAGCGTCAAAGATGATGGCGAGGCGAATCCCTGGCCAATAGCGCTGGCCTTCGGTCCTGACGATTGCTTATATGTCCATGATCGCATGAACGATTGTATTAAGAAAATCTGCCCGGATGATGACATCATCCAAAAAATCCCCACGTCATCCATGTTTGTGAATGGGTTAGCCTTTGATGACTTTGGCAACCTGTATGTCACGGATAACTCGATGAATCCCTTAATTCATGCCTATTACTGGGACCGCGGAATAGACAGATAAAACACCGTCCGCATAATCCTTCCGATGCATGTGCAAAATGCAAAGAGGCGCTTCTTTTTAGAGAAGCGCCCCGGTTCTATTAACTCATATATTGCACATGCAGCGGGAGGGTTTCTATTGGCGAATTCCGGCACTTCCACCCCGCCGTTCCAACCACGGCGGGTTTTTTTTGAACAGCGGGCGATGGCTTACCCGCTCGCACAGGAGTTATATGACCGATTTACGGCTGACAAAGTCCCGATTCGCATGATCGAGTCGCACAACCGGGTCACCGGAATCCCCGGCGGCACCCCGCAGATTGCCTACCGCGAAGCCAAGCGCACCCTGGTCGTCGGGGTCAAAGTTGGCCTAGAGTTTGATACCTGCCGTCCATCAGCAGATTATGAATTTGCCATGGGTACCAGCTGCCCGGGAGGCTGCCAGTATTGCTACCTTGCCACAACACTTGGACGTAAACCATATGTGCGTGTCTATGTTAATATTGATGAAATCCTGGCCTCTATCAAACGCCATATTGAGGCACGACTTCCCGAAACAACTTCTTTTGAAGCGTCCAGCACTTCCGATCCCCTGGCTGTTGAACATTTAACCGGCAATCTGGGCCGCGCCATTACCTTTTTCGGCCAGCAAGAACATGGTCTGCTCCGATTGACGACCAAGTTTCACTTGGTGGACTCTCTGCTGAATCTGCCGCACAACGAACGTACCCGCTTTCGTTTTAGCGTCAATTCCGAAAAGATCATTACCACTTATGAGCAGCAGACCGCCGCGCTCTCCGAACGCCTGACTGCCGCCGCCAAAGTAGCGCGGGCCGGTTACCCACTGGGCTTTGTCATCGCCCCGCTCTTTTTATACCCCGGCTGGCAAGACGACTATGGAAAGCTGCTTGATGACCTACAAGAAGCACTGGGAACAATCAACCCTGCCGGTGACAACCTGACTTTTGAACTAATCCAGCATCGTTTCACTAAGAGCGCCAAACGCGTAATTCTGGAGCGTTTCCCCCATACCAGCTTGGATCTCAACGAAGAAAACCGCATGTACAAGTGGGGCAAATATGGGCGTGGCAAATATGTTTACCCTAAAGAAGCAGCTCAAGAACTCGAGCAATACATGAACGCTGAAATTATGCGGCGTTTCCCACAAGCCAAAGTGGAATACTTCACCTGAATTATCACCCCCTCAAAACGCGGCAGCGCCGCCACAGCACTTATTGATAACTATAATTCACAAAAAGGAGCGGGTACAATCAGAAAATTCAGGCGCGTCGATGGCGGTCTGGCAGCGGAAATCGGAATAACAGACGATAGCGCGTTGAAGGAACCCGCTCGACTAATCTTTGGCCCCGATGGTTACCTATATGCAGCAGTCTTTGATCGCATCGTCGTTTTGACCAAAGACCTTAGTGTACTGCGTACCTTCAGCACCACGGTAGATGACGAGACGGAATCCTGGGTATCGGCGATGGCCTTCGGTCCTGATGATTGCTTGTATGTCTATGATCTAAAGAACCACAATTTTAAAAAATTCGGTCCGGATGGTAGCTTCATTCAAAAATTCTCACCCTTATTATACCGACCGGAAAGTTTATGCCTATAGTTGGAGCTATTGAATAGAGCGATAAAATCTACTCCCGCTAACTTTTGGATGAGGGAAGCTGAGTGCGCCGAGGCGCTTCTGCAAAAGAAGCGCCTCTTTCATTACCCATATGCCTCACATGCCGCATACGCCACGCGCGCCATGCATTCCAAGCGTTCCAAACTTATCAAGCATGCCGTCTGCAGAGCTCATCCCGCAGCCTGAACTATCTTTGTCAGCGCTGCCCCGACCAACCCGCCACCGGCGGTGCCGATCGTCATCCAAAACCACCCGCCCAGCTCAGAGGCTGCCGGGAACAGTTCGTCAAGCGTGATGTATAGCATCGCTCCGCCCGCAAAGGCCAACGATAGACTCGTGGACAGCGCGGATAACTCCCCAAAAAAACCGCCGAGTGCCGCTCCCACTCCCATCGGCAGTTCCACCAATACCAGCGCCCAAATGACTTTCCTGATGCGAATGTTTCCCAGTCGCATGGCGGCTGCCATTACCATGCCTTCCGGAATGTTGTGTAGGGCCATTAACAGCGCCAATCCAATCCAGCCACCCGGGTTGGTGCTGGCCGTATAGACCGTACCGAGTGCCACCCCTTCCGGAAAGTTGTGCAAGGCAATGCCCAGCCCAAGCAACAACCCGGTGCGGGTATAGCGCGACAGTCTTCGCGTTCGATTCCGCGACAGGCTCGTTAGGCCCTGATCCAACAACCTGATCAGCGCCACTCCAGTCAGGGTGCCGATCAAACAGGCTGCCCATCCGCCAGCTTGCCATGATTCCGGAATCAAATCAAAAAATACGACCGCCAGCATCACCCCGCCAGAAAAGCCAATTAACAGCGTTTGCGTGCGGTGCGACGGACGTTGGAACGATAACACAAACAAGCCGCCGGTTGCAGTTCCGGCCAGCCCTATCATGAACCCCATTAAGGCAGCCCCAATTACGGCCAGCGCCATCTAACTCACTCCTGCCTGACTCCTTCTCAAGGAATCATATGGCGGCGTTGGCCAAGTTATGTCAAAACTGCCGCGCATTGAACCCGGCTTGGGAAGAGAAACTAATAGAGAACGGCTTTTAGGGAAAGGAAAGGTTGGCACATGCAATTAGGGAATATTGGGGCGTTACTGATTGCCGCCCTGTCGGGGGCAGCCATGGCGGCTCAGGGTACCATGAATTCAGTATTAGGAAAAACCGTAGGATTGTGGCAGGCGACACTGGTCGTTCATATCCTGGGAACCGCCCTTTCGGCGCTGGCTGTGTTCACCATCGGCAAAAGCGATTTATTACTCAAAATTGGCTCCGCCAACCCGATTAGCTGGTTTGGCGGCGTGCTGGGTGTCATGATCGTCTTCGGTGTGGCAACCAGCATGTCCCAGGTAGGCGTATCACCCGCGACCACCGCTATCATTTCTGCCCAGCTGCTAGCGGCGTTCCTGATTGATCAGCTTAATTTTCTGGGCGTCAAGCAGATCCCATTTCACCCGATCAAACTGGCTGGCGCGGCCATGATCATTGTGGGGGCCTGGATCATCTTAAAGAAATAGCGGGTTTTATTACTCGCCCGCCTCGGTCTCTTCCCCTGCCGCCCCGGTTTCTTCTTCAACCGTCTCGGTCGCTGCCCCTTCATCGGCCTCAAGATCTTCTTCCACCTCAAGATCTTCCGCAGCCGGATCCGACGGATCGATGAGCGTCAGATTCTTACGCACCACGAGCATTTTCTGGGCGGGAATACTAATCTTGATCGGAATACGGGTCTCCGGGTCCAGCCAGGCATCCATAATCAATGTACCGCCAAAATTCAGCGCAACTCGACGCGCCTGCAGCGTCGTGCCTTCGATTGCAGCCTTTTCCGAACCGCGGTCCTCAATAGTGACGCTCAACAGACTCATCGTTGTAGGAATCAAGACCTGCGCCTTAAATGCGCCCGGGGCTATCGGGGCCGCCGCGGCCGCGGCCGTTCCGGATGCTCCCGCCACACCCGCCACCGCCTCTTGCTCCCACTCTAAGCCGCTCACCAGATACATCAACTGAATCCAGACATTGTTTTCCCATACCAGATAGTTCTCTGGCAGGTTTATGGTTCCGTTCTGCACGCCGGATGCATGCTCCGCCCGGTACTGGCATTGAGTGGCGGTAAAAGTCACATCCAGCTTTTGAGTCGCACCGCGCACATCCGCTTCCAGATAATATGTTTCCGGACGCCTCGTGAAATTGTTTAAAATGAGCATGCTGCGCATTTTCAAAGGCTGCGGGGCAATCATTTCCGTTTCGGAAGAGATAATGATGCGCTGATCGTCATTCACAATCATGCTGCGTTCAATACTGACCACAACATCGTTCAATGACATTTCATATTCAACGACATAATCGGCGGCCGCTACCGGCCAGGCTGCCGTCAATACAACCGCTGCCGCCATGATCAGTGCTGCCAGATAAACCGGTTTTGACTGTTTCATAAGTAACCCCCGATTCTCTTCCGAAATATCCGTTCAAAATTACATAAGCTGAGGCTTTGGTGACCACAATATATGGCGAAGGAAGCCTGGGAGGAGAGCATATGGCAAAAATAAAAAGTAGAATCGACAATATTGTACAGGACTATCTGGATTCCTGGAAAGATCCTTATAGCGATTTAGACGATCTGGACCCTTCCGAAAAAATGGATTTACTAAACACTATACAAGAGGAGACCGGGATTCTCCTCGACGAATTTGACATGCAGGAACTCTCCGAAAAGATCGATCTGTCCATCAACGACATCATTGAGCGCCTGGATCAAACGCCCGAATAAGATTACTTTTTAGAGAGCCTCGCGTTCAAGCGAGGCTCTCTGCCACCATTTAGTACAGTTCTGCGATTCTCTCAATCAGCTCCGCTGTCACATAGCGTTTAATGCGAACTTCCTCAAGATCGGTGTCCATCGTACGGCCATTACGGTAGCCGATCAGCTTGCCAAAACCGCCAGCCTTGACCATGCGGTAGGCTTCGCGCCCGAATTCGACTGCGCGGGTGACTTCGTAAGCGGTTGCGTCGCCGCCGCGCGCCACATAGCCCATGATATGGCAGCGAATCGTGGACCCTAATGCGCGCTGCAACTGATCGCGCAGCCCATAACCGATACCAGCCAGTTTTTTGTGTCCAAAGGCATCGACGACCTGTTCAATACGCTCACAGCCTTCAAGCTCACAACCCTCAGCCACCACGATAATACAGCCATTATTGCCTTTTTGATGAGCGTCGGCAATTTTGGCGACAACCGCATCAAATGAAATGGACATCTCTGGAATAACGATCGCTTCTGCTTCCGTGATCAATCCGGAAACAGCCGCCAACCAGCCGGTTTCACGGCCCATCGTCTCGACAACTACGTCCTGCCCGTGCGATGCAGAGGTGGTTTTCAGACTGCGAATATCCTCAACAATGCGGGTGACCGCAGTATCAAACCCGATACAATAATCGCTGCCGCCGACATCATTATCAATTGTCTGAGGCAACCCAACCGCTTTCAGACCGAGGCTACAGAAATGGTCGGCGACCCCCAGTGTGTCATCGCCGCCAATGGCGATAATCGCATCCAGATTGAATTTATCGGCCACTTCCAGCGCCGTGTCAAAACCGTTCTCGACCTTAAACAGATTAGTCCGCGAGCTGCCGATCATTGTCCCACCGGCATACATAATGTGCGCCGTATTCTCGAGCGTCAGCCGTTTAAGATTGCCAAGCAGCAACCCTTCCCAGCCCCTTAGAATTCCGTAGACTTCATCACCATTGCGATCAGCCTGTGTCACGATCGTACGAAGCACGGCATTGATCCCTGAAGAATCACCGCCTCCGGTCATTACGCCGATCCTCATCTATCGATACCTCCCTGGATTTAGTGATCATATTTAGAGCCGCATTAAGCTACGCAACTGCGCATTCCACTCATTCTGACATCATCGTAACAAAATTTATATATTCAACAAAGATCTATTTTTCCCTGCCGCATTCCATGCCTAACCTGCTAGAAAGCCGGCCCCGTCTCGATCAGGCCGGCTCCCTCATAACCAAAGTGTCGCAGCTACCGGCCGCCGGTCAACGACCACCGGCTTTGATCACACCTTAGATCTCTTCCACCCCGGTGTTTGTAATCCTCCTGAATTTAACTTCCCGACCATTATCAGCATTAATGTAGACTAAGAACCGGTCATTCCCGATGGTTCCTTCCACTTCATAGCAAAGCACTTCCCGGAACAGCTCATCGACAATCACGGCTTTACGCGTCCGGCCCACCTTCAGATGCGGGTTGATAATCTTCGTAATCTGCGGTAGTGTCAGACCGCCTGTGCCTGGTTGCTGGCGTTCATGATGAAATACCAAGTAACCGCTGGCATCATAGGCTAAAATCTGACCGTTGTCCCGGGCGACCTGAATTTTGACCGCGTCGGGATAATAAAAGACATCGCCTTTGACTGGCACAAACGTGATTTCCGCGATGTTCTGAAAATCAGCGTACATCGCGACCTTCATATTTTGGTAATTTTTGGTCCGCAAGAACTCCTGGGCGGCCTGAATGGACTCTTCCAGGGATATTTTACTGCTGCCAACGCCGCGCTCCTCGAGCATCCACAGCACATGGCCGCCTTTGCGGGTTAGTTGTAGTCGGATCACATTTCTGGCGTCGCGCTCCGGCGGAATGGCTTCCACAAAATAGACCGGGATTTCGCCTTGTGACAGCGCTTCGGTATTGAATTGGAAGTTGGACAGATCACGCCCCTCTAAAAACTTCTGCGCTTTGGCGACCGCCTGCTGCGCATTAATGTCGTTTCCGCTAATGCCAACCGGCTTAACTTTGACATTGAGTGTGTTTCCGTCAAAACTGGGGTCTGGCAGACGGCGCAAGCCATCCTCGACCATGATAAAGTTTTTGGTGATTTGGCCGGTATTGCCTTCCACCGCGCCAAAGGCTGCCGCAGTTTGCGGCGAACCTTCGTCAACCCAGCGGATGGCGCTGTCAAAAACGAAGGTCTGCATTTGATCCAACTCGCCGGAAAGAAAAGCGGCTTGTTCTTTGAAATCGCGCACCACGTTCCAATCCTTTTCCGCCAGGTTTTTACCTTCGGCTGATTCCTCGCTAATTCGGTAACTGAACGACATAAGCTTGGCTAAGAAATTACGCGTTGCGGTCAGATCAACATCGGTGAGCGGGAGGGCAAACAAATTTTGCTGAGCGGAATAACTGTGCCGCCAGATATCGTTGAATACCTTGTTGGTCTGAACCGGCGTATTAACGACCGAAGCTTTCGCCAGCAAATTTTCCATACCATTAACATGGTAGGTAAGTTCGTGAAACGCACGCTGAAAATCGTTTTCGGCCTGCAGCTCCCAAGCCTGCCTGGACCGCATTTGCAAAAAGCCCCATACGCCAGTCAGGACTAAGGCCACGACCAAAACCGGTACCAGCCATCTGCGCATCTATAATTCATCCTTTCTTACCTGTCAAAACATCATGCTTGGTTATTATTCTTTTCTTCCACTCCCGTCTTTATGCCGAACTGGCTGGATATACCGTCATGGATGTACCCGGCATAACTGGCACTGTATGGTTTGATTATCTCCTTGCGTATAAGGAAATAATACCGTTCGGAGGTGATTTTGCATGTTCAAAAACGGCGTCTTGACTCCTGATATGGTTTCACAGGGCGAACCGGTCACAGTAGAATACGATGGCCTACTGTCCCGTTGCGGTGCTGACCATATCTATTTGCACTACGGGTTTGACGGATGGCATGATTCCCGCACCATCCCGATGAGCCATCGCCCGGTGGCGGGTTATATGGCTACCATCGTTGCTGATGGTTCGGAGGAAGTTAATTTTTGTTTCAAAGACAGCGCTAATAACTGGGATAACAATAGCGGCTGGAACTGGAACTGCAAAATAAAATAACTCGCCGCAGTAAGAGGCACCAATAGCAAGCGCCACCTTTTTCCGGACACTAAAAAACGGTCGGCTGAAAGCAGTCGGCCGTTTTAATTCCGGAACCTTGGGGACGGTTCTAAAAGTGCCAAATCCCACAAAAAGGCAATCGGCACTTTTAGAACCGTCCCCAAGGTTCCAAGTTCAAAGTTCTAAAGCATCAGGACTCTACTGGTATCCAATCTGCCAAGCGACCTTTCCGGACGCCTGCCATCATTTCAGCCAAATTTGCCACAACGCAGGCATGATTAGGAATTACCTCCACAACATCACCGATTGCCAAATTGGAATCTGGAGACAGCGTTACGACACCGTGCTCTTCGGAAAGACGTTCAATGACCGCCTCTTCAAGCACCCTGCCCTTATGAATAATCAGGCCGTATCCTTTGACGCCCGGGCCGTGTTTACCAAGATCACTCGATAGTGTTTTGGAGCCGCAGTCCAGTACCACCCGGCCCGGTTCCGGATTACTCACGACATGAGCGATTACCCGCAGCGCACACTGCTCCAGCCGAGCTGAACCGAGCGCCAGCTGCGTGCGATCATGAAAAACGTAATTACCCGGGCGAATTTCGGTCACGCCAGCTTCTTTCCCAACGATATGAGCGGTGGGGGTTGATCCCATACTCACTACTGACGGTGGGAAACCAGCGTCAGTGAGCTGTGCGGCAATAGTCCGCATTGTGGCTGCGGCTTGTCTGCCAATCTGTTCAACTTCAGCTGGACTTTGCGCTCCATAAGAATGCCCCTCATGGGTCATAATACCGCGGAAATTGAGCCCCGGCAACTCCTCTACCAGCCGCGCCAGGACTACTGCATCCGCCCCGGAAGTAACTCCACAGCGATGCTGGCCGGTATCTATTTCGATCATGACATCCATTTCAGCATCAGATTCACCGAGGACCGCGCTCAGCATTTTCACACCATAGATGCTGTCAGCAGCTACGCCGATTCGGACAGTCTCGCTGAGACGTGCCAACATTTCCAGCTTGTTTTCTCCCACCACGGTGTAGGCGATAAAGATGTCATCAAAGCCGGCCGCTGCCATGGCCTCCGCCTCACGTACAGTAGCAACAGTAATACCGGTCGCTCCGTGCGCCAACTGCATTTTGGCGATCTTGGAGGACTTGTGCGTCTTAATATGCGGTCGTAGCGCCACCCCATTGGCAGCCGCGAACTGTCCCATTTCTTGGATGTTGTTCTCCAGGATATCCAGATCCACTGTGACAATCGGCGTCATTAAAGTACGCATGATATTTACCACCCCGGCTTGATTATTAATGCTGAGCTGCGCTAAGCGTAAAAGAAAAAAACGCAAAAAAAGAGCGCAGTAGCTTAATTTACAGTGCATACTTCGCTCTTCTATTCGGAGATCCTGTTTTAGTTTTTGTTTTGGTAGCGTGCCAGCCAGCCAGCTGGCTGGCTGGCAACTTCTTCGCTGGGCTTAGTCAGGATCAATAATCAGCTTATTATTAACGCCGATAATCTGATTACGATGTTTTCTGGCAGTTTCGCGCACAGCTTGCTCCACGCGCCGTTTCTGCTCTTTATTTTTAACAGCGCCTTCTACCTGGATTTCACCATTCACGACCGCGAAAACCAGGGGTGCCTCCCGCACAAACGGGTCATCCAGCAACTCATCCATGATTTCGGTGACAATAATGGATTCCACATCCGGATTTACGGACAGCTCATTACGTACAGAGCGAACCCCTTCAACTGTCCCGGCCATTTCAACTGCCAATTCCATATCTTCCGCTTTGGTAACACTACCTGTAAGCGTCACAACGCCGCGATCCGTTTCAGGCCTGATCGCACTGCCGGTTAACTGCGGAAATCCCGCCAGCACCCGATCTACATTCGTTGTCAGAGTGGCGGAATCATGTGGCCAGCTTTCTTCGACCTTCAGATTACTTCTGATCCCTCGAACTCCTCTGGCCTTGGCTGCGGTGCGGACAGCTTTGCGCTCAGCAGCCAGCGAATCTACCCGGCCTTTCAGATGGGCCACGCCGCCATGGACATCCACGCCAATGTGGACTAGCTGCGGATCAGCGTGCAATTCCTCGGCTACTTCAAAACGCACGGCGTCATCATTGATATCGCCATCTGTGCAGACTGTTACACTGTTCTCCACCCCGAAGATGCCCCTGATACCGCGAGCGATCTCTTCGGCCTGGATTTTTTCCGCCAGCACATCCACGATCCCCTGCAAGTGCACCACTCTGCCGCGATCAACTGCGACCTTAAGATCATAGGGCCGCAAAAGCTGTTCGGCCGCCAGTGCCTGCACTACCTGGGATTCCAGTTCACCGATGCTGCGTTTAGGCAAACCGTTCCCTCCCCATAAATACTTTACCTGATATATCTATGTCTCTCCCAAAACGAAAAGCATATACGGATAAAATGAAAAGCATCCACAGTCGCGGCCATTGTCCTCCACAGTTCCGTATAATCCGCAATTCCGCAATAAAGGACTGAACAACCTTCATGCGGAATAGAACAGGGAAGACGCGGGGACGGTTCATGCGTCTTCCCCGCGTTTTGTCAAGCTTCGCCAATCAAATCCTCAGCAAAACAATTTTGGGAGAGGGGATCGAGAAAAGATGTTGCCAGAGCAAGTATTAGAATTGATGAAGACCAGACGCGCCGTGCGCAAATTTGAGGACCGTCCTCTGACAAACGCACAGATTAACATGCTACTGGAAGCGATGCGCTGGGCCCCTTCTGGCGGCAACCGCCAACCCTGGGCTTTTTACGTGGTCAAATCGCCCAAAGTAAAGCGGGAACTAATTGCCGCCGCCAAGGGGCAATCATTTATCGCCGAGGCCGCGGTCATTATTGGCGTGGCGGCTGTAACCGGACGTTCCGCGGAACGGTATGGCGAACGTGGCGCGCAACTCTATGCGCTGCAGGATACTGCCGCTGCGGTACAAAACTGTCTGCTGCTTGCCAAATCAATGGGCCTCGGTACATGCTGGATTGGTGCATTCAAAGATGATGCAGTTGCTCAAGTGCTGGGGCTGCCAGAAGGCCAACGCCCGGTGGCGCTAATCCCGATCGGATATCCGGCTGAAGAACCGGCCCCCAGACCAAGAATGGAACTGCAGGAAATTGTCACGATAATAGACTGATTTGGAATAATCACTATAAATCGAGTAGGGCAACGCTAAGTGATCAACTTGGCGTTGTCCCTCTCACAGAACCGTGCGTACGGGCCACATACACGGCTCCTAATAAATCTCAGTCGTTAACACTCATAGTAACGATGCAAGATGCCAACCTCGTATCTTTCGA
>ENA-UOOK01001733-UOOK01001733.1-fermentation-metagenome-genome-assembly--contig:-NODE-1733-length-28267-cov-8.532787_pt1 | contig 28267 bp, 20 predicted proteins | sample MGYA00245777_ERZ724023 | MGnify/ENA primary metagenome ERZ724023 (study PRJEB28704, sample SAMN03018312) | fermentation metagenome | biome: anthropogenic terrestrial biome; feature: soil; material... | reverse complement strand
AATTATAGGTAGCATAAAAAAATTAAATTACATGAATTTATGACGTTTCATATAGTTTCGGCACTATCATTGTAGCAAATTCTACATCGTGATTATGTCCTGTATTAAAAGCTGTTAATTTTTAGCATTATAAAGGCGCAAGATTTAAGAATCTTACGCCTTTATTATTCGATACAATCATCTTTGTTCCTCAGCGATTCAAGCTATTGGGTATATTATTTTTGGACTTTATTAATCAGTACTTAAACCTTTATTCTCGCAGTGTTGCGCCAAAAGCATTTTTAAGCTCTTTAAGAACTTTTTCCATTACTTTGTTAACATCCTCGTCAACAAGGGTTCTGTCGTATGCACGGAATATAAGGGTATATGCCATGCTCTTCATCCCCTCGGGAACCTGCTCTCCTTTATAAATATCAAATATGTGGATATCCTCGAGGATATTCCCGCCCTGTTTTTTCAGAACTTTTTCGATATCCCTTGCCATTATCTCATCCTTAACTAAAATCGCAATATCTCTTTCGACTGCCGGATATTTTGGTAGAGGCTTGTATTGTCGTACCATATCTGCCTTTTCAATAACAGATGCCACATCCAAAACAGCGATATATGTGTTGGTCGGGCAATCAAAGTTATCCGCTACCTCTGGGTGTATGGCTCCAATATAGCCTGCTATTTTATCTCCAAGCAAAATTTGCGCTGTTTTCCCAGGATGGAAATATGGCAGATTCTTTTCAGGAGTAAAATCCGCATTATGAATATTCATCTGCAAAAACAGTTGCTCAACTATGCCTTTTAAATGATAAAAGTCAGCTCCGCCGTATAAACCTAATGTAAGCACTTTCTTTTCTTCAGGAAGCAGCTTGCCTTCCAAAGGATTATAAACATATGATATTTCAAAGAAACGCCCTTCCTGAACCTTGCGCTTATAATTGGTTTCAATAACACCAAGCATATCAGGAATGGTTATGGTACGCATAATACTGAAATCCTCCCCGAGAGGATTACTTATCGTTACCGTGTTCCTTAGCTCATGACCTTCTGGTAATCTTAATTTGTCAAACACCTTCGGGCTTGTGAATGAATATGTGTATGTTTCATATAAGCCGCTTGCAAGCATCTGTTGATGAATAAAGTCCTCCATCCTCTGGTTATATGTTTTTTTCCCGAGGGTAGACGCTTTACCGGACAACAATGTTGCTTCAATATTATTGTAATCATAAAAACGTGCAACTTCTTCAGCGAGATCTGCTTCACACTGTATATCCGGTCGGAATGTAGGTGCAGTTAACAGCATTGAACCACGATCTACTCCAAACTCCAGTTTTTCAAACAGATCAAGCATCCAATCTTTATTTATTTCAGTTCCCAGCAAACGGTTTATGTTATCGGGATTCAGCGTAAGCTTAACAGGCTTAACTACGGATGGATTACAATCCACAATGCCCGGAACAACCCTTCCGGCACCAAGCATTTCAATAAGCTGTGCAGCCCTGTTTACCGCAGGTATGACATTTTCAACATCAAGACCTTTTTCAAAGCGGTTTGATGCTTCACTGCGTATACCCACCTTTTTGCTTGTCAAGCGAATTGAAGCTCCATTGAAGTTTGCAGATTCCAAGAGCAGCGTTTGGGTTTCTGAGGTAACCTCAGAGTTTTCTCCACCCATAACGCCGGCAATACCAACAGGTCTGTTTTCATCTGCAATAACAAGCATGGATGGATTTAACTTTCTGTCCTGTCCGTCCAGGGTTGTAAGCATTTCATTATCTAAAGCTGTTCTGACAATTATTTTTCCACCCTGAACACACCTTAAGTCAAAGGAGTGCATTGGCTGGCCCATTTCCAGCATAACATAGTTGGTTATATCAACAATATTATTAATCGGGCGCATGCCTGCAGCTGCAAGTCGGTGCTGCATCCATACAGGTGACGGCTCTATTTTAACATCTGTTACAACTCTCGCCGAATATCGACTGCATAGATCCTCGTTTTTTATTGCTACCGAAACATAATCTGGAGCTTTTCCGGTACCTTCCTCTTTTACTGCTATATCGGGCTTCACAAACTTTTCACCAAGTGTAACGGCAGATTCCCGCGCTAAGCCTAATATACTGAAGCAATCAGGACGATTTGATGTAATTTCAAAATCCACAACAGGACCAAGGTCAAGAACCTCTCTTACATCCTTTCCAACCTCCTGTTCTTCTTTAAAAACATACACTCCGTATTCAGGTGCATCAGGCAGATAGTCGCGTGTAAGGTTTAATTCATCTATGGAGCACATCATTCCAAAGGATTCTACTCCACGGAGTTTCGTCGCCTTAATACCACCTCCCGGAAGACGAGCACCAGGAATAGCAAGAGGAATATAGTCCCCTGTTTTAACGTTTGGTGCTCCTGTAACGACTTGTAAAATATCGCTTCCCACATCCACCTTCGTTACCTTTAGCTTATCCGCATCGGGATGGGGCTCCATAGACAATATTTTTCCAACAACAACCTTTTCTATTAATTCACCGGGATCTTCGATACCTTCAACCTTGCTCCCAGAAAGCGTCATTGCATCTGCATACGCCTTTGTTTTAACATTTATATCAACATAATCTCTTAACCAGGAAATTGGTGCTTTCATAGCAATTCACTCCATTCTTTAATATTATTCAGACTGTATGAACTACCCACCACTTATCGTTTTTCAACCATATTGGTTGAAAATGCGCAGAAGTGGAGGCTTTATTATAGCTTACGTTATTCTTAACACTTTTGGCGAGCACACTACGCCTTTATCCCCTCGACCTTGAATGGTATCGGGGAATACTTTTCTTATGATGTTACCGGAACCGTTGCAATCTATGTTGATGATAATGTTACGTGCTTAAAACTCTAAAACTGCTTTAAAAACCTCATGTCGTTTTCATACAGCAGCCTCATATCATCAATATTAAAGCGTCCCATTGCAGTACGTTCAACACCAAGACCGAATGCAAATCCACTGTATACCTCTGGATCAATTCCACAGTTTTCAAGAACTTTCGGATGAACCATACCTGCTCCCAATATCTCAATCCAGCCTTCGTTTTTGCAAACTCTACATCCTTTTCCACCGCACGTCCAACAGGATACATCAACTTCTGCACTTGGTTCGGTAAATGGGAAGTGATGGGGACGCAGCCGAATCTTTGTGTTTTCACCGAATAAGCTTCTGGCAAAAACCTGTAAGGTTCCAATTAAGTCTCCCATAGTTACACCTTTATCCACAACAAGCCCTTCAACCTGGTGGAAAATCGGTGAGTGTGTTGCATCAACTTGATCCGCTCGATAAACCCTACCGGGGCAAATAATTTTTATAGGCGGTTTTTGTTTTTCCATTACTCTTATCTGAACCGGTGACGTCTGTGTCCTTAATAAAACCGTATCGTTTATATAAAAGGTGTCTTGTGTATCTCTGGCTGGATGGTTCTTTGGTAAATTTAAAGCTTCAAAATTATAGTAGTCCAATTCCACTTCAGGACCTTCAGCAATCTCGTATCCCATGCCAATAAAAACTTCTTTTATTTCATCTAAAACCAGTGTAAGAGGATGTTTTCTTCCTCTTGGGAAATATGCTCCCGGCATAGATACATCAATGGTTTCCCTTGCTATTTTTTCGTCTCTTTCTTTTTTTACTAAATCAATTTTTGCCTTTTGGATTGCTTCTTCTAAATTATTTCTCACTTCGTTTGCCATCTGCCCCATAATCGGCCTCTCTTCCGCCGACAGGGAGCCCATGCCTTTAAGGATCCCGGTAAGTTTTCCTTTCTTACCAAGAAATGATACTCTTATTTCCTCCAGACCCTTTATATCTTTCACTTTCTCCAGTGATTCAAGGGCTTCTGCATTAATTGCTTGTAGCTGTTTTTTCATGGTTTCCTCTCCTTCCAGACTTAAATTCTAATCAATTTTATGATTGCTCCCCAGAAAGTCGTGAAACGACTTTTTCGTGCAGGTTTAACTGCAGGAAGTTGCAGCTCACTGCAACCTGGTGCAATCACAATAAGGTTATCCAGCCTTCGGAAGAAGGCTGATGAAATTTAAGGAGTCTTAAATTTCATCAGAAAGTCACTTTGTGACTTTCTGGGTGATAACCATTTTATCAGATGTAAACAATTGTATCCGTTTTCATTACAATTAAAAGTTAGCTTTGCTACTTTTTTTGTTATGTAACCTTATGCTCCCCTCACAATCCCATTGCCTCGGAGTCTGCTCGGAAAAGTATATTTATTCAAAACACAAAATTTTCAATGTCTGAAAACCGCATAGCTTAGTTTCCATATACACTTTGAAAATAGCGGAAGAATATTTTCTTATGCAATAAAAAAGCCCCATCCTAAATAGGACGAAGCATGTCTCCGCGGTACCACCTACGTTTACGCATATCTTGCGTACACTCTAACCCGTATATCGGCGGGAGCCGGCTTTTTTTACTCGCTTAGGCTTTAAAAAAAGCTACTCCGGAGAGAAATTCACACCATTCCATTAATAAGGATACTTCCAGCCAATGATATCCTCTCTCTGAAAAAAGCGGGAACAGGCTACTTAACTCCTTCATCGTTTTTCCATTCAAATATGTTAAATTTGATTGTAACACAAATATTATTTTTCCACAAGCTATGTATTTTGATAAATTTTTTTCTGTTTACATTGTACTATTTAGACTCACTGTATTCAAGAACATAGCTATGAAACAACAGAATTAACGCTTCATTTGCAAAAGCTATATCGTTCAGCATGCATTTTTTAACAAAAAGCGTTAAAAATACACTACACTAACGTAATGCATTTTACGAAGCAAAAGCACCGTAGCACACTGAAACTCGTAAAAAATCATTGTGAACAAGCACTCATTGAAATCCACCTGTACACATAAAAACTCCCGGTTGCCCGGGAGTTTTATATATGATTATTTTAAATTTAATTCTTATCCGCCTACTTTTTCGCCTATGAACGCTTCTGCTTTGTCAAAATTGATTTTGCCCATTTTCTCACCGGCAAGCTCATATTTCCCGTCTTTTAACGATTCAAGAACGCTCAGTAAATCATCACTAATACCATTTACAATATCAGCACCTTGTTTAACTGCACCAACGTCAGCACTCTTAATTGACGCAACAAGCTGTGATTTTACTTCATCAAGATTATCAACATACCACATAAACCATGCATAGTAATCAGGATCAAGCATTTCAAGTTGTTGTTTGATAACGCCTTCGTCTTGGTTAAGGTATGCTACGATAGCCTGAATTGATTTAGTATCAACACCTGAAACAATGTCGAGCAAATACTGTTGTCCATCATCAATCATATAAGCAAAATCAACAGCATCATTGACAAATTTGTCAATATCTCCAGCCGGAATGGAATCTAGAGCATCCGCCAGAGATTTAGTAACATCCTTATATAGATTATAGTATTCTGCTATAGAACCAATATAATAATCTGCGGAATCCGGCATAACAAGTGCGAGTGCTTTATACAGGTTTCTGTCAGCTATAATCTGTCCTACTGCGCCTTCTATGTCGCCCTTTTCCAAGGTTGTTCCAAGTTTCTTTAAGGAACCCTGAGCGGTAAGATAAGTTGCATAGTATTTATCTGCAGTATTTACATACTCTTTAATTGTTTCTTCCGGAAGGAGCAGAGCAAGCATTTCATGCAATTCATTATTGTAAATAACGCTGTCAGCTATTTCTTCCAGACCATCAAATTTCAAAGTTTTAATAGTTGAATAATATGTATCGGCGGTATCGGCATACTCTGTTAATGTAGCTGCAGGAATAAACCATGCAAGCATTTCTTGAAGATCATCGTTGTAAATTATGCTGTCTATCGTTTCTTCAATAGTTCCGCCAAACTTAACTGTCTGAATCGGAGCAGCCCAGTCGGTTATTGATTTTTGATATTTACTCACTGTTTCTGAATACTTATCAAGATCCGGAGCAATGGCAAACAAAACTGCACTGTTTACAAGCTCTTCATTTCCGAGAATACTATCAACATATTTGTCGAAGTTAGCATCTGAAAGAAGACCTTCTTGTATTGCTCTGTCGATAAATGTAACAACTGTATCTGAAGATGTTGCTTTGAGATTATTTATGGCTGCTTCTATGTCACCACGGTAGCTCTTTGCCAATTCTTTTATTTTATCAACTTTTAATTCAACAAAAACATTCATGTTCCCCGTGCTGAATTTGATATCTTTCACGGCAAAAACATCAGGAAGACCAAGCTCAGAATATTTAATTGCATAAGCGAGTTGAGCGGTAGGTATCCGTTTTGTAACAAATCCCGGAGCTTTCTTATCGCCTAAATTAAAATTATCAGCTGATACGTTTATACCGGTATCATCATATGCAATTTTTAACTCTGCACTGATTGGAAGATTAATGGCTCCGTATTTTGCATTAATGTAAATACGTTTGTCTGCGGTTACCATCGCCGCATCTTGGATGGTCAATTTTTCCGGAAGACCTAAGTCCATCTGGCCTAATTGATCTTTAAGAAATGAGTTGATTATGTCTTGATTCAATTCGACTTCCAATGTCTTTGTTGCTGCTTCGTAGTACGTGTATTTCTTTGCAATTTCAGTCAATGGATCTTCAAGTTTTACATAATTATAGCTTAGATCATAAACTGATTTGTTTAGACGAGTTATTGTTGTTAATGGTACTGCAATAATGATAATAACAACAGCAATAATTACATAAAACCACCATTTTTTTAACATAACTGGCACCCCCTAAAATTTTGAGCTTGTCCGGCAAGCCATTCCATGGATATTTATCATAGTAAATATATTGTTAATATATTTATATGCCTATTATGTGTATATATATTCAAAACAAAAATTATGTATTAATTTCTCTATATATTATATAAGATATACCATTTACTTTTCATAAATTTGCTAAGTTCTGACTACAATAATACTATAAAAATAATTGCCTGTCAATTCCAGCTTTGCGGGTAAAGTATACAAAATAAAGCTATTTTATTGTGATTTTTATCCTCGCATTTGTTATATTTACGGAAAATCTGATAATTATTTTTAATCTGCTGTGCAGACAAGCACCCAATACAGGTGCGTACCCACTGGAACGCACCCAATACAGGTGCGTACCAAAGGAGCGTACCAAAGGAGCGTACCTACTGGAACGCTCCCCCAAGAAGGATAACCCTAACCCACTGGAACGCTCCCATATGGAGGATAACCCTAACCCACTGGAACGCACCACAAGCCTCGACCCGTTAATAAGGAACCCCCACTTATAGAAGTAGGGGTCTTGGAATTTTGATAAATATACATATTTAATTAATTCCAATTATTATGAGATTACTTATCCATACGCTTTGCAATAGCACGCGCCACATGAACACCACTGGCGGCAGCTTGGGATAATCCGCGGGTAATCCCAGCTCCATCACCTATCGCAAAAAAGTTTGCAAGAGGTGTTTCCAATTCAGTACTAAGCTGAAGCCGGGAACTATAGAATTTAACCTCTACACCGTAAAGCAGGGTATCATGATTTGCTGTGCCGGGAGCGATATTGTCAAGGACATGGATCATCTCAACTATATTATCCAGATGCCGTTTTGTAAGAACAAGGCTTAAATCACCGGGGGTTGCTTTTAAAGTGGGTCTCGTAAAGCTTTGCCCCAAACGGTGTTCATTTGTCCGTTTTCCTTTAATTAAGTCACCAAAGCGCTGAACCAGAACCCCTCCGCCAAGCATATTGGACAGTGAGGCAATTCTTTTGCCATATTGGTACGGTTCATTAAAAGGTTGAGTAAAGCGGTTACTTACCAAAAGTGCAAAATTGGTATTGTCGCTTCTTAATTTTTGATCCGTATAGCTATGGCCATTTACAGTAATTATCCCGTCAACATTTTCACTTACAACATATCCATAAGGATTCATGCAGAATGTTCTGACAATATCACCATACTGCTTTGTACGATATAGGAATTTTGCCTCGTACATGGCGTCGGTGATGTGCTCGAAGATTGTAGCCGGTAGCTCTACTCTTACACCTATATCAACTTGGTTGTTAATTAATGACAAGCCAAGACTACGGCATTGTTCGGAAAACCACTCAGCACCCGAGCGACCCGGAGCAGCAACAAGGTATTTGCATTTAAGAACCTTTCCATCCTTCATTGTAAGTAAATATTCATTAGTGTTTTTTTGTATAGCTGTTACGTTTGCATTGCATACCAATTCCAGCTTTTTGCTTAAGCTGTCAAACATTTTCGTTAAAATCTGCTTGTTGTTTTCAGTACCAAGGTGCTTTACCGATGCAGAAAGAAGATGTAGGTCATGCCCAAGGGCAGCTCTTGATATTTCCTTTGCTGCGCTTGTTTCTGTAGAGAAACGTTCATCAGTGGCACCAAAGCTGATGTTTATATCGTCCACATATTCAATTAACTGCATAATATAATCATCATCAAGATAATCATTCAACCATCCGCCAAACCTGGTGGTAAAATTGTATTTTCCGTCGGAAAAAGCTCCGGCCCCGCCAAAGCCATTCATTATGTCACAGTTTTTGCAGTGTATACAAGAGGGCACTTTTCTGCTTATTATCGGGCAGTTTCTGTGATATATGTCGTTTCCCTGCTCTAACATAAGAATATCCGCACCTGGAATAAGCTTAGTTAATTCATAACCGGCAAAAACACCGGAAGTGCCACAGCCAATTATAATAACATCATATGATGCTTTTTTCATTGATTTTCATCCTCTCTAACCGAACAATAAGATCCTGATATTTTCAAATATAACGAGGCCTAGATGAACCCCCGCCCCACCAGGCATTTTTCTGGTTCCGTAATACTTGCAGTTTTGTTGTGCTATTATGTATAGGATAAACGGCAATTAATTATAACATATATTTGCCATGATTCAAATTACGGAGTAGCTTCAAATATATTGGATTATAGCGGTAACAAGTTTAATTGATCAAAATTCCAAGACCCCCACTTCTATAAGTGGGTACGCTCCTTTGGTACGCACCTTCATTCTTGCTTCGGTGGGGGTAGAGTCCCCCACCGAAGTCCAATGCGTATTTTACTTCGTAAAAACGCGTGATGTTCAGCTTTAGCTGAACGAGTTCACTAATGTTTGCATCAGTAAGTTACTAAAGTGTTGAAATCTGAATAATATTAGTATAAACTAAAAACACTGTAAAGTTTTTTCCGGCTTTGCATGTATAATATTATTATTTGGAGGGATGTCCATGAAAAAAAGTATAGTGTTAATTGGGCTTTCAGTGCTTCTGGTAATTGCCATTGGTCTTACCGGATGCAGTGGAAAAACCACCCTGAAAATGGCTACAGGTGGCAATACCGGTACATATTATGCCTACAGTAGCGCTGTATCTCAGGTTCTTTCTGAGCATATCAGCAATATTAGCTTTGATGTTCAGGTTACAGGTGCTTCAAAAGCTAACATATACCTTATCGCCGACAAAGAAGCGGACATTGCAATTGTACAAAACGATGTAATGTACTACGCAAATAAAGGTATTGATCTTTTTGACGGCGAAGCAATAACAGGATTTTCTGCTATGGCCGGCTGCTATGCTGAAGTTTGCCAAATTGTAAGCAAAAGCAACATAACATCTATTGCTGACTTAAAAGGAAAGCGTGTTTCTGTTGGTGATGTTGGCTCCGGATGTGAGTTTAACGCCAGACAAATTCTTGACGCTTATGGCATAACCTTTAACGATATAGTAGTTAGTAATCTAAGCTTTGGCGACAGTGCTACAGCAATTAAAGATGATAAAATTGATGCATTTTTTTGTGTTGCCGGTGCTCCTACTACAGCGATTGTTGAGCTTGCTACATCCAACAAGATTAACTTACTCGAAATCGATAATGAGCATGCTGAGAAGCTAATTAATGATTACCCCTTCTATACAAAGTTTGATGTACCCGGTGGTTCATATAAAGATGTAAATTCTACGGTGCAGACTGTGGCTGTTGTGGCTACTTATATTGTATCGGACGATCTTGATGAAAATCTGGTGTACAACATGACAAAAACTCTCTTTGAGAAAGCTGAGCAGCTTGCAGTAGCGCATCCAAAGGGTGCTGAGCTTAATCCTGAATATGCTGTTTCCGGAATATCTATACCGATTCATCCGGGTGCTTTAAAGTATTACAAAGAAATCGGCGTACGTTAAGGAACGAAAATGAAGAAATTATTGACGGGGGCCGCAATTGTGGTCATAATCGCGGTCTCCGTTTTTGTTTATTTTGCCTGCGCCACCCAATGCCTGGTTTTAAGGAATGGCGATTCAGGTAATATAATTAAGGCATTTCCCGTCAGGGTCGGTGATGAGTTTTCAATTACTTTTGTTCACTCTGTAAACAATAGTCCTGTAACTGATGTTTACAGGATCCAAAACAATAGTATTTATGTTGTGCGGACAATTTACTACTCCTTTGGAGCAGGAGTACAGACCGAATTAGAAGAAGGTCAAACTTTAGATTACGGTGAAGACGGCTCCATGATTATTAGCGGCTTTAATCAGCACAGGGATAACCTTTCCTATATTGTAGGCACAGTATCAGATCATATTCTTGTAGTTAACGAAGAATCAATAAGTCTTCGAGATCTGTGTGGACGAAACACTACTGTTCGCTTTTCTTGCGAACGCAAACTATTTTAAGCTCATTACGTTTGAATTGAAAATTGCCGATGGCTCGGATACATTTTATTTAATAAATTTAAGGGAGGGATTAACATGTCGGACCCCACCAAAAAAGAAGTAACATCTATAGGTGACGTTGAAGAAATCAATGTGGATGAAGTTATGGCCGAATTCGACCGGGAATCCAATACAAGGCATTATTCCGACGTACCAAGAACAATCGTCCGTTACATCTTAACAGGATTTACCTTATTTGTTTTTTATATGAACCTCGTTAGTGTATGGCCTGAACAAATTCGAAGAGCATCTTTTGTAGCGCTTATAATCTTTATGGCCTTTACACTTTATCCGGCAAAAAGAAAATCTGAAAAACGTTTAAACTATGTTCCATGGTATGATATTGTACTTGGGATTATAGGCAGCGCATGTTTTTTCTTTTATGTTATAAATTTTGAAGCAATGGCAGTAAAGGCTACACGCATCAACCAGCTTGAAGTTATAATTGGCATTATCGGAATATTAATCACCGCAGAGGTTTGCAGAAGAGTTGTTGGTATTCCGATTCTTGTTGTAGCAGGTGGTTTTGTCATATATGCCTTTGCCTCGGGTTATTCAATAACACGCGTCGTCTATACTTTGTTTTATACATTAGATGGTGTAATTGGCACACCTATTGGAGTTTGCTCAACATTCATTGTTTTGTTTATTATTTTAGGATCATTTCTTGAACAGACAAATATTGGCGTATTTTTTATTGATATAGCCAACTCTATTGCAGGGCGCTCTGTTGGAGGACCTGCTAAGGTTGCCGTTATTTCCAGTGCTCTTGAGGGAATGTACTCCGGAAGCTCCGTTGCGAACACTGTTGGTTCTGGTAGCGTTACAATTCCTGTCATGAAAAAAACAGGCTATGATAAGGATTTTGCAGCTGCTGTTGAAGCTGCCGCCTCCACCGGAGGTCAGATCATGCCGCCAATTATGGGTGCAGCTGCGTTTTTAATGGCTGAAATGACTGAGAACCCTTATTCAACCATAGCTGTTTCAGCAATTTTCCCTGCAATACTGTATTTCTCCGGAATATTTCTTATGGTTCATTTTGAAGCAAAAAAGCTTGGTTTAAAAGGTCTTCCCAAAGAATCAATACCTAACTTTTTTAAATTGATATTGAAAAAAGGATACCTGTTTTTACCTATAATTGTGCTTATCGTAACCATGTCCATTGGTTATACGGCTTCCCGTGCAGCTTGTCTTGCTATTCTTTCTTCAATTGTTGTCAGCATGTTTCGTAAAGAAACCCGTTTAACACCGAAAACGTTTGTCGATGCTATGGAAAATGGTGCGAAAAACACTATCGGTGTGGCAGCAGCTTGTGCTATCGCTGGTATTATTGTCGGTATTGTTTCACTTACAGGCATTGGCCTTAAGCTGGCTGACGGTCTTTTGATGCTTTCAGGTGGCATTGATATTGTTGCTTTGTTTTTGACCATGATTGCCTGTATCATACTTGGCATGGGCATTCCAACAACAGCAAATTACGTTATCATGGCTACCATTACTGCACCGATTATATTAAAGCTAATTCCGGGAACTCCGGTACTCGCAGCCCATATGTTTGTATTTTACTTTGGCATTGTAGCTGATATCACTCCGCCTGTCGCACTGGCTGCATATGCAGGTGCTGCCATATCCGGTGGAAACCCCATACGAACTGGCATTATAGCAACCAGGCTTGCCATAACAGCATTTATAATCCCGTACATATTTGTATTAAGTCCTCAGATGTTGTTAATCAATACTGATGTTATTAGTGTCGTACAAATAGTTATTACCTCCACCATTGGCATGTTTGCTATAGCCGGTGGCCTTGAAGGCTATATGAAAAAGCCGCTTATGTGGTGGCAGAGAATTTTATCCATTATTGGTGGGCTTATGATGATTGACCCTGGGCTTATGACTGATCTGATCGGTATAGCAATAATTGGAATCGTCGTTGTTGAGCAGTATGTATTAAAAGACAAAAGCCAAAAAAAGCTTTCAGCATGATTTAGTCAATAATACCTCTAAGACCTTTTTTGGGTCTATAGGCTACGAATAGTCGGGGGTCTTAGGGGTGTTTGATTAATTCATCAGTACTGACAAAAATTGGGTATCCCTGAATTAATTGATATAACGCCTTACTGTCGAACAATGCTTCCAGTTCACAGTCTGCCCATCTGGTTACGTGAGATAAACTGATTCTGCGCTTTACGGATTTCTTTCAATGATTTGGATTCCCTATGATATATCTGCTTCCATTCAACTTTTTTAAATAACGCAATGATTGATATTGGAATAGATGTAAAGCAAAATAAAGGGAATGTGAAAGCATAGAGTATTTTTTTTATACCTGGGCAATATATTTTTTTCCATTCAGTAATAGTTGCAATGCATCCAATAACAAAAAACATTATATACGCACTAATTATTGATTCATACAAAGGTCTTAGAAGTAATAACAGATTCTTCCCCATTATCAACCCGGAAATTATACCGCATAAATTTACGATACCGCCTATAACCGAAAGAATTATAGCAGGCATTGTGGTCATCACCATATCAAAACAAGAGAAACTTCCTTTACAGAAAATTAAATTTACCAGCCTGATGCCGTATTTAATAAACACCTGAAGATAACCCTTTGACCACCGCATCCGCTGAGTCCAGGATTGGCTGAACTTAACCGGCTGTTCATCATACAATATTGCCGATTCACAATATGCTATTTTTTCACCGTCTATTATATTATGAATCGTGAACTCAATATCTTCCGTAAGTAAAAAGAATTTCCAGCCTCCTGTCTTTTCTAAAATGTCACGGTGGAACAAAAAGCCTGTTCCTGATACGGCGCAGCTTGTCCCAAGCGACATTCTTGGTCGGTTAAGATATTGGGATTCACGTAAAAACCATAACGAAGTACCAGCAGAAACCCAATTGCTACCGAAATTCTTAGAATTACGATAGCTTGTGATAATCCGGTTACCGTCCGAAAAAGATTTATTCATTTCAGATATATAATTCTCATCAAGCAGGTTATCCGCATCAAATATAAAATACCCGTCAAATTTGCCATCAGGGTATGTTTTATTAATACTATCCAGAAGAAAGTCTATAGCATACCCTTTACCAACATATTTCCCGTTAAAGCGTTCATAAACAATAGCACCTGCTTCCCTTGCTTTTTTAGCAGTGTTATCCGTGCAGTTATCAGCCACAACAAATATTTCTACAAGGTTTGACGGATATGTTTGATTCTTTATGCTTTCAATCAAGTGGGAAATAACTTTTTCCTCATTTCGGGCTGCAATGAGGACAGCAAATCTGTGAAGTTTTATTTCTCCGTATTCTTTTTTCTTCCTAAAAAAAGGAATTACAATATAAAACAACTGGTACGAATAGCATATAAAAAATAAAGCAGCTATAGTATAATTAAATAAATTAATAGTTCTCAATTAAATACTCCCTTTTCTTGTACACCCGTATAGCTCTAATACAGATGCATGCATATTTCTTATTTTTTAAGCTCAGATAATTGCAGTGTAATAAAAATTGCATGGGCAGTCAACGAAATTCAATGAATATATTTTATCATTGTTGGAGAATATACTTCAAGTACATTTATCCAATTATTGAATAAATATATATTTTCGATGGCTCTTAAATACTTGCAGATCTGCTATGCTACAGTATTACCGGTATTGCCAGCATTACTATTATATGCTATTTATCACGGTGTTAAATTTTATAACCACCTTAAAAAGATCACCATCTATATACAATTCCATATTTCCTTTCTGTAATTCTATTAGACTTTTTGCGATAGAAAGGCCAAGACCACTGCCTTCGGTTTTCCTTGAGCTGTCTCCCCGGACAAATCTTTCAAAAAGCTCTTCGCTTGTTATGTTCAGTGCGTATTTTGATACGTTTCTAAATATTATAACAGCTTCATCGTTTGTTATTTCCAGGTTGAGGTAGGTACGGGTGCCTAGTTGAGAATATTTGCAGATATTACTTAGCAGATTATCAAAAACCCGCCATAAGAGCCTGCCGTCAGCCATAATAAAAACCTCATCTTCAGGTTTTGTCAATATGAGTTCCAAACCGCAGCTTTTAATTTTTTCTTCATATTCACCAACAGTTTGTGCAAGCAGCACACCAACCTCAGTACAATCCATATTTACGGTCATGTTTCCTGTTGAGGCTTTGGATGCTTCAACAAGATCCTCTGTCAGTTTCTTTAGCCTTGCAGACTGTCTGTCAAGTACATTCACATAATCCTTTAATGTGCCATCCTCTGTGACTTCTTTTTTAAGTAAGTCCACATAATTAATAATTGATGTAAGTGGTGTTTTTATATCATGCGAAACATTGGTAATTAGTTCAGTTTTGAATTTTTCACTTTTAAGGCGTTCGTTTACAGCTCTTGACATGCCATTGTTTATACTGTTTAGATTCTCGCCATGACTCTTAAAATCCCAAAACATATGATTTGTATCTATTTTATAATTCAAATCGCCTTCAGCAATTTTTTGACCACCGATCTGCAGTTTGCGAAGGTTCATTACTAACAGCAGGATTGCGGGAATAAGTATGAATTTTTCAAGCATCCATAAAAAAAGCATTAAACCACCGTTATCATAGGTTATTGCCATCGTAATAAATTCTGCAAGGGATACCAAAAACAAACCAAGAATAACCTTCCAAAATAATGAAAAATTCCTGACGAAATTCCTTATGCCTTCATAAATCTTGCGAATAAGACCAAAACAAAACTTAAAAACAATATATGTTATTGTGTTTCTCCACCATGCACCTGTTTTATATCTTACAGCAAAGCTCATAAATAATAAAAGCATAAGTAAAGTATTCAGAATAATTACAACAGACAGAACAAATATTGTTCCTATAGTATTTGTTTCCGCGTTTACTTCGTAGAAGGATGTAAAAGCCATAGCAGATATAAAAATAACAATTGTCAGCAAAATATCAAAAGGAATTTTATCAATACCATTTAAAATAATTTTATCCTCATCTTTTCTGCGGCCTGCACTGCACATAAGAAAAATAAACAGGGTAACGGAAGCAACTACTGAAACAAGGGCAATAACAATTATTAAATAGCGTATTGAATAGGCATAATTTATCCAGTACTCTATCCTTGAAAAGCGATCATTTGCTGTAAGTGCTTTTTTCACAAAACAGAAAATTGTGTAAGTGTCGGTTGTATCTGAAGAATTTGTATTGTTATTTTCAAAATAAGGATAAGTACTTTTTTTATATTGATAAGAAGTACTTAACAGATATTCCTCATTTGAATAGTTTGTTAATATTATTTCTCCGCTTGAATCTTTTAAAATAAACAAAAAATTTGTTTTATCGCTTAAAAATGCTTCCTGCTGTTCATTTAAATTGTAAGAATTGTTTTCATAGGCTGGAAAATATTCAAAGAATACCTGATTTGCATACCATTTTGTTATGCTTCTATATACTCCCTTTTTTGTTTCTTCAACAGGTTCCGTATAAAAATCATTTTCAACCATAAAATGAATCACTATAATACTGCCGATAACTCCAAGGACGGACATTACCAGAAGAATTACCGCTGCAACCTTAGCTGTAAGGTTATGTGTTAGTTTTGTCATATCTTTTCACCTCGTTCCATTTTATATCCTTGTCCCCAAACTACTTTTAAATAACGGGGTTCAGCCGGGTTAATCTCCAATTTTTCACGAAGATGTCGAATATGTACGGCCACTGTGCTTTCAGAACCATAGAAATTTTCTTTCCATACACGTTTGTAAATGACTTTCGGAGGGAATACTTCACCGGGGTTTTCAAGAAATAGCTTTAAGATATCATATTCCGTGGGAGTAAGATTAACAATATCTCCATCAAGATTAACGGTTTTAGATTTGTCATCCATTTCGATACCGCCAATGCAAAGATTAGAAGATTTTACTAAGCCGCCTCCGAGCTGCATATACCGCCTTAGCTGAGACTTTACTCTTGCAAGTACTTCCACAGGATTAAATGGCTTTGTAATATAATCATCTGCTCCAATATTTAATCCTAAAATTTTATCAGTATCTTCACTTTTTGCAGTAAGTAAAATAATAGGAATATTATTAAACTCTCTGATTTTTACCATAGCGGAGATTCCATCCATTTCAGGCATCATGATATCCATAAGTATCAAATGGATATCATTTTCTTTAATTTTCTGTAAAGCTTCTTTTCCGGTATATGCTTCATATATATTGTAGCTTTCGGAAGATAAATAAATCTTCAAAGCAGATACAATATCTATTTCATCATCACAAATTAAAATATTATACATCTTCTCACCCCTCAATACTATTATGCAATTTTTTTCATTAAAAACCAATTAGCAAATTCTTTAAGATTTTTTTAAGATACTATTCCCATCTTTCCCACAGTGTTTTGGAAACTTGCCTGAGCAGCAGGCTACCGGCGACGATGTGATATCACACCTCAGTATGTCGGTACCAACGTCTAAAAACACTACTAACAAGCTTAGGCTACAGAGCCTTCTCTCCGCATTTTTTTATTTGGTGTGCGCTATAAAATATAAACATAAACATGCATACCCGTTTTTCTAAAATGCAGCTTCTATTGATAAATCTGGCGCAATATCACATTCTTCCCGTATAGCTTGCAAGGATGTACCAAAAACCATCTCTATCATATTGGAGATTTGCGTTCCCGCAGGGATTGTTTTCTGTTCAGGAGGGTCATGATTCCTGGGAAGCCAAAGCCCCAGGTGCTTTAAGATCTGGCGGATGATATTCTCCGGATTTCCCACTCGGTTGGGTTTATTATTCAACCGAATCTCGTTTGCAGTTCTTCACCTATTATACATTATTGCCTTATTAGTACAATTATTTTAAATTTAAAAACGCATAAGCCATTGTATTCAGGCGTAGTTTGTTTTATTATAACTATATTATGTAATATAATATAGGTCAATACAGACTGAGTCTGCATAAAAGAAGTGGAGTAACAGATATGAATATGTTTAAACCCGATGATGTAGTTTTATTTCAAGGCGACAGTATTACAGATGTCAACCGGAGCCGTGAGGATGACAGCCTTCTGGGGAATGGCTATCCGATGATGATTAGAGCCTCGTACTTTTCAAAGTATCCTGAAGCCCGTATAACATTCCTTAATAGGGGAATCAGCGGGAATAGGGTAAAAGATCTGCAAGATCGCCTGCAAAAGGATTTTATTGATTTGAAGCCTACATGGATTTCAATACTGATTGGAGTCAATGACTGCTGGAGAAGATACGACAGCAACGATCCCACATCGGCGGAAGAATTTGAAGAACGTTACAGGGATCTGTTGACAAAGCTAAGGCAGAATACTTACGCGAAGCTGATTTTATGCGAGCCATTCCTTCTGCATGTAACACCAGATAGAGCAATATGGAGAGAGGATCTTGATCCTAAAATTGCAGTTGTAAGGAAGCTGGCAAAGGAATTCAGCACACTGCTTGTGCCATTGGATAGCATTTTTACAGATGCCGCTGCAAAGCGTTCCCCTGAGTTCTGGAGTGCGGACGGGGTACATCCCACAGATGCAGGACATGCACTGATTATGCGGGCTTGGCTTGACACAATGAAAATTGAATTGTAATCAATGTATGGATCTCAGCTGCCTGATGAAACGGATATGGTCTTCATAAAAGAAGTCGATATAATATTGCTCGACTATTTTTGCGTAGGTAAAGTTCGTTAAATAACACAAGATTTACATTACATAGTTGATTCACATATTTTTTATAAGCTTTATAATATAACAATACGTACACTCAATACAATTATAAGGAGTTGGTTAATTATGAATATTGCATTTGCAGGATTCCGGCATGATCACGTTTTTGAACTTTATAAAATGGCTGCGAATAATCGGGATTTACACATTGTTGCAGCGTGGGAAGAGGACGCAGAAGCAATAAATGCTGCTAAAAAAAATGGGGTTGTTTTTACGCATCAAACATATGAAGAGCTTCTTGCTGATAAAAACATTGATATTGTCGCCATTGGAAATTATTATGGAATTCGCGGGAATATGATTATAAAGGCACTTCGTTCCGGCAAGCATGTATTTACAGATAAACCTCTTTGCACATCATTGGAGGAGCTGGATGAAATCACTCAATTGGTAAAGCAGACAGGACTCAAGGTCAACTGCATGCTGACTATGAGATATGAAAGCCGGATCAATGCGGTTAAAGAGCTTTTTGAAAGCGGAAGGCTTGGCGAAATTCATAATATCTATATTGGAGGACAGCATCCTCTGAATTATGGTAAAAGACCTTCGTGGTACTTTGAAGAAGGAAAGCACGGCGGTGTAATAAATGATATTGGAATTCATGGCATCGATAGTATCAACTTCATTTGCGGGTTGCGCCCTTCGAGGATTCTGTCAGCAAGATGCTGGAATGCCTATGCTAGGGAAGAGAGACAATTTGCAGATAGCGGGCAATTTATGCTTGAAATGGATAATGGTGCAGGCATGATTTCAGATGTTTCTTATTCCATTCCCGGCAGTATCGGATTTTCATTCCCGCATTATTGGGAATACCATATATGGGGAAGTAAGGGTATGGTTAGATTTTCGATGAATTCGAAAGCTATCGATGCTTATATTGATGGTGAGCCTCAAGGAATAGCTATACCCGATGCTGTTGTTGATGCAGACTGCTTAACAGACTTTATAGATGAAATTAATGGGAAAACTGATATGCGCCTTTCAATGAAGGAAGTTTTTCAATCGTCAAGAGATACCTTGCTTATTCAGAAACATGCATTTAGCGAAAATGAAAAATATTGAACATCATAAAACATCATAAAATACCATGCCAAAAGACTGAGAAGCCCTATATGCCTCTCAGTCTTTTTGTATATGCAATTTATAAAGAAAGAGTCATTCTAGAATCCTATATCAGTATGTTTCTTTGCCTTTTCATAAACATAGTCGGCCATTTCCTGCGCACCTGCAGCTTCAAATTTTGCTCTTATATCATTCAGAAGCTTCAAACCAAGGAACCTTAAAACAGCATCCGCTTTTTTGCTCTGTGCACTAAGGAACATTGTTTTCTGTTTAGGAGGGTCATAATTTCCGGAAAGCCAAAGCCCCAGGTGCTTTAAGATCCGGCGGATGATATTCTCCCCTTCGATGAAAGCCTTCCACGCCGCATTTTACATGCTCCATCTTTAACAACTCGTATTATCGAAAAAGTTTTAAATAAAGTAAAGAAATATTTTAATATGACATACTGTGGTCATATTAAAAGTGATATACTTTCTTCATAATCCTCTTGAGGATATGAAATGTATAAAAATCACCCATACACAATACTTAATTGACAAGACATAAACAATGTTGCATAAACAATGTTGTTTTATAGACTGACGATTTGCGAAAATAAATAAGAGGTACTGTGAAATGGAAATAAATAAAATACTCGATCTCGAAAACGATGGCTTGATCATAGCTACAGATGAACAATGTTTGTATCTTAGGTGCATGGTAACGCTGGTATAAATGCAGTAAAAATTTATTTTGTAAAGGAGAACCCCATTTATGATTGAATTGCCTGAAACCTATGTCCTTGCTGAACAAATTAACCAAACCCTTGCCGGTAAAACCATTATAAATGTCACAGCAAATGCCCATCCCCACTCTTTTGCATGGTATACCGGTGACCCTAATACGTATCACGCCAAGCTGACAGGAAAAAAGGTGACTTCATCAAATCCCGGTACAGGCTATACCTGTGGCGGCAACACAGAGATATTATGTGAGGATATTTTGCTCGTGATGAGTACTCCCATAAAGTATCATGCGTTTGGGGACAAACTACCTGCCAAGCATCAGCTTTTAATTGAGTTCGAAGACTTTTCACACATGAGCTGCACTGTGCAGATGTGGGGTGCCATGTTCTGTTACCCGGTAGATATGGACGGCTTACCCTATGATAAGGGATATGTCTGCAAAAAAACACCACCACCATATGATGAAGCTTTCAACGAGGTGTATTTTGATAATTTATTGGCTGGTGTAAAACCAACCTTAAGCGTTAAAGCCTTTCTCGCCACTGAACAGCGAATTCCGGGTTTGGGCAACGGTGTTTTGCAGGATATATTGTTCAATGCAAATATACATCCAAAAAGAAAGCTGCAAACTCTTAATGATAACGACAAAGAAAGACTATATGCCAGCGTAAAATCTACCTTGTTTTCCATGAGAATGCAGGGCGGGCGCAACACTGAAAAAGACTTATTTGGCTGTAAAGGCGGTTACAAAACCATTTTGTCAGCTAATACGTTAAAATATCCCTGCCCAGTCTGCGGTAGCGGGTTAGTCCGGGAAGCATATTTGGGTGGAAATATATATTACTGCCCGGTTTGCCAACCGCTGGAAGGAGGAAACTAAAATTGCAGATGGATAAGTTGATCGCTGACGTTCAGCAACTAGCGGATATTGAGAATGAGCATACGGGATTACTCAGCAGACCTTTATTGAGCTATATCAAAGAGTGGCTTGCTCTTGAAAGTAGCGAAATGATAGCTGCGATCCCGACTTTGCATAAAATGCTTGTCGATGGTCAGGATTGTGACTTCACCGGCACACAATGGGAAAAAGAATGGCTTGCTAATGGTAAAGTATGCCACTGCATTGCTTGTGTTACTGCACGCAAATGTATCTTAGATATAAACAGCATATGAACTCTTACTATTGGTACCACTTTGCTTGTGCCTTATACATCATAGCATACAAGCCGTTCTTCGCCATAAGCTCCGCATGATTCCCGTCCTCCGCAATCTGCCCCTTGTCAAAAACAAGGATACGGTCAACAATGCTCGTAACGCCCAACCGGTGTGAAATGAGTATTGTTGTTTTATCACCGGTAAGAGACGCAAAGTTACGGTAAATATTCGCTTCCGCAATAGGATCAAGCGCAGCGGTAGGCTCATCCAATATGTATACTCTAGCATTTTTTCGAAACAAAGCACGGGTAATGGCCACCTTTTGCCATTGACCACCGGATAAGTTGTTTCCGCTTTCGGAAAATAGCCCTATCTCCTCATCAAGGGCATTACCCTGTTCCTTTATAACTTCATCTGCTCCAGTTTGCTTTGCGAGGGCTAAAATATCGCCATCTTCGTTTGAACGTGTTGGATCCGATATTGTGATATTATTTCTCAATGTATCTTGATACTGACAAAAGGATTGAAATATAACAGACATAGACCGTCGAGTTTTCCATAGGTTTTCAGTTATTATTTCACCGTTTATTTTCGCTGTACCGTTTTGTGGAGAATACAATCCACAAAACAAATTAACAAAAGTCGATTTTCCACTGCCGTTTGCGCCTACAATAGCAATCTTTTCACCTTGATTTATTTTCACGTTCAATTTATCAAGAGCTAAAAAATCTGTATTAGGGTAGGAAAAATCAACGTCATCAAATTCGATCACCACATTGTCAAACAGTGCGCCCTCCGGCTTCGCTTCTTTTTCTGTTTCAAGCAGATTAAAAAAGTCCTCCATATATTTCACGTCAGAAAAAATACTGATAGCATTTATCAATAAGGTTGTAGTGATAGACTGCAACTGCCCAGCAGCTGAAAATACCAACATGAACGTTCCCAAACCCTTGGCGGGATCATTATAAATCTCCCATGCAGTAATAATTATCACGATCAAATAAACGCCATTTCGCAGCAGATCAGCGGCTCCGTTAAATATAACGTGCTTTCGTGTGACCCTTTGCTTTTTTGATATCCAATCTTTTGAAAGTCCTCGCCATTTGTCTTTTATGTATTGAAATAAACCGAAAAATCGTATCTCTTTCATGGGAGCGTTTCGACGGCTTAAATCCGAATAATGGATAACTAATCTACCTTCCTTCATCCACTTTGTTCGGCTCCGATATGTTTCTTCTTTTTGAAGGTTCGATAATATAACCGCTGGAACGCAAGTTATTATTAATATTGCGACTATCCACAGGCTGACCGTCGAAAGGATAAATGTTATGCTGATGAATGAAACGATACCCGCAACCCAACTGAACATAAGCGAAATGCTCCCTGCTGTTTTTTCACCTGCGCATGTCTTAATGAAGTCGACTTTTTCCCTGAACGCTCCATGATTTTCGATATACTTGTAGGGAACAGAAGTCAGCAGGTTCAATATTTGTTCTTTCAAATATCGTCTGATCCTCGCTGTGTCCTGTGCAGCTACATATTTTTCTATCAGAGAAAAGACCGTCTGCGTTATATACAGAAGAGCAAGGATTACAAATGAAATGATTACCCCGCTCCGTAATTCATGATTATTAAACAATGACTGCACATCATCAGTAAATACTTGTAAACGCAAAGAAATAAGCATGGGTAAAAATGCAGCAGCAAACCCGGCAATGCTGATTATAAAGGAAACCGGGCTTTTGATCTTCACGCTTAAAGCGACCGCCCGAAAAAAATATTTAACTTTTTTCATCTGTCACCTCCGAATCTTTTTGGTACCATTGCGCTTGTTCATTAAAGAAGTTTGCGTACAATCCATCTTTCACCATCAATTCATCATGCGTTCCGACTTCGGCAACTTTGCCGTCTGAGAGCAAGATTATCTTGTCGGCAAGTCGGGCAAACCCAACGCGATGGCTTATCAGGATCGCCGTCCTTCCTTTCAATTTTTCTTTGATATTCATAAACTGTTCAAGCTCCGATATAGGGTCGAGCATTGATGCGGGTTCATCAAATACAAGTATATCCTTATCGCTCATATGCGCTCTTGAAACAGCCAGCTTTTGACGTTCACCACCGGAAAAGTCCACGCCTGTTTCTTCCACCCATTTATGTATGAACGTATCAGAACCTTTCGGGAGCCGAGAAACAAACGCCTCTGCACCGCCTTTTTTAAGGGCAAGATTAATTTTGTCCATGTCTTTCACGTTTTCTATATCGCCAAAACCGATGTTTTCTGCAATGGGCATATGGAACAAATAATAATCTTGAAAAAACACGCCTATCTGATTTTTGAGAAAACCTTTGCTGATTACTTCATAATCACTTCCGTAATATATCAAATTGCCAGAAAGCGGCCTATAGAGTTGGAGCAGTAAATTTATCAAAGTCGATTTCCCACTACCATTTGCGCCTACTAGCGCAATTGTTTCACCGCGATTTATAGAAATAGACACATCATCGAGCGCGAGCTTGTCTTCTTTATATGAGTACGATAAGTTTTTCGTTTCAAAAACAGCGTCTGTTTTGATCGTTTTGGATCTAAAGCCGGATTGCGTGTTCGATGGTTTTTCCCTTTTATAGAAAATCCGATATTGCCGTTCCAACGCATACAAGCCATGGTCAGTCAGCATTATTGTACGGGCGATGGATGAAATAGAATTAAAGATATTCATACAGAGCGTAAAGATCACCAATAGAACCGCTGCTGTCATATTTCCGCCAGCTACAGCGAATATAGAATAGAGTATCATTATCGCCAAGAAAATATTGAAAACAAAGCCGCTGATAAAAGTACGGAGTTCAACAATGAAGCTATTTTTTATTTGGTAATTATATATTGGAGCATATGCTTTTTTCCAGTTCTTTATCAGCATATCTTTCGATTCAAAAACACGCAGTTCCTTCGCATATTCCTGCGAATACGGCATACATTCGTAATGTTCAGCCAATCTTTCCTTGTCCCTTATTTTTTTCCAGTTATAGCGTAGTTTCTCGACAAAAGCGATGTTGAGCCAAACAACACCGATAATATAAAGAAGTGATATTACGAAAATCAGCTTTGACAACGAAAATGCCACTACAAGCAAAGAAGCTGTTCCAACAAATTTTCCGAGCAAAGTACATAACCCGCTGATAACGTCAGTCAATGATCCTTCGCGTCCTACCACAGCGTAGTATTCATCTTTCATGTCCTTCTTTAACAATTCTTCCATAGTGAAATTTTGTACACTGTCCATCAGCAGTTCTGCCATGCCGAAATAGTAAGTGTCGTACATGACCGAATAAACAAATTCCACATTGAGCCGGTTAGATAATCCGATAAGTGCGGTAATGATGCCAAATGTTATTATAATTGGCAGTATGTCATTAAATGTACCCTCACCTGTCGATAAAAATATGTTGAGCTCCGTTATGATTGCTTTATTGTATTGTAAAGCGACAGCCGGAAGGATCGATACCGCTGAAACAAGTAATGACCAAAAAATCAATATCGTTTTATTAAAACGCCAAGCGAGCGAAAACGCCCACCCTATCGCTTTTAGTTTTTGCTTCACCGTACTCCCCCATCTTGATAATCTTACAATTTTTTATTTTACATTATATCACAATTTATCTTGTCTTCCATGAGAGTGCCGAGCAAACGCAACAACGAAGATGACTTATTCAGCTGCAAAGGCATTTTAACTCTTTCAACTCATATATAGTGATTTTTTTAATAGAATGTACAACCCTTTCACTCCATTATAAACATTAGAAATTTCATTCAACAGCTGGTCATTCATAAGGCATGTTTATTCTTCCTCTATCAAATTGCTCCGTAGTAGCAATATCCTACCTTTCAACTTCATTCTACTACTACTCTCTCTACAAGTTCATCAAACCATTGTCCTGCTTGCGGTACTTTTTCTGCTATGCTATTAAGTGAGCTGATTTGTGCAAAATATTCGAGTTTTTCCCGTTCGGGTGCGGGGATATGCTGTGTTATATGTATCAGGTGGTAGTTTGCATAAACCGGCGTATGAATCAATCGCAAGAGGTCGATAAGCGGCTCCAGTACATACTTGTTGTAATATGCATACGCTTCAAGATACTGTCCGCGACGAACGTATTTTTCTGCTCGTATATGCTGTGTTCTGCGGTATTTCGCTTCGTCAAGCCGATGCCTGTTCCATTTGGTATATTTCGTTAGATCAAGCGGTTTGTGCCGGATGATGTTGTCCTTGTCAAAGACAACCTTAACGGCTTCAATACTGTCGTTTTCAATATAAATGTATTCTTCTTTCGGACGGCTGTGAAGCTGTAAACAAAAGTCGATCATCAAGTATTCGCTTGTCCCGGTGAGATGATATATTCGCTGACGGATTTTATGATGGTTGTGTCGCATGACGTATTTATAGTCTATTTCAGCAAGTTCAGCTAATGCGGATTCGACAGCTTTAACCGCTTGTTCTTCGTATGTGTCCTCAACGTCCATCCAAAAGTCAATGTCGCTGTACTCATCCACCGCACCGATAGCGTCCGCACCTTCCATCCAAAAAGCGTAGATGAAAGGCAGTGGTTCCAACGCCTCGTGTAGTTTATTTGTGATAATAGTTCTATCCAGCATATTTTTCAATCCCTTCTTTAATCAAAAAACCAAATAAGTTGTACTTCACGCTTGAGCACCGATTCATATGAGTTTGTCCATATTCAGAACTGAAGAAAAACTGCAATAAACAAGCTACTGCCAGAGGTCAATCAATCTTTTTCACATAAATCCCTTCAAAATAACCGTCCCGCACTTCTTTTTCACAAATTTTCACAAAGCCGTATTTTTCATATAGACCCTTGTGCCATGTAGTGAGGAATATTTGATCATATCCAAGCTCTTTTGCGTATTCGGCGACAGCTTCAATCAATTTCTGGCTCAAACGCTGCCCACGGTATTGCTCTTCTACAAAAAGCCACTTCAATAGAGGGTTGTATTCTGAACCGGGAAATCCTTTCGGTTTTATAAGCGCACAGAATCCCATAAAAACTCCGTTTTCTTCTGCAACAAAAACCTTTTCCCAATCAACAAATTTATTTTCTCTCATAAAAGTAGCCATTCTTGCACAAGCGTCCCATGAGCAAGTTTCAGCATAGTCAGCGATGGAAATCCAAAGAGCGTCTGTTTTCGAAATCATATGAATTTTCATATTACAAATTTCTCCTCATTCTGATGCTTTTTAAAGCTTATTTATGCCCTCGCATTTGAGTGCAGGTACAGCAGCATTTACGTAACACATTCTCCTCCAACCACTTCGCCAAACCATCCTCGTCATTTGCACCGATAACAGCGGTAGCCTTTTCTTTCACCTTTGGATTTGCATTTGCGACCGCGTAACATTCATCACAAGCTTCAAAAAGCGGTATGTCGTTCAGGTTATCGCCAAAACCAATAACTTTGTCGAAACCATAATTTTGCCGTAGAAATTGCACGGCATTATATTTCGAGGCAGTTTCATTGAAAATTTCCATATACCACAAATCATCAGAGTAAATATCCTGATACATTTCAATTCGAAGTCCACCAATATCTTTGGTTTCTTTATAAAGGCGGTGGATATTATCGTTTGTATCCAAAAAGCAAAAATAGATGATTTCCGTTTCTACATTAGCGAAATTGTCAATCTGGAAAAACTGCTTATTATATTTCTGTACCCGCTCGTCAACAAAGCTTTTCAACGCTTCACTATCAAGGCGTTCATAATAGGTGATAAGATTATCATCCGCTAAAGCGTACATCAAACCCCTCAGTTCTGTTTTTCTCATGGCTGAAAGAATTTGATGTGTTTTTTCTTTTTCAAGCAGTTCTTTCTTCAAATACCGTTTTCCCGTTATATCGTATATTAATACGCCATTCATTAAGATTAAAGGTATGTTAATCGCTACACTTTCAAGCATTAAAACCGATGTTGCTGCGGTTCGTGCGGTTGCCACAGAAAAATAAATGCCTTTCGCAATCAGTGTGTTGAGAGCATTGACGGTATATTCGGACAATTCAGCGTTTCGGTTTAACAGCGTTCCGTCAAGGTCTGAGATATAGAGAGTTTTCGCTTTAATCGTTTCTCGAATAGCCATTTTCCTTAACCCCCTCGTTTTCCCTTACCATTCTCAAATATTCTCTCATCCCATCCTCTTCATGCTGTTGATATGTATAGCCAAAATGCGCTCCGACAAAAACCGCAAGCGTGTGGAATAAATCGCAAGCTGTAAATATTGCTTCCCAAAAGTGGTTATAATTGCTGTCTGTATATGTTTTGGTGTACATTTCATATAATTCAGTTGGTAGATATTTCTTAAAATACTTGCCCCACATACCCGTCGTTACGGAAAAATTATTGTTGATTCCGATATACCATTCTGTCATTTTTTCAAGTTCAATATGTACGATTTGTATATACATCCGCATGGCGTATGACAGATGATCTCTGGCGATTCCTTTGGCGACATTATTCAGACACCACCAGAACTCATTGCAGCAACCAAAATATTTTTCTTTAACGGGTGGCTTAATCCAATGCCCGCTGTCGTTAGTTGGCGGTATTGCAGGAAATATGCCGTCTTTGTCCATCAACGGAACGGTCAATGTGTCCTCAAGGAAGTTTTTGTTTGTTTCGTCATTAATCTCAACGCCTAAATCAATTCGAGTACCGTCCCTGAACAACATCAGCCAAGCATATCGACGTGTAAAATCATGATCTATACCCCAACCCAAATCGTTGGAATCCGGCTCTT
>ENA-UOOK01001731-UOOK01001731.1-fermentation-metagenome-genome-assembly--contig:-NODE-1731-length-28270-cov-3.310509_pt1 | contig 28270 bp, 33 predicted proteins | sample MGYA00245777_ERZ724023 | MGnify/ENA primary metagenome ERZ724023 (study PRJEB28704, sample SAMN03018312) | fermentation metagenome | biome: anthropogenic terrestrial biome; feature: soil; material... | reverse complement strand
GAGACGAGCTCGCGGAACGCCTCGCCCGCATTTTTGTAAACATGCCTCTTAAAGGAGGCGCTGTAGCATGAGGATCAACATAGACAAGGCCGTTGATGAAGCGGTACAAGAAATATCGCAACAAGTCAAGGCAAGAGCATACAGAGCGGCTAACGAGCTCCGAAGCTCGGCGCTTTATGTACTGAAAGGGGAACGCTCGGGTAAAGAATACAGAGTGCCGTTTACCAAAAAAGCTATGTATAGAGCTTCGGCACCCGGAGAACCACCGGCACAAAGAAGCGGAAACCTAAGAATGAGCTGGAGGCCACAAACCGGATCGGAGAGCACAGGCAAGGTGCTGACAGTAAAACCTGCAATCACAACCGACGTTAAGTATGCGCCGATACTGCAGACAGGGACCAAGGACGGCAGAATAGCAGCCCGCCCGTTTGAGGAACCTATCATCGAGCATGCTATGCCCCGTATCCAACAGATATTTAAAGAGCCGTACTAAGTAAACGGGTACCAACGAGCTACCAGAGAGGAGGTGCACAAATGGCAAAGCAGACAGAAAAGGCTGAGTTTTGGGAGCGGCTCCCCGGGGAAACCGTCGGACAGTATGACAAATTCTGCGCATACAGGGATATGAAAATCCCGGGCGACCCATCAAGCCGTCGGAGCATTCGCGTTCTCTCTGTTACGATCGGATCACCCAAGCGCTATCTGGACAAACTGTCCTCCAGCCTTCAATGGGTAGCGAGAGCTGAGGCATACGACATGGAGATGGAGCGCAAGGCCAGAGCACAGAATGAAGCAGCCATCTTGAAGATGCGCAAGGACCATGCGGAGCTCGCATCTCAGATGATCAAGAAAGCCGCCAAGCGCCTCCTGCTCATACCAGAGGAAGAACTAAGCGCAGCCGACATCGTGCGCATGTTCGACATTGGCGTCAAGATCGAGAGGCTTTCCCGAGGAGAAGTTACAGAAAACAGGCAGATCACCGGAGAAGCCACAGTCACGCATGAGGGGACCGTCGCCTTTCAAATCACCGATGAGCTCGATTTTTCAAGCCTGACCGATGAAGAGCTTCAAGGCTTCGAACTCATGATAGAGAAGATATACCGACCGCAGCGGTGAGGCCCCCTGAAGGGCAAGCAGGACCGAAAACAATGCAGTACAGAAGGTGGACAGAAGGTCGGCAGAAAGCAGGCAAGGAAACGAACCCCAACAGCGCCGTGTTGCCCCCAGAAGCGATTTAACCCAGCAGGCAAGGCAAGGACCCAATGGAGGTAAAAAAGACGGCCAGAGGCCGCCAAAACGAAGCGTAAAGACGGAGGATGATCCATTGATAGGATAACCCTCCGCCTTTTTTATTTTCCTTTCGGGAGCGGGATATGCAGCAGTCGCATGATATCCTTTTCAGACTCCAGCACCCGCTCGGCGATAAACTCCACAAAGGACCGGTCGTCCTTGTGTGCACGCTCCAGCAGGCTGATATATTCCTGACGCAGCACCGGAGGGATTACCGCAAGCATATACCCATCCTGAATTAAGGAGGCATTCATCAGAAGCCGGGACAGCCTCCCGTTCCCGTCGATGAAGGGATGGATAAAGACAAACCGCTTGTGTAGCTGGGCGGCAAACTCCACCGGATGGTATTTATCCCGGTCGGACGCAGCCCAAGCAAAGAGCGCATCCATTTCGTCAGCAATCTGGTCCGACTTACATACCGGGTACTTTGAACCGGTTATAAACACCTGCCGGTCACGATACCTACCGGCGGCAGCGGCGTCAATATCCTTGTAGAACATCCGGTGCATGGTCAGCACGTCTGCCTCGGATAGCACCCTGCTGCTGAGGAGCGAAAACATTAAATCATAAGCCTGAGCATGCCCCAGCGCCTCGAATGTATCCCGGAGTGGTTTCCCGCCGACCGTCAGGCCATCCTCCAGAAGAACCTTTGTCTCGCTTTCGGTCAAGGTATTCCCTTCCAGCGCGTTTGAAGACCATGTCAAGCCAATCCGGTAATAGGCTTTGATTTCTTTCAGCAGATCACCCTCAAAAGGCCGGAGCTCGTCGATTGCAGCCTTATATAAATCAATTTTTTGAAATAGCATCATAGCACCCCTTTGTTATTTGGATATTCAATAAGAAACCCTTTCGCCTGACGGGAGGATAAAGGAACCCTCATATTCACAGCCCGACGCTTCGGCAATCCGCTTCAATTCATCGACAGTGAAACTTTCCCGTTTCATTTTCTGGCCGAATGCCTGCGGGCTTTTTCCGGACAGCCGGGCAAGCTCGGAAGCACTTTTATTTAGCTTGACGCAAAGGATTTTAATCTGTTCTGACACTGCCACGCTAATCACTCCTTTCTGGTGATTCTCATTATAAACGAAATCATTTACTAAATCAACAATAAATTTCTCTTATATTGAGAATCGTTTAATATTGCATTGACTGGATAAACAGAAACGTTTATAATGAGCGTAAGAAAACAAACAAGGAGGCAACACCATGAACGAAATTGAAAGACTGTACGAGGCATACGCCCAGAATCAGAACGAGAGAGAAGCAGAGCCAGAAATCCCCGAGTACATGACCGTCCTGCAGGAGATGCTCCCGCACAAGGAGTACATGGAAGTAGAGGCAGCCATCTCCACGGCCATCATCGGCAACGAAAAAGAATGCTTCATAGCCGGATTTAAGGCCGCCACCCGCCTTTTTATGAGCGCGACGAAATAAAACACAGCAAACCGAGCGGGCAATCAGCCGCCCGCTCGGAATCCACAATAAGGAGGACCATATGGTAATTGAATTGAAGAGGCCCACAAAAACCCGCTACATCATCACAATCGGAGAAGACGAAACCCCGGCGGCATGCAGCCGAGAGCTGCAGCCCGGAGTTATCACAGTTATGATAACTGCCAGAACGCCGGAGGAATCAGAAGACATGAGAAAGGAATACGCCGCCATTATTAAAACGGCGGTATGAAGAGGAGGAATGCACGATGAACAGTCCTAACGTGCTACACAGCGCACCAATCACCCTCGCATGGTTCGAACATGACGCACTCGGAGAGCTGCCACCATTGACGAGGCTTCTATTTTTTGGCCTCCGTTGCATGGCGGACCAAACCGGCACCATGGAAGACGATCCGGAGCAGATCAGGAAGACCATCCTTCGTCACGACGCACCAAGCGCAACGGAAGTCGAGGAAATGCTTAACCAACTGGAGCGCAGTCGCATGATTTCACGTTATGAGCAAGACGGTACTCGCCTGATTGAGGTTTCCGGACTGCGGAAGCGAAGACATCGAGCTCGGCAATGACCGCCGCTGGGATTTACTTGTAACAGCAATCATGGTATTTTGTAGGTGCGGCTTGAGCAAGAAGCCGCACCTATGCCCCTGAAAGGAGGGCTCCGGGTATGGACAGACGAAAGGTTTATATTTACAAGAAGACCAGCGAGAAGGACTTCATGGACATAGCATGCGACTGCCATATACACAAGGGCAACCTGCGCTTCTTAATTCCGCCGGACCGAGGACACATGATCAAGGGAGAGGTAACCGGCATAACGGAGGACGGCTTCACGTTCCGGTCGGATGGCTACGCCCCCGGAGAGTGGACGTTCAAAGAGCTGACTATTCAGGATTTCAAACGGAAATACTTCAAGAGCATCGTCGGTGGAGAGGAAATAGCGCACACAATCAAGACGACGGAAGACCTCCACGAATGGTACCGGAAAGAATTCAAATTTTAGAGAGGAGGCAGAGAGATGATATCGAACATATTAGGCGTCATGATGATAGTGATGGCCATTTCAGCTTTGATATTTGCAGTATTAACTATTTACCGCCTTGCAAAAAGAAGAACAGCGGGATGGGCAAAATACGCCCTGCTCATTTCAACAACAATCGGAATCGCCGCATTTATTGCTTTGGGTTCGATATACGAACCGCCAGAAAAGCCCGGACCGTCGGGCGCTCAACAGGAAGAAATAATGACGGATGCAGATGCAGGGAGCCTTTCTGATGAGAAACCACCTAAGACCACGGAACCAGACTCAATGCCCGAAGATAGGCAAGAGGCTGACCCGGAACCATCGGAGCTGCCATCTTCCGCTCAGATGCCGAGTGTACCAGAGGTGGAGACCTCCAATTCACCACCGGAGCCGGAGCAGACCGCCGAACCTGACTATGACGCCATGCTGGAAGAACTGGAGGGAGGCATCGAAGCAAGTGCATCTGCAGCCGTTAAAGGGAAATTTGACACTTCCATAAAGCCGACGGTAGACTTCACACCATATACTGGATTTCTTTTAATCAAAGCGCAGGCATCCGACAACCTGACCGCTTCGCTCATCCGTAAAGGAATACTGGCAGACATCAGGGACACCCTCGAAGCTATCCCGCTTGATGCGATATGCTTCAGCATTCCGGCAGGGGACGAAACACTGCAAATCTACGCGTTAGAACGGATAGGTTTCAACATATCATTTCCGAAAACCGATAGCTACGGACGAGTACAAAGCGTAATAATCCTAAAGGCCGAATACACAAGGGAGGAGTTGCAGAAGGTTGATTGGGCAAACAAGGTGACAGTTGACTTTGAAGAGCTCGCAGACACCTTCTGGTATTCAGATAAATAGGCGGAGCCATGCGCAAAACCGGCAGCGAGGCTCCGCTGCTTTTTATTCGACGGTAATCGTAAAATAAAGCATGCCAGTATATGTACCGGGTACACCGCCGCTGCTTGGAGCAAAGCGGATCGTATCAAGTACGGAATTTGTCGTGTTGCCGTTCTCGAATCGAGCAACCAGATAATCCAAACCATTTACAGTGCCACCAACCATGACCTCACAAGGAATTTTGTTGTTTCCGCTATGCAAATAGAAATTACCGCCGTTATCGAAAGAGCTGTTGGAGTCAATGCGCACTGCAACGCTTTTTCCCTCTGCAATATTCATGGACGTGGCCGAAATTGCCATATCGTTCCCTTCGTTCAAGTTAATAGACGAAGGAATTATGATTTCATAATTTGCTCCGACGGTATAGGTCACTTCCGTCGAGGCCATAGATTCTCCCTCATGTACATAAGCAGGAACAGGAGCGGCAAAGGCTGTCGTCGGCAACAGGCCGCAGAGCATGACGGCAGTCAATGCCACAGATAAGAACTTTCTTTTCATGGTAATACCTCCAATTTCAAAATAGTTTCTGCGCCATTCAGCGGATTTAGCGCATCAATAGAGAAGCATTCATAACGCAGGACCGCACCTTCATAGATACCTGCCTCCAGCGAGCGGGAGAGCTCGACCGTATCAAGACGCTGGCCGGGCTTAATCATACCGGACTGATAAAGCTCTGTACCGTCCGCCAGAGCGAAGAAGATACGAAAATAGCAGGCATTCTGCTCCGGATTATAAAAGCCAACCTTCTGATCAAGCTCCCCGGCTTTTAGAACCAGCTTCTCAAAGCCGGGTATGGCAATTCCATCATTAGAGGAACCAGCTGCAGCAGGAGCCTCCTCTTTCCCAACAGAGGGAGCCTCCGCGCTAAGGGACTGATTGACAGGCGCTGCACCGCCAAAGTTACCGCCAAGTTTCGAGCCTACCAGTACGCCAGCGAATACAAGCGTCGCAGTCAAAAGCACCGAAGCCAGAACCATATATATGGGCTTGTCCTTCATTGCACCACCTCCGAGAATAGGATAACACCCGTCTGGTTTGTCGAACAGGCAAATCAGGTGGGTTATTTTTTGCGCTTCCAACGACGGATCGTCGAGTCGTCAGCAGGGCACGCACCAGTACGCCCGGCCAGAACTTCATCGATCACCCAGCCCTCGTAATGCTTTCTCGGGACCATGAAATCAGGAAGCTCAACATGGAGCTTCTCACAGCTTAGGCAACGAAGCCGCCGGAGCCGGAACCAGAGCTTCTCGCCGGAACTATTGATGACATGCCGACGACGTCCATCATACCCAGAGAGCAGCTGCCCACAGTCCGGACAGACCGGAGCGTCCCGGTTAACGATGAAAAACACACCGCGCTCCACGTCGAAATCCACAACAAAGCGAGTAGCAATAATCATAAAATCACCTCCTTTCACAGATATAAGACCAGCTTACATCCATGGAGAGAAGGCGCTGGAAAAGACCCACCCGCTTTTCCTTTCACCTGCAGCAGGTAAAGGTTAGAATCAGGCTTATACCAGCAGGAAGGAGCGGGAGGAATGGAATATGGACAGATTGTAGCTACCAGAGGAATCGCAGAGGAGATAGAGCGGAGCGCTGTCTTTGTCACGGAGATAGCGGCAGCCTTTAGACTTTACCAGCAGCATGACTGGGGAGAACTATGCGAAGAAGACCGGCTCCAGAATGACGAGGCCGTGCAGATCGGCGAGCGGGTACTGGCAGCATACCCGACCACCAAGGGCACGGTCTGGATCATAACCGAGTGGGATAGGTCGGTGACAACAATCCTTTTCCCGAGCGAATACTAAACTCAGGCAACGAACCCACGACTTATCAATAATAAAATGACAAAGCCACCACGGGCAAAAGCTCGCAGTGGCTTATTCTTGACTTCATAAACGGAGACGTTTATAATCGATATGGAAGGGGATGATGAGATGATGAACAAGTCAGAAGTTGACTTTTGTGACTTCTCATGGAATCCCGTAACCGGCTGCGAGAGCAACTGCGTGTATTGCTTCGCGAGGAAGCAGGCGCAGCGCTTCTGCGGAGACATACGCCTCAACAAAGCCAGCGACCAGCTGCAGAGCATACCCGGCAAAGGGCTCTGGGTATTGGAGGAGCCGTTCAAGAACAACCAAGGGAAAGTGATACCCCTGCCGGTAGGTTTTGAACCGACCCTTCACAGGTACCGCTTACCGATGCCAGCGCAGAAGAAGAAACCCGCGAACATTTTCGTATGCAGCATGGCGGATCTTTTCGGAGAATGGGTACCCGACGATTGGATCAGAGAAGTGCTGGCGGCCTGCGCAGCGGCCCCATGGCACAATTATCTATTCCTGACCAAGAATCCGGAACGATACCCGAAGACAGTCGAGGCATACGGGAGCTTCGAAAATGTCTGGCTTGGAACCAGCATCACGGAACCGGAAGACGTGGCCAAAGTCACGCAGCTGCCGGAGGGCTTTCACCGCTTCGTTTGTTTCGAGCCTCTCCTTGGCAGGATGGACGCAAAGAGACTCCCCGGCCTTTTGGAATCGGTGGACTGGGTAATAATTGGAGCCGAAACCGGCCAAAGAAAAGCGAAAACAATTCCGGACCGGAAGTGGATCGAGGAGATCATCAGCGCCTGCAGGCGGAACAGTATACCCGTTCACATAAAAGCCAGCAGCGAAATGACTGCCGTATGGGGCAAGGACCTGATCCAAGAGCGGCCGGAGCAGCTGAAGCATGATGAAGTCATTATACCGCACTGCAAGGAATGCGAGCACAGCAGAATGACACCGCAAGGCAAGCGAGGGAACCGATACGACTGCGACAGAACCAACAGACACATAGCAGGAAGATACACAAGGACAAGCCCTCCATGGTGCCCGCTTCGAGGATAAAAATTATTAATAGCGGAGTTGAAAAATGCGGATTGAATACATATTTATCAGGAAAAGCAACGAACCTAAGAAAATAGCAGAGAAAGTTTATACACTGTGCCCTCCATTTAAGCCTTTTTTGAAGGGCTTATTTAGTGATCTGACGGATAGCTCATTCAAGGTGAAACTGAAATCCAAGGAATATACCGTAGCTTACCACCACACCACCTGCAAGAGCGAGGAAGCATATTCGGCAAGCTCCATACATAATTTAACAGTCTCGATAGATGGCCAGAGGAAAGACCGGTGTGCAGAGATTCTCACCTCGGTGAATCAAGCGATTTTATGCGCTGAAGGCAAGGAACAATATAACATAATCCTTGCCTATGACGGAGTATCCAAGTATTACTGCGACCGCGCATACCCTGCCCTAAACGAATTTGAACGCTACATCCGCAATCTGGTATTCCGAATAGTGACAAAGGCATTCGGGGCTAAATGGCTGGATAAAACCACGTCGGAAGAAATGAAAAACGGCCTGAAAGCAAGCATACAAACAAGGCCAAGAGCACTACGGGACGAGCGGCTCATCGAGACAGCCTTATACGAGATGGACATCAAAGAGCTGGAAAACTACCTATTTATCCCCCAGCGCGATATTTCCTGTGAGCAGGTGGTCGATGTTGCTTTGTCGCCACAAAACCTGAAACAAATGACCAAGGAGCAAATAGAGGGAAAGCTCGACAGGGCACGACCAAGGTCATTATGGGAGCGGCAATTTTCAAAGAAAGTGTCCATAGAAGGATTACAAGAGGCGCTGCAACGGATTCGAGTGCTCAGAAATCAAGTAGCTCACGCGAAGCCATTCTCATACGCTGATTTCAAAAAGTGTAGGAGCGCCCTGCAGGAAATAAATCCCCAAATAGAACAAGCTATATTTGAAATTTCGGTTATAGAATACGACCGCTCCGAGACCATCCGGACCCTTGCTGGTTTTGGAGACGCATGGACGGCAGCGGTAGCAAAAGCGCTCGAATTCAACCGAGAAATTTCTGATGCCATGTCGGAGATTGGCGGATCGTTGAAAGAGGCGTATAAAGCATTGGAATTCATGCCATCACCGGCAGAAAGAGAAGCACTAAGGCAGCTGGCGGGTTTGCAGCCCGTGATTTCGATGGTACAGTCCTTGCCAATGGCTGAAATCCAAAGAAGTTATGAAGCCATTCATGCTGCGCTGCCATCGCAAGCGGAAATTTTGGCAGCTAACCAAGTTGCCCAGATGATGCGGAATTTAATGCCGCAGCACGAAGCCTTCCAACAGGCTCAAAGAATGGGCAATCTAATTTCTTCGATCGAAAGGCCGGTACTGTTCGCCAATGGATTAATGCCGGAGCCTGAAAAAGGAGAAATGGATGAGGAGCCAGAGCCATTTGATATAGAGCAGAATGCATCACCTGTTGAGAAGAGGAACGCCGGTGTTATCGATAGCGACCCTGAGGACGATTAGTATAAGAGAGACCGAAAGCGTACAATTTCCTATTTAGCGTGGTAGCAATATGGAAGCAAGAATTCTTCCAAACAATAAAAAATGCCCTTTTTAAGGGCGAAAAAGATAATAGAGGCAGGAGAAACCAAGAGAAACTAACAGAGGTCAAAGTTGATTCATAGAATGGGAGTAAGAATAGAAACGCTGTAAACCCGCATGGTTGCTGGGTTCTTAGCATATCAAAACGGCGAATGATACTGTTTTGATACTATCGTTATTATTCCCTAATGAATATTAGACAAAGAGAAAGCCTCTTATCTAAACGCTTTAGTTTAGATAAGAGGATAAGGAAAAATTCATATGAAAAGATTGCATTTCGGGGAATGGGAAATTGAAGTGGATGTTGTTGCCACCAAACAATACTATAATAACTTTTTCGTTGCCAATAAAGAATCTCAATGCTATAGAAATTATAAAGTTTTTTGCGAAACTTTAACTGAAGAGGAAAGTGGATTTTTTCGAGCCTTTGGTATCCAACCGCCTTGTTGTAACGTAATGACAATTGGTTTGACTAAGGAAAAGCACTATCCCACCTCAGGTAAGTATTGTTTTGCAGGTAGATATATTAAAAAGCCGGAAGAAATCGAAATGACGATCGAACAACTTGCTGAAAAAGAATTTGTGGACGACAGACCGGATCCGAGAGTGTATGTGGGCAGCTATCAATTCACTTTTATGGATCCTGATTCTCTGTTTGCAACAATCCCAGAGGGTACACCGGATGGCTTACTATGCGTGGAATTTTTCTTAGAAGAATTGCCGTGGCTTCTTAATGAAAAACCGATAGAAAAGCTTTATTATCCGCCAAAACCTTGGCAGATTGTAAGAAAGATTAACGAAAAAGTTCGTCAAAAGAAAGAGGAAGATAATTGGCGTGAGGAAATAAAAAATCAACTTGTTCAAGTATTTAATAAACATCAAATTAAGTACGCTGAAATGTCAGAATACGAACTTAAGGAATACATGAATCATTGGTTTGAAGAAATTGTCCCGAAAGAGAATCAAAAAGATGCTCGGGATCATTGTTTTTCCACCCGCAAATACAACTCTTACTTGTGGCATGCGTTTAGTTATGGTGATGTTCCCTGCATCGAGGGAGAAGGTGCTAAAAGGGAATTTAATAATAGTAAGCGAGAAGAAGCCGTATTGATCCTTAATTATGAAAAGGTCGGGTTTGTTTTGAGAAATACAAAGGAAATTACTGCGAACGAATTGGATGAATGTAATGATGTTATCATCACAGGAAAAAACTTTGATTGGGCATATGTTCACACACATGAGCAACAATGCGGTCCCTATTATTATAATAAGAGACTTCCGGATTGAGGTGGAAATTTGACTAAGTCAAGTTTAAACGAGAATTTTTACACGGATTAGGTTCTGCATTGGTTGAACTGCAATTCAGCGATGAGCCAAGACGGTTTTATAAAATTGTATTGTATGGATGTCTGCACAATACTGCTTATGATGCGCAGTGTGAAGGTGACCGGGGCTGGTATTTGTATCAGGCAATCAAATTGATTGACGATAAAGAAGCTTTTGAATTTGCTATTATACAAAAATATTTTCGTAATAACTGGGATCACTGGCTGTTTGTTCAGTTGACATCTATTAAAGACTTGCGGAAAAATGCTGACCAACACCATTTTCATGGCGCGGCAATGGAAGTTGAGGAAGCACTGGCTTCCGTCAGGCAAAAACCAAAAACAGACATTTTAATGTATCTATATCATCATACACCTTGTTCTTGTTGCCGTTATCGCATTGTTCAGTTCATGCATAAAAAGGAAAAACCACCGGACATGGTTTTGCACGAATGCCGGTTTGATTTTAATAAAGATATTCGAGATTTCACGGAGGGGATTATTAAATCAAGATCAATAGAAGTTGTTGATGGGAGGTTCGTCTATGCTTGAAAATTTTATTAATGCAAAAGCTAAAACTTTTGTTGTGTTTTTATTCTCGATAGCATCACTCGGTATTTTAGCACTCTCAACCCAAGTTGCTGTTTTTGTATGCTCAAAGTGGTATGGATTGATTGTCGGTGTAGCTTTTATGGTTGCGGCAAGTCCATTACATATTTTGGGTAAAAAGTGTTCGCTTTTATATATTTTTAGCTTCTTGGTTAATTTTATAGGTTGTGGACTTTCCGTTTCCGCTTACTATTTGACAAAAGGTTTATCATTAAATATTTTAGAGTTAATCATTGCGGCGATACCTTCCGGTGCTATACTGATGACAATTTATCTTATGTTGCAGACTTATTCAAAAACTAAAAAAGTGACGCTTTCTATAGCGACTATTGTAAATCTTGCATTATTAGTGGTCACGGTTGTTTACTGGATCAGAACAGGTGAAACTTATTTCAGTTTTGGATTTTTCTGTTTACTTGTATCTTTATTTTTTATCTGTGTTTTTGGTGTTACCATTAACCATGATGAACGCCCTGTCCTTAAGGATATTTCATATGGAAGCTTTGGCTCATTTGTCATACTAACCGTGGTGGTTATTGTTATTTTATCAGAAGGCGATATTTTAGACTTAGGCGACCTGGGTATCGACGGTTGGAGCGGAAAGAAAAAGAGAAATGCCCCATAAGGTAATCAATGTGGTAATAATCTTTCATCCAGCTTGAAAACTCCACAAGGCTTAGAATGACATTGAGCTTTTCCACAATGGTGGTTTCGATGGAAAAGATATTTACGCTGGTTGCCTTGAAATTTTCAAGTTGCGTTAAAAATGGTGGTTTCTCCTGCCCGGGAACAATAGCATCTCCGATGTCGAAATCAATTTCGAATGGTGTGCCGGATGGGTGTAATCTGAGCCACAACAGAGGCAATAATACCGGCATATTTTCTTGTAACCGTAATGGGTGCAACACGTTTCATTTCAATTGGATAATGTTAAAAGCTAAAAAAGGAGACTGTTTTTTCACGCAATGTTTGAGCATTGTATGTCAATTCAATTTTCTCTTGCGAAACGGTGTAAGTTATGCTATGATGGTAATCGTTAAAAAGATCATTTGAGAACTGCAAATCACTTTGAATTATTCTGTATAGAATAGCAAAAATGAGGTAGCGTTTTAATAACGATTTGATAACAAAACATCAGCATGTGGTGTTATATACGTGTAAATTGAATATGAGAACGCAAAAGAAGCTTAAACATGAAAACAAAAACGGATAGAAAACATCTTTCGTTGTTGCGTGGGAGTAAACATGTCAATACGGTGATGCTATTGTCCTTTTGGGTGGGAACAACCATGCCCAAAAGGGCGCTTTAAATGGGTAGGAAGCATGGGAGTGTGGGAAATAAGATGGGAAATGAAATAGTCAAAGGTGCCCTGTATTTGGTGGCGACGCCCATTGGTAATTTGGGGGATTTATCTCCCAGGGCCAAGCATATATTAGAATCAGTGGATTTTGTGGCTGCCGAGGACACACGCGTTTCGGGCAAGTTGCTTTCTTGTTTTTCCATATCCAAGCCTATGATCAGTTATTATGAACACAACAAAGAAAAAAGAAGAGAACAGCTTCTTCGCCGCCTGGCTGCCGGTGAAAGCTGTGCTTTGGTCACCGATGCGGGGATGCCCGCTATTTCTGATCCCGGGGCGGACATGGTAAAGTTGTGTGCGCAGGCGGGAATCCTTGTGTTTGCCGTGCCCGGCCCTTGCGCCGCTGTTGCGGCACTGGCTTTGTCGGGCTTGGATACCACACGATTTGTTTTTGAAGGATTTCTACCCGAGGAGAAAAAAATAAGAAAAGCCCGTTTGGAAGAAATCGCGTTGGAAAAACGGACTGTCATTTTATATGTTTCTCCCCATGATTTGAAAAAGGTGTTGGATGAAGTATACGCCGCGACCGGCAATCGCCAAATCGCTCTTGCACGAGAATTGACCAAACGTAACGAAGAGGTTTTGCGTATCACCTTGGAACAGGCTATTGCGTATTATACAGAGAATGATCCCCGGGGTGAATATGTGCTTGTAATGGAAGGGATTCCAGAGGGGAACGCTCAATCCTTCTGGAGTCAGATGGAGATAGCCGCTCATGTGAAATTTTATGTGGAGCAGGGTATGTCCCGCATGGATGCCATGAAAGCGGTGGCAAGGGATAGAGTGGTGTCTAAAAACACGGTATATCAAGCGATTCTTGATGAAAAACAGATAAAATGAACAGCTGGATATATTTTCTAGAATGAATTGATAAAAATTTTCTAGAATGAATTGATAAAAAACCCTTGACAATGAAATGTACTTGTGCTATACTAATTAGGCTGTTGGAAATCGAGTTGCCGGAGTGGCGAAATTGGCAGACGCCCGGGACTTAAAATCCCGTGGGAATAAACATCCCGTGCCGGTTCGAGCCCGGTCTCCGGCACCATAATTCTATATCGCGGGGTAGAGCAGTCCGGTAGCTCGTCGGGCTCATAACCCGGAGGTCGTTGGTTCAAATCCTTCCCCCGCAACCAGATTGTGTGACCAATAAAGATATCACACCGAAAAGACCCAGTAACCACAATGGTTCCTGGGTCTTTTCGTGCCTGAATTCACAGTGAAAATAAACAGATATCATCCCCCGTTTTTTAGCAGATGGGCAGGACTTGAGCAAAAAATATTGCGTACTTTACAATCTCATGCGATATTATTTTTGAAGATGCAGCAGAACGAAGATGATATTCACAATCAAAAAATCATTATATTTTTGTGTGGTTTTGGTTATCGTTATCTCAATTACAATATTACTTGGATGTACTGACAATACACCTACAGTTGAAACGACATTTATATCATACATCATACGCAAACATTTCTGAAATTAATGATTTTTAGTGTGTTGTCGGATCTGCGGTAACGATGAATTTGTAATCGAGGAAGAAAAAGCAAAGGAACTGTACAAAATAGTTACTGAAGAATTAAAAGCACATGAGATCCCCGATACCGCATGCTCTGCCAACTACATATATTTATCATTTGAAACGGGAGAAGCCTTTTTGTACAATAAGAGTCAAAAACAGGTGACCTCTTCCCATGAGAGGGCAATCAGCAATATACAATTCTTTGGCGTTTTCTGGCTTTGCAATGACGGAATAATATAATATACTGCTTTGCCTATCACATCGTTTCAAATTACATATAAAGTCAATATCGGTCTATATGATGAGGTACAACAATTTGTTTGTGAGAATAGAGTCGGAGCCTTTTCGTATCAATCAGATTCATCACATGGGGTAAAAGGCGAAGTGGGTATGTAAACAGGGGAATTTAATAATAACGCTGTGCATAAAATCAAAAACACTGAAGACGTCTTGAGCTTGGTCAAAAATGAAGTAACAGTAACCGTAATATAAAACAAAACAGCCGTTGCCTTTGATTCCGTTGAAAAAAATATGGCGTGTTGAATTTTGGATAGAAAACATGTTGGGTGGCAACCAAATCGTATATTTATATTCAAATGGAATAACCAAAATTTGTATTTGGGAAGAATGATACGTAAAATTGAGTATCAGGCCGAATATCTTTTTTGGTCACAAAGTCAATGAAAGTGACACCCATTTTGGGTGTCGGGTTTTAATAAAGTGCCTGAAGCAAGGTGCTTATTTCATCTTTAAACCCATCTGCTTTTTATTTTAAATATGATGTAATCTAAAGGTGCATTGTGGGAATTTTTTTGCTGATACCATTCATTTATCATGAATGAAATTGCATATCATCTCTTGGGACGGGTAGTGTGTCCTCTGCTTTTTTGCAACGGATCTGGGGCTAGTGTTCTGTAACGACATGCATGAGCAAGTATGATTGTTTTAATTGAATCGTTGCTAAGAGGAGGTTGTGGTCGGAATGTCCCGTAACCGCCATCGCAGAGGAGACAATCTTCCAGTCTCTTGATAGGAGGATATTGTCTATGGGTGAATCATTTTCAGTGAATGTTCCATAGGTGGTCCTTTTGTTGTTGACCAGAGTAACGTCGTCGAATACGTTAAATTCTGTAAAGTCGGGGGTGTTGAAGTCTCCGGCGATGATGAACGGTTCTCCTTCGGGCAAAAGAGCCTTGATATCCCGAAACTGCTGTTTGCGGAGGGATGCATTTTTATAGGCGGTATGTGAGACGAAGAAATGAATTTGTGTCCCGTTCATGTCGATGACGGCGTGTCCCACCGCCCGGTTTTCGTCTTTCAACACACTGTTTTCACTGGTGATGTTGACTGTATTGAAAGAAAGGATGGGGTATCGGGATAGAATGCCGATGCCGTATTCACCCACCAAGAGATCCAGGGTTTTCGCGAAGGCATAATAGGGAAGTCCTGTTTCTTCTGAAAGTATTGCTAGGGTGTTAGCACCGCCGTTGCGCTTTGTGTTTCGGTCCACTTCTTGCAGACCTACTATGTCAGGCCCCGCATCCGTAATGTCCTGCGCCAGGAGGCTGAAGTTGCATTTTACCACTTCACCGTGCTTGATGTTGTAGGTGGCAACGTTGAGTTTTAGGGTATCCGCGGTGGGTTCTTCCGCTTCCGAAGAGCAGCCGCAGAAAAGAAGCGAAATGGAAAAAAACAGGATGAGTGTTGCAACAGGATGGCTTTTCACGTTCTAATCTCCTTATATACACATACTTGCATTATCATATCATATCACATAGGAACACATTTTGTGACCTCAATTTCATTGAGTAAAATATTGTTTATTTCATTGAGTAAAATATTGTTTATTTCATTGAGTAAAATATTGTTTATTCGTTGACAACATAAAATAAACATGATAATATGAAAGCGCGAACAATCTATGCGGTCTATCATTACATTGTTTCGTCAATATTGGGAGGAAAATTTATGAAAAATAGCCAACAACCGGTAAAAGGAACCCGCGCATATTTTGAAAATCAATACAAAATCGCAAGAAGCAATCTCTTGATTATGATTGTTTTTACCTGTATCAGTGTACTATTGCTTTGGTTTGGAAACACATATTTACTTTTTTCTGCCTATGTCCCCATTGTGCTGTCAATCATAGGTTCTGCTTGTGTTTCTGATCCTGCTTCGATTGTTGGCGAAGGGTATACGGAAGAAAATTTGCGTTTGGCGGGTTCATTCGGAGCAATCCTGTGTATAGCGATCATTGTCATTTTCTTGGTTCTATTTTTGTTCTGTTGGATCTTTTCCAAAAAGCGTCCCGGCTGGATGATGACGGCATTGATTTTATTTGTGATTGATTCTTTGCTAATGGTGTGGGATATGATGGGCGCGTTTCGCGCCGACATGATTTTAGATATCGTATTCCATGTATGGATTATGTATTATTTTATCATCGGCACCCGTGCATATTGGCAACTGAAAAAACTTCCTCCGGACCCCGAATCGGCTGATTTGGCTGCCCCTTCCCTTGCCGGAAGTGCCATCACGCAATATGCGAGTGTATATCCTGCGGAAGAAGCAAGCACCCCAGGTGAGAAAACGGATACAACTCACCTGTCATAAGAGAAATATAGGTTCTGATCAAGTAAAATGACACCGAATCGGGTGTCATTTTTACTTGTATGTTATCTGGTTTTAACAATCAAATTCTGTGTAAAATCCGCTCTGCCCAGGCCGGACCAGTGGATGTGCAAAGTGTTTCCTTGTAACGGGGTTTTCAGGGGAACACAAAATTGCATTTCGTTATGAAGATACAAGGTGGCGGTGGTGGGCTGAATCATCAACCCATAGGTTTCATAGACGGCAACGGGCTGCAAAACACAGGATTCTTGGAGCAAATTCCCGTTTTGAAGAATAGCCATGGATTCCAATCCTCCCGAGAGCCGCAAGGTTACATTGCCGATGGAAAACGTGATATAATGGTCTGCTTGATGCTTTCTGTGGTTGGCTTGAGAACAGGAAACTTCCAGATAAACCTGCTGCCCCAAAGATAAGGCTTTTTTCCAACACAACTTGCCGGCGATGACGCCTTTCATAGACAATTTTTGATAAGCAGGTTTGATGACTTCCGTTGGCCCGTCCCAAAGGAGCGGCTTTGTAAAAGTATCGTGGACCACAAGCTTCATACCCGAGGATAAATCCACAGGTTCCCCTGCCACGGACAGAGGACAGAAAAGAGTGAATCCGCCGTCCAACGAGGTGGCTGTGATGGTTGCTTTCCCTTTTTGATGGGCGCGTACTTTTCCATAGTCATCCACAGAGGCAACAGCGGGATTGTTTGATGTCCAGAGAATGGTATTCACCTGGGCATCTACCGGCTTTACCTGGGCGTGGAGGATTTTTCCTTCCAAGGGTCTGAGCACCAGAGGGGAAAAGTCGCCTTCAATGCCTGTTACACGCTTTGGTTCCCTGTAGTTTTCGTCCTGTTCGGCATTCAATTCCCGAATTTTGTCCACAATCGCCTCAAACCATGCAGAGGCTATTTTTCGGTTTCCCGCTTCGTTGGGATGCCCGTCGTCTTCCGGAAAATCCCCTGTTTGCCGATCCAAACGATATGGCGGCCGAGTCATATCCACTATGTGGATTTCCCGATGGCGTTCCCGGTTGTACGTCTCCCAATCCCGGGATAAAAGCCATTGATTCAATTCGGGGGAACTATGGAACAAAGTGGCACAGTAGACAATGAGGTGAGGCTGGATGGCATAGATTTCATCCAACAGACTGTCGTACCGCTTGCCAATGGTTGTGGGATCATACCCTTTGCCATTATCATTGAAGCCAATCCATAACAAGATCATGTGTGCACTTTTCAAAGCATGGGCATACGACGGTTGGGTCAGTTTGAAGCGGAGACTGGTAGGTTCCTTGTCATCGGTGCCGATGACATAACCGCAATGGCCGCCATGCCCCGCATAGGCTTCCGGAAGACGAATATCCCCATTGCGGGAAGGTCCTACAAAAGAAAATTTTACCCCTGCAAGATACAATTGCTCAAAGAGAGCATACTTATATGCGCTGCCGTTTCCGTCCCCCTCGGTGATGGAATCGCCCATGGGGAAAATGTTGATTCTCTTCATATTGTTTTACCCGTTATGAAAATGTCAATGTGTATTTACACCTGTGTGTAAATTATAATTTGATTATACAACGATACGTTTGGTTTGTAAAGTCATGGAGCGACAACAAAAAAATAATGCCATTTTATGGTTCTTTTTGGTTGACAGGGTTCATGGTGGGGTGTATAATAATAAAAAGTGAGAAATCGCTGCCTATCATCGTATGACGAATCTGGGAGAGACTGCAGTCCATGCGGCGCCGAAGGGGATTACGCCAAGAACTCTCAGGCAAAAGAACCAGGTTCTGACGATCATCTGGAAAGACCGGGCAAAATCGCCACGGCACCGAAGAAGTAAATCTTTCAGGTAAAAAGACAGAGGCGGGCGCAACCCCAAAACCAGGGGGGGAGTCCGGCTTTTTTTATTTATCATCCTTCCCCCAATAGTATGAGAGGTGAATTGAATGTCTGAACTGAAAACGCCGCTGTATGAAGCCCATATGGCTCTGGGCGGGAAAATCGTGCCTTTTGCCGGATATCTGATGCCGGTGCAGTATCCTGCCGGCGTCATTGCCGAACATATGGCTGTCCGGGAAAAGGCAGGTTTATTTGACGTGTCCCATATGGGAGAAATCCTTTTCAAGGGACCGGATGCCACCGCCAATCTGCAAACGCTCTTAACCAATGATTTTTCATCTATGCCCCTGAACAAAGCCCGATACAGTGTGATGTGCAACGAAGAAGGCGGCTGTGTGGATGATTTGATCGTCTACAAATACAGCGACGAGGCATATTTTATCGTGGTCAACGCCGCCAATAAGGACAAGGATTTTGCCTGGATGCAAAGCCATTGTTTTGGAAAGGCGACATGCACGGACATCAGCGATACCGTGGGACTGCTTGCCCTGCAAGGACCGGCTGCCCGTACGATTTTATCCAAAGTGACCGATGCGGCTATGCTGCCCACCTCATATTTCACCGCCAATTTCCACGGGGAAATTGAGGGAAAAACCTGCATGATTTCCCGTACCGGATACACCGGGGAAAGCGGGTATGAACTGTATCTTGCCGCTGAAGATACGGTAGCCATTTGGAATTTGCTGTTGGAAGCGGGAAAAGAAGAAGGGTTGATTCCCTGCGGGCTTGGGGCGCGGGATACTTTGCGGCTGGAAGCAGCCATGCCCCTGTATGGACATGAAATGGATGATACCATTTCACCGCTGGAAGCGGGATTGGATTTTGCAGTGAAATTGCAAAAGGCAGAGTTTATCGGTAAAAAAGGCATTCTTGCCAAAGGGAAACATCGCACCCGCGTGGGGTTGAAGGTCACGGGAAAAGGCATAATCCGGGAGCATATGGATCTTTATGCAGACAATATCCTTGTGGGCCATACCACGTCGGGGACGTTTGCCCCGTATTTGAATCATCCCCTGGGCATGGCGCTGGTGGATGTGGCATACAGCGAACCGGGTACCGGCATGGAAGCCGATGTACGGGGCAGGCGGGTGGCTTGCCAGGTGGTTTCCCTTCCCTTTTACAAAACATCCAACAAATAAAATATAACAAGGAGATGACTGTGATGCATTATCCCGAACAACTGAAATATGTAAAAACCCATGAGTGGATCCGGTTTCTGGATGAAACCACCGCGCAAATCGGTATCACCGACTATGCCCAGGATACCTTGGGCGATCTGGTATTTGTAAACCTGCCCGAAGAAGGGGATGAGGTGACGGCAGGAGAGGCGTTCGGCGATGTGGAATCGGTAAAAGCGGCTTCCGATGTCATATCCCCGGTTAGCGGTAGGGTCAAATCCGTGAATATCGAACTGGCAGACAACCCCGGCGCTATCAACGAAGATGCCTACGGCGCATGGTTTATTACGGTGGATAATATCACCGATACCGATGAATTGTTCGATGCGGAAGCCTATGCGGCGTTGGTAGAAGAAGAAAAGAGCCGCACATAAAAAGGGGGATGCGTTCTATGGGACACTATATTCCCACCACTGACCGTGAAAAAAAAGACATGCTTGCCGCCATAGGGATGATGGATATGCAGGCATTGTTTTCCTCCGTACCTTCCCATATTCTGGCGGATAGATGGGATTTGCCTGCCGGATTGTCCGAGCTGGAAGTGCGGGCGAAAATGGAAAAAATGGCAGATAAAAACAAGGTGTTTTCCTCGATTTTTCGGGGCGCCGGCGCTTATAACCATTACATTCCCGCCATTGTCAAAGCCATTACGGGCAAAGAGGAATTTCTGACGGCGTACACCCCCTATCAAGCGGAAATCAGTCAGGGGTTATTGCAGTCAATCTTTGAATATCAAACCGACATTTGTCAACTGACCGGCATGGACGCTTCCAACGCATCGGTTTATGACGGTGCCACGGCTGCCGCCGAAGCGGTGGCTATGTGCAAAGAGCGGAAAAAGAATACCGTCATTGTGTCCAAAACCATCAAACCCGACACCCTGGAAGTGATAAAAACCTATTGTAGGGGCAACGGCATGGAAGTGGTTTTGACCGGAGAAAAAGAGGGGCGCACCCACTTGCAGGGATTCGCGCCGGATGACAGCATTGCCTGCGTGTATGTGGAGCAGCCAAACTTTTTCGGATTGATAGAAGATGTATCCGCCCTGGCGGAGGTTACCCATCAGGCGGGAGCCAAGCTGATTGTGGGCTGCAACCCCATTTCTTTGGGCATTCTTCCCACACCCGCTTCCTGCGGTGCGGACATTGCCGTGGGAGAAGGGCAGTCTTTGGGTATCCCCATGGGGTTTGGTGGACCATACCTGGGCTTTATGGCTTGTAAATATGATCTGGTACGGAAATTACCCGGTAGAATTGTGGGCGAAACGGTGGATCAAAAGGGGCAGCGCGCCTTTGTGCTGACCTTACAGGCAAGGGAACAGCACATCAAACGGGAAAAAGCATCCAGCAATATTTGTTCCAACGAAGCCTTGTGCGCCATGACCGCCGCCGTGTATCTGGCGGCTTTGGGGGCAACAGGACTGCGGGAGGTGGCGGTGCAATGCACATCAAAAGCCCACTATCTAGCTACGGAATTGTCCAAAATCGGGTATACACCCCTTTATCCGGGTGCATTTTTCCATGAATTTGTCACCATTTGTCCTAAGGGGGCGCAAAATGCTTTGGATGCGCTGGAACAAGCCGACATCTTGGGCGGATTGCCTTTGGATGAAAACACCATTCTTTGGTGTACCACTGAAAAGAACAGCAAAGAAGACATGGACAAGCTGGTTGCTGTGTTAAAGGAGGTGGGATGAGATGGAATTGATTTTTGAAAAAAGCATGGAAGGAAGACAGCAAAGCATATTGCCTGCCTGTGATGTACCGATATATCTGCCATCCCAAACGAGAGAAACACTCCCTAAGCTTCCTCAATTAACCGAAAACGAATTGTCTCGCCATTATACGGCGCTGGCGAAACGGACGTTTGGAGTGAACGACGGTTTTTATCCTCTTGGCTCCTGTACCATGAAATACAATCCCAAAATCAACGATGAAATGGCATCTTTGCCCGGGTTTGCTTCGATTCACCCCTTGCAGCCCGCCCACACCGTGGAAGGCTGCCTGGAAGTGATGACTCTGGCGCAGCAGTTTTTGGCGGAAATTACCGGGATGGATGGGGTGACCCTGCAGCCGGCCGCCGGCGCTCACGGGGAGTTTACGGGTATGATGCTCATCAAGGCGTATCACGAAAGCCGGGGGGATGACAAACGGAAAAAGATCATTGTTCCCGATTCCGCCCACGGTACCAACCCTGCCTCGGCAACCATGGCGGGTTTTGAGGTTGTCAATATTCCTTCCGCCGGGGATGGGTGCGTGGATTTGGACGCCTTGCGGCGAGTCTGCCAGGATGACACAGCAGGTCTTATGCTGACCAACCCCAACACCTTAGGTTTGTTTGACCCTCATATTTTGGAAATTACCCGCATTGTGCACGATGCCGGAGGAATATGCTATTATGATGGGGCGAATTTGAATGCCATCATGGGGATCGTTCGTCCGGGGGATATGGGGTTTGATTGTGTTCACGTGAATCTGCATAAATCCTTCTCTACCCCTCATGGCGGTGGCGGACCCGGTAGCGGACCGGTGGGCTGCAAAGCGTTTTTACAACCATTTTTGCCCAATTCCATAGTGGAACAGGAAAAGAGGGCGAATCAAGACCTGTCCATCGGCAAAGTACGGTCTTTCTATGGGAATTTTTTGGTGATTGTCCGTGCGCTGACGTATATGTTGACCTTGGGACGGGAAGGCATTCCCGCTGTGGCGTATCATGCGGTTCTCCATGCCAATTACATGATGGCACAATTGAAAGAGATGTTCCCGGTGGCGTACGACAGACCCTGCATGCATGAATTTGTGCTGGATTTATCCTCCATCAAACAAAAAACTGGGGTTTCTGCCCTGGATGTTGCCAAAGGATTGCAGGATGTGGGGATTCATCCCCCCACCATGTACTTTCCCCTCATTGTCCAGGAAGCTTTGATGGTGGAACCCACCGAAACGGAATCCAAAGAAACCATGGATGAGGCTGTGGAAGCGTTTAAAAAAGTGTATGAGACCATACAGAAAGAGCCCCATTTGCTGCGTCAAGTTCCTTACAAGGGCGTGATTTCACGTCCGGACGAAGTGACGGCGGCACGAAAGCCCAGGATCCATTATTTTTATGACAAATGATACAACCAAACGGGATGCTTCAACAGCATCCCGTTTGGTTTGATACTATATGTGATTGCATGGGAAAAATGAATCAGGACAGTGTTGACAATTCCCGATGAATGGTTTCTGTTTCTGTTTCGGTTTTTAAGACCCGAATCATTGTGGCAGCCCGTTCCACGGCAATTTTCACACAGGCTTCTCCGATGGATTGGGTGCAGCCGTCGGGATGGTCGCCGGAATAGGCATCGGGGAAATTGGCATACCATTTCAGGCCCCAGTCCAGGCCCGCTTTTGTCAAATGGTCGACACGATGGCGGGAATGCCCGTCGTTTTCATACATTCGCTCCAAGTGCACCAAGTGAGGGTAGGTACCCAACATGAGAGCCGTTTCTCCAAAACAGGCATGTCCGCCTGTTTTTTTCTGTTCGGTGTAGGAGCGGAGTGTGGACATATCGTCGTCGGTGAGCATGGGGAAGGCGTCTCTGCCCCGTTCCTGTACAATTTTCAACAACTCAGGGGGCATGACCAGCTTGTTGTGTCCGTAATACACCAAATAGGATTTGCGGGTATGGACGGCATGGCGAACATACTGGCTGAGAAGGGCGGTGTTTCCCCCATGGGAGGAAAAGAGCAGGATTTTATGAAAGCCGTTACGAGCGATTTCATCACAAAGTTCATCCAGCAAATCAAAGAGAAGGCGGGTCGAGAGGGCAATGCTCCCATACTGGGTTTGAGAGGCAACCATGGAATGGTTGGGTGCCATATCCCCGAAATAGAATCGGGGGAAAACCACGGCTTCTTCCTGTTCCGCCGCCAGTTCCAAAATCTTACCGCCTTTTTGGGTATCACATCCCACCGGCAAATGTTGCCCGTGTTTTTCCAGCGATCCGATGATCATGCAGCAAACACCACGCGAACGTTCAATGGCAAAAGGAAATTCTTCCTCCCGTAAATTTTCCCAAAGCATATGTTACCTCCTGATGTTTTGTTCTCTTCATTGTAAATGAACGATAGCCAAATGTCAATTGTTTTTACAACCAGTTTGCAATCAGGTCATTTTCTCTTGTTTAACTTTTTTATCAATGACGTGGCGTGAAGCCAGTTCCCGGCGGATATCCGCCAGGGAAATTCCCATTTGGATCATGAGAACCATCACATGATAGGCAAGATCGGCAATTTCATATATTGTTTCTTTTTGATCGCCGCCTTTGGCAGCCAAAACCACTTCGGTGGATTCTTCTCCTACTTTTTTCAGGATTTTGTCCAGCCCTTTTTCAAACAAATAGGTGGTATATGACCCTTCTGCTTTTTGATCTTTCCGTCCTTGGATCAATGCCATGAGCCTTTCATAGGAAAATGGAGGTAGCTCGTCGTTTTCAAAAACAGTTTGGGTAAAGCAGGACTCAGTTCCCGTGTGGCAGGCGGGACCGTCTTTTTTCACTGCCACCACCAAGGCATCCTGATCACAATCGGCGGTGATGCTGATGATGTGCTGATAATGGCCCGAGGTTTCCCCTTTCAGCCAAAGTTTTTGTCGGGAACGGCTGTAAAAGCATGACAGCTTTTTCTCTATGGATAGTTGCAGGCTTTCCCGGCTCATATATGCCAGCGTCAAGACCTCTTTGGTTTCGGCATCTACCACAATGGCGGGGATCAAGCCGTTTGCATCAAATTTCAGGGTGTCCAACATAATCATTTCTCCTTACCGTCTGACATGGATTCCGTGTTCATACAAGGTTTGTTTTAAATCGGGAATGGTTACTTGTCCAAAATGGAAAACAGAAGCTGCAAGGCCTGCATCCACTTGGGGCAGTGTGGTAAACAAGGTGACAAAATCTTCTTTTTTTCCCGCGCCGCCGGAGGCGATAACGGGAACACGGACGGCACGACAAACTTCTTCCAGTAAAGGCAGGTCAAAGCCCCCTTGAACCCCGTCGGTATCGATAGAATTGACCACCACTTCCCCCGCGCCCAAGGCTACCCCCTGGCAAATCCAAGAGATGGCTTCCAATCCGGTATTTTCCCGTCCGCCTTTGGCAAACACACGAAAAACCCCGTTCACCCGTTTTACATCCACACTGAGAACAACGCATTGATTTCCGTATTTTTGAGCGGCATCCTGTATGAGGTGGGGATTTTTCAAAGCGCCCGAATTGACGCTGACTTTATCCGCCCCGCATTTGAGGGCACGGTCAAAATCCTCCAGGGATTGAATGCCGCCTCCCACCGTGAGGGGAATAAATATGGTTTTTGCCACTTCACATAAAATGTCGGTAAACAAAGAACGCCCTTCCGCCGAGGCGGTGATGTCGTAAAACACCAGTTCATCCGCGCCACTTTCGCTGTAAAAGCGGGCTAATTTCACCGGCGAAGACACATCCGCCAGACCGAGAAAGTTGACGCCTTTTACCACCCGCCCGTCTTTCACGTCCAGGCAGGGAATGATTCGTTTGGTGATCATATTGTTTGATTCCTCACTAACTCCAGAGCTTTTTTTAGATCAATCGCTCCGGTATAATAGGCTTTTCCCATGATAGCGCCGTGCAGACCCAAAGACTGGAGGGTTTTTATGTCTTCCAGAGAGGACACCCCGCCGGACGCAATGATCTGCATAGAAACCTGTTGAGATAAATCACGGTATAAGGCATGGTTGGTACCTTTCATGGCACCGTCTTTGGAAATGTCGGTGCAAATCAGGGTTTTTACCCCTTTTTCTTCCATGCGGCGGCAGAAGGCTTCATAGCCCCATTCCGAGGTTTCCCGCCATCCTTTGATGGCTACTTTTCCGTCTTTGATATCCACGCCCACGGCGATTTTATCCCCATATCGTTTGACTGCCTCTTTTACAAAACCTTCTTGTGTCACGGCGGCTGTTCCTAAAATCACCCGATCCACGCCGCCTTCTACATAGCGTTCGATGGTCCCCAGAGAGCGAATGCCACCGCCGACCTGGACAAAACAAGGCGTCGATGAAGCGATGGCGCAAATGATGTCGCGGTTGGGTGTATCCCCGTCCCGGGCGCCTTCCAAATCCACCATGTGTATGTGGGTGGCGCCGGCTGCTTCCAATTGCTTTGCCACGGCGGCAGGATTGGGGTTATATGCCGTCATTTGGTTATATTCCCCTCTATGGCAGGAAATAAAATCATGTCTTTTCTCCCCATTCACAAAAGGCTTTTAAAATGTGTAGACCCACGTTGCCGCTTTTTTCAGGATGAAACTGGCACCCCATTACATGGTCCTTTGCCACGGCGGCTGTCACGGTCGCCCCATAAGAAGTGGTGGCAATGACACAAGGGGCGCAGGAAACAGCACAATAAGAGTGAACAAAATACACACAGTCCGATTTCCGCAGGTAACGAAAAAGAGGGTGCTTTTCCTTGAAAACGTGTAGTTGGTTCCATCCGGTATGGGGGATTTTGAAATCTTCGGGTATGAAATCGGCAAGGGGACGCACTTCCCCCGGAATCAAGCCCAGACCTTTATGTTCTCCGTATTCATAGCTCACATCCAGAAGCAACTGCATACCCAGGCAAACCCCTAACAGGGGTTTGCCGGCATGAACTTCTCTGTGAATGATTTCATCCATCCCGGTATCCCGCAATTGCCCCACGGCATCGGCAAACGCGCCCACACCGGGCAAAATGATTTTATCCGCATCCCCGATGATGGTGGGATCGCCGGTTACAATCGTTTTGGCCCCCACGGCTTCTAAGGAGCTTTTCAGGGAATAGAGGTTGCCTACGCCGTAATCGAGGATGGCGATCATCATAAAATTCCTTTGGAAGAAGGAATGTCATCGGTATTAAGATCCAGCGACACGGCACTTTTTAAGACGCCGGCGAACGATTTAAAGCATGCTTCCGCAATGTGGTGGGAATTGGCGCCCGCCATTTTTTTTAGATGCAGGGTGATGCCCGCATTCCGCACAAAGGCTTCAAAAAATTCCCGGACTAGTTCCGTGTCAAACTCCCCGACTTTTTGGGAGGGGAATTCCACGTCGTATGCCAAATAACTTCTCCCGGAAATGTCCAAAGCCGCCAACACAAGGGCTTCGTCCATGGGCAACAGCATACTGCCGTAGCGGCAGATGCCTTTCTTGTCCCCCAAAGCATGCAAAAAAGCTTTGCCCAGACAAATACCGATGTCTTCCACCGAATGGTGGAAATCCACCGGGGTATCCCCTTTGCACTCTAAGGTGAGATCAAAATGGCTGTGGCGGAGAAACAGGGCCAGCATGTGGTCGAAAAAACCGCTGCCTGAACGGATGGTGCCCTGCCCGCTTCCGTCCAAGTTTAATGTCAGCGTAATGTCGGTTTCGTTGGTCGTTCTTTCTATTTGTCCGATTCTCATATCTTACCTACCTATTATTTTTTTTACCGTGAATAAAAAATGCTCCATTTGTTCCATGGTACCAATGGTGATGCGGTTATATGCCGCAATCCGATCCTTGTCAAAATGACGAATCAGTATGCCTTCTTGCTTCAATTTTTGATACAGGTATGCGCCGCAAATCCCCTCTTTTTTAGCAAAAATAAAGTTGGCTTTGGAATCCAAGACCTGAAACCCCATGGTTTGCAGTCCTTTTGTGGTATAGGCGCGGGTTTGGATAATTTTTTTGCAGTTGCCCATGAAATAGGCATTGGAATCCACCGCCGCTTCTCCGGCGGTCAGGGTCATCCGATTGATGGCATAGGGATTGGTGGCATATTTGATCTTGTTCAAATCCTCAATCAACGCTTGGTTTGCCACGGCAAATCCCAGTCTGGCCCCTGCCATGCTGCGGGATTTGGAAAAGGTGGCGCAGACCAGCAGATTGTCGTATTGTTTGATCAAAGGGATACAGGATTCTCCCCCAAAATCAATATACGCCTCGTCAACCACCACCACGTTGTCGGGATTTTTTTGTACAATCTGTTCAATTTGAGATACGTTTAGATACAGTCCCGTTGGTGCGTTGGGGTTGGCAATGAAAATGGTTTTTTCTACCCCAAAATAAGCAGAGATATCCAAGGTGAAGTCTTCATTTAATGGTATTTTGGTATAGGGAATACTGTGCAAATCCGCAAACACCGGATAAAATCCATATGTAATATCGGGGAAAATTGCCCCGCAGGGGCAAAGAGACAGAAAAGCAAACTGCAAAATGTCATCGGATCCGTTGGATAAAAAGATGTTTTCCGGATTCACCCGATACAGCGTGGCTAATTTTTCAGCAAGCACCGCACAGGTGGGATCGGGATAGAGCCGCAAATCTTCCAAAGTGGCAACCCCCACGGCTTTCAGAACTTGAGGGGAAGGGGGATAGGGAGATTCGTTGGTATTCAGTTTGATGTATGGCATGTCTTGCGGCTGTTCGCCGGGAACATACACTGAAAGGGTTTGGTATTGAGTGTTTAAAAATCGGCTCATGGTGTTTCACCTATCGTACGAACCAAAACACTGTTGGCATGGGCGGACAAGCCTTCTTTTTCGGCAAAATATGCCACATCCTCTGCTACATTTGAAAGAGCGGCAGGGGTGTAATA
>ENA-UOOK01001730-UOOK01001730.1-fermentation-metagenome-genome-assembly--contig:-NODE-1730-length-28270-cov-68.565019_pt1 | contig 28270 bp, 22 predicted proteins | sample MGYA00245777_ERZ724023 | MGnify/ENA primary metagenome ERZ724023 (study PRJEB28704, sample SAMN03018312) | fermentation metagenome | biome: anthropogenic terrestrial biome; feature: soil... | reverse complement strand
TCATGAATTCTGCAGAAGAAGTTTCTATTAACGGGATGGAAGGGAAGTACCTTGACCTGGGGGACATGAAAATCCTAAGATGGAAGATAGGAGATATTAACCTGAGCCTTACTGCCTCCCTGGAAAAAGACGAACTGCTGAAAATCGCGGAGTCCATACGGGAAAATGTCTGAAAAACTCTTTTAATGGTAGTTAAAACCGGAAAAAGATGAGGAATATGGCAACAAAGAATATACTATTACTGCTGGCTCTCGTAATTCTGGCCATCTTCGCGTCGGGATGCATGGAAAAAGAACTGAGTGCCGAAGAGATTGCAGCCCAAATGCTGGAAAAACAGGACAGCGTTGAAGATTATTCATACACAATGCGCATGACCTCTTACATAGGGGAAAAGGTCGTGGAAAGCGAGTTTAAGACGATATACAAAAAGCCGCACATGCTGAAAAACTTCATAGAAGAGCCGGGAGGGGAAGCAGAAACGCTTGTGCTCTCTGATGGAGAATTCAGGTGGACATATGATTCAGGGACAAACACGGTCATGAAAACAAGAATTCCTGAAAGCCAGGAATTAACCGAAAATGACTATCTCTCAATCATAAAAATTTCTCTTAACAATACAGACCTATCCCTGCTTGGAACAGAGAATATTGAAGGAAGGGAAGCCTATCTGCTGATGGCTACCCCAAAAGAGACAGGAGAACAGGCCCCTGCATACAGTATGAAAGTCTGGATAGACAAAGAATCCTGGATGTGCCTTGGGTATGAGATGTACGACGATAACGGGAAACCAGTATCAAAAGTAGAAATCAGGAACCTTAAAGTAAATATCGGGATTCCGGATTCTGAGTTTGAGTTTAAAATCCCGGAAGGAGCAACCATAAAGACTAGGGAGCCCGGAAGTATTGAACCTCCTGAAGAATTAAGCCTCGAAGAAGCTAAGGAACGGGTCGGTTTTGAAATCCTGACCCCAGAGTATCTGCCCGAAGGTTATGAATTCAGCCACGCGGCGGTTTATAATACCAGTGAAACGGCCCCCGAAGGCCAGGCTTATGAGGCGGTAATCCTGAAATACACAAAAGGGGAAGAGAGCATATCGATCACAGAAGCCGTATATGAAGGCCAGGCTCCCGAATCTGCAATCATGGATACTGCCGAAGATGTTTCGATTAATGGGGCAGAAGGAAGGTATCTTTCGCTGGGGGGTATTAACGTGTTGAAGTGGAAGCTCGGAAGTGTTAACCTGGGCATGACTGTTTTTCTGGAGAAAGATGAGCTTCTGAGAATTGCGGAGTCCATACGGGAAAATGCCTGAAAAATGAAAATAATTTCGGGAAAATATAATTTGGGTGATGAAGAAAATGAGAGGGAAAAAAGCATTGGCTGTACTGCTCCTTGTAACTCTGGCCCTTTTTGTGTCCGGATGCCAGGAACGGGAACTCAATATAGAAGATATTGCGAAACAGATGCAGGAGAAAAATGCTGCCATTGAGGATTACTCGTATACCATGTACATCACATCATGCGCCGGAGAAGGGGTATTGGAAGGCCAATGGGAAGGTCAGATCAAGATTATGTATAAAAAACCGGGGATGATGAAGACCCATTCAAAAAATATTGGTGGAGAAAACGATGAACATATTACGGTTTCGGATGGGGAATTCAGCTGGAGTTATATGCCGGGGACAAACACGTTTTCAAAAGTAAAACTCCCGGAGTATAAAGAGCAAACAAAATCCGACTACATAAGCGGCATAGAGTATTTCCTGAATCAAACAGATGTTACGCTGCTGGGGGAAGAGGAAGTTGCCGGCAGGCCTGCGTACCTGCTTGAAACAATCCCGAAAATGGGGGTTGGAGAGGCAGCTGAAAATGAAAGTGAAAATGAAAATGACGAGGAAGATGACAAGGAAGAGTTCTCTCTTGGCCCGACAAAAATCTGGATCGATAAAGAAACATTCATGCCTCTAAAATATGAAACGTATGACAGTAACGGAAACCTTGTGCAGAAAACAGAAATCCTTGACCTGAAAATCAATACAGGGATTCCGGACTCCGAATTTGAGTTTGAGGTTCCTGAAGGAGCAGAAATAATTACTGTAGAATCGGCCCCGATAGTGTTTACGGGAGATCCGAAAAGCCCTGGAAAAGTCCCTGTGGAAGATATCAAAGAGCATGCCGGTTTTGAGCCGCTGGTCCCGGAATACCTTCCCGAGGGCTATGCTTTCAGCCACTCAATGTCAATGAATACAGAGAAAGCAGCACCTGATGGACAGATTTACGAAACGGTCAGCCTGACATATATCAATAAAAAAGAAAATAATGTCATGGTACTTACGGAAAAGGTATATGAAGGAGATCTCAGCGAATCCTCAATTATGGAAGGGGCAGAAGACATCATTATCAACGGAAAAGAAGGAAAATATTTTGAAGAACCGGGAGACCCGGAGAGGGGGACGAAGCGATTAAGCTGGAAAATAGGGGACGTTGAACTGAATCTTCTGGCGTACATCGAAAAAGATGAACTATTGAAAATTGCAGAGTCAATTTCAGAAGCATAAATTCTGCATCAGAAGCATAAATTCTGCATATACCGGGCGGCAAATTAACGGGAGCAAACAATGGAAAAAATGCGGGAACAATCACGAAAAAGCACCAAATTAAAGCAGGAAAATAAAAACAGTAAAAATAAGAATTAGGATGAAAGAAAAGATGAAGAAAGTAAAGCTCGAAGGCTTTACTCTGTAATTTAACCAGTGCCTCTTATTTTGCAAGGTTGTAGTTCTGGTTGACGATCTTAAGAGCGCAGAAGTTGCCGCACATTGTGCATGCATCGGTGTCTTCGGGTGCCCTGCTGTTCCTGACTGCTCTTGCGTGTTCAGGATCGATTGAAAGGGAGTACATCTTTTCCCAGTCGAGTTCCCTTCTAGCTCTGCCCATGTCAAGGTCCCACTGTCTTGCCCTGTCAGGGTACTTTATCATGTCTCCAACGTGAGCTGCAATCCTGGAGGTCTTGACTCCGGTGATGACGTCTTCGAGGTTTGGAAGGGCGAGGTGTTCTGCAGGAGTTACGTAACAGAGGAAGTCACAGCCGTATGATGCGGATACGGATGCACCTATTGCGGTTACGATGTGGTCATATCCTGGAGCGACGTCGGTAACGAGAGGACCGAGCATGTAGAAGGGCTTGTGACCGCTCATTTCCTTCATGAGCTTGACGTTGGTTGAGATCTGGTCAAGTGGTACGTGGCCAGGACCTTCGACAATTACCTGTAATCCCTGTTTGTGTGCCTTGTCAGCCACTTCGGAGTTAATAATGAGTTCCTGAATCTGGGCGCGGTCGGTTGCGTCATGGACTGCCCCTGCACGCATTCCGTTACCAGTGGAAAGAACGACTTCGTGTTCCTTGAGGATTTCAACGAGGTAATCGAAGTTTTCATAAAGCGGGTTTTCCTTTTCGTTGTGCAACATCCAGGAGCTCATGAAAGCACCGCCGCGGGAACAAAGTCCGCCGTACCTGCCGTGGGCTTTAAGCCTGTCAAGGGTGATGTTATTGATCCCGGTATGGATTGCCATGAAGTTGGTTCCGAGCTTTGCCTGGGCTTCGGTTGCGTTGAAGAGCTCGTCTTCAGTCATGTGCACAATTGAGCCGTACTTTCTTGCAGCTTCAATGAAAGCCTGGTAGAGAGGCACTGACCCAACTGAAAGGGAGATGCTGTCAATGACTTTTTTCCTGATCCCGAGGAAGTCTCCGCCGGTCCCGAGCTCCATAAGAGTGTCAGCGCCTGCTTTTTCTGCAGCGATTGCTTTTTTGACTTCCATATCTGGATCAACGATGTCCGAGGATACTCCGATAGAGGCATTGACCTTGGTCCTGAGCCCTTCACCTATACCGCAGATTTTAACCTGCCTGTAAGGAGAGATTGGAATAACAATTCTTCCAGCTGCAACCCCACGGCGGATGAATTCTGGGTCAAGCCCTTCATCCTTTGCAACGATCTTCATTTCTTCGGTAATGATCCCTTTTTGTGCATCTTCCACGATTGTCATATTATTAACCTCAAGCGTTCTATCATCTGTAAGATTTGTCAATAGGATTTATCTATATGATTAAGCTGTAATTAAGGCAAGGTTGAGTTAGAACATAAAAGGCAAGTAATTATATATAACACTTTTTAAAAAATTAACTTTAACCATAATCAAGTTTACTTTACTTAGATGCCTGTCGGTGTTGAAAATATAAGAAACTCGATTAAAATAAACATTTTATAATTTAATCGCAAACCTTTTTTGAGTAGAAAGCAAGTAAACTTGTTCTGGACGGGAAATTGAAAAAAGAAAAGATTTGGTATATAGCAAAATCAGATATAGAAAATAGGTAGCCTAACAAGAGAAAACAAACTCATTTTTCTATATAATATTTTTGCCCTTAATAAATGAAGTATAATTTTTTTGGAGATATTAAAAGGTAAAATAATTAACTTCAAAGACCAGGTTAATTTTATATTAAGTTCAAAATATTATTTTTCGATGAAGTCCTCATTGCCTTTTACGTTGGCAACTAAAATAAAGTAAAACTATTAAAATGGCAGATAACAAAGATTTCATAAAATCTGACCAATTTAAGAACTTCATGCAATAATTTTTGGGTAATGGGTGGTTCTATTTACAACGTGAGACGTTTTATTCTCATAATAATCAAAAGCATATTGACTACCCAACACACCAAGACTGCGATTCCCAAACGGCACTTCCTGTCCCAGAATAGCGATGACTTTTACATAGCCTGTGTCATTAACATTTGCCGCGAGTAGATTATTGTACCTACCTCTGTATTTTTCAGGCCATTCCGTTGGGTCGTTATTTGCACTCAAAAAGACAAAGAAAGACACATTTTCTTCTCCTTTTAGATTATCGCTTAAGTAGACGTAGGTATCATATGTTGGATTTGAGGCATATTTAGTGTAGTCTCCATAAGGGACAGAAGAAATATTAGATACATTTTCAACAGGAAACAACATCGGGCTTCCATTATTTATTGGATCAAAAATATCAAAATAGTTTGCAACAAACCAGGCACCATCATGAATATCTTCAAGCCTAGTATTGTTTGTTCTGAATCCAAGCATATAACCCTTATCAGTTTCTGCAATGAAAGTTACCCAGTTCCCTATTATCTCTTTATTCTCAAGTGTTTCACTCATATTTCTAAAATAGGGACCTATATAATCTCGTTCAGGCTTACGCGTGGCTTTAAGCAGAAACTTCTGGAATAAATTAGGTTTCTGAGTGAAGGGAGTAAAAAATTTTCCTTCCTTAGATGCGGGGATAGGAACCATTATCACAGTCGTTCCATTCACTTCCTTTCCGGAAAGTCCTGTCACTTCAACATCATAGTTAAAGTGATATCTCTGAACCGGCTCCCTATTAAGGTACATACCCGTATTTATGGCATAGATGGCATATAAAAATAGTATGCCTACAACAAAAAGAGTGAAAAAGATAGGAATATGCAGTAGATTTTTTCTTCTCACTTTTACTCGCCTCCTCATACTCTAATAAAATCTTTACTCCAGAGGCAGAATCAACCTTAAGTATTTACAGATCTATAATTTTTTTGCCTCCGTGCATATTGAGTTCAGATTAGCTCTAAAAGGCTAGTTATGGACTCCATAAACTAATTTGGTTTAACTTTTATGAATTTTTTGACTAGGTCTTCTAATAATATTAGAGAAAGGGAAATTTACAGACCTGAAATAGAAAAACAAAGGTTAATTAGAATTTTTAGACAGACCTTACTTATAAGGTAATCGCTGTTGGCTGTTTCTTACTTGAGCTTTAAATTTTGAGTTAATCTATTGAAAGTGTAAGCTGTGCACGTTCTAAAAGAGGGAAACAGGAAGCTAATTTATAAATCACATAATATATAGACTAAAAAATTATCTTGAAGCTAGGTTAATGGATATCAAATTTTTAAGAAAGTAATTTAAAAAACATTAGTATAATTGATGCTATAGGCTAGTGTAATAATATCTAAACTCTAAAAAAGTTACTAGTTCAAATTAAAAATACAGGCTAAAAAAAATAGAAGTTTTTATTTCTCCCTTTTATTATTTTCCTGGATAAGCTTAACGGTTTGCCTGTGCAGGGTTACTATAAGATCGCTCAGCATCCCGAAGATGAACATCTGAAGTCCGAATATAATAAACAGGGTCGTGAGAACTGAAAGGAGAACATGGGTGATATCATTGAACCACTCGACTACCACATAGGTTCCCGTAAACAAACCTGCAATAATAAAAAGAAGACCTATGATTCCGAAATAAAACATCGGATTATAAACTTTTGCAAGCCTGTAAATTGTAGACCCTATTCTAAACCCATCTTTAAGAGGATTTAGCTTGGTTGCGCCTTTTTCATTTCTTGGGAGATATGTGATTGGAACTTCTTCAACTCTTTGTTTTTTAAGAATACACTCTACAGAGATCTCAGTCTCAATCTCAAAACCTGTTTTATTAAGCTCAAGTTCCCTTACGCTTTCAAGCGTAAATGCACGATAGCCGGAAAGAATATCTTTAAGATCCGCTCCATATGCAACGTCAAAAAACAGATTTATTATGCGGTTGCCTACAAGGTTAAGTTTTGTAAAAGCGCCAGGGGAGTAATTCTCAAGCCTGTTGCCTATGACGTGGTCGGCTTTGCCTTCCAGAATAGGCTTGAGGAGGGAACGAGCTTCTCGGGCAAGATACGTTCCGTCACCATCAACCATTACTACATAAGAGCTCTCTATAATCCCGAAAGCCTGAATCATTGCCTGTCCTTTACCTTTTCCGGTCTGAATGACAACTCTTGCGCCTTCGGTTTCTGCGATTTGATCTGTGCCGTCCTTGCTATTCCCATCAATTACCAGAATATTGGAAAAACCTTCCTGCCTAAAATCCTTGATAAGCTGTCCTATTGTTGAAGCTTCGTTCAAGGTAGGAATAAGAATGCAAACGTCTGCGTTGTTCACGTTTCACACATATCCTTTGTCGGAATCTCTACGCGTGCCGCAGAATCCGTTTTGTTGTAAAATTATATAAACACCTTATTTCCAGAAAAATGGTATATAACTAATAAATTAAGGGTTCTTATAAAAGCCCCATGCTGTCGAGCTGCTTGCGGACTACTTCGACGCCCCTCTCGCAATCTTCAGGGGTCTTGCCGCCTGCAACTACCAGTTTTCCGGAGCTGAAGATAAGCACAACTACTTTGGGCTCATCAATTCTGTACACAAGCCCAGGGAACTGTTCAGGTTCATATTCAATGTTTTCAAGTCCAAGCCCTATTGCAATTGCATTCAGGTTTAAAATAGCATGCAAGTCTGCCGAAGCAACAATATTCTGGACAGTAATCTGGGGGTTCTCAATGGTCTTAATCCCTATACTGTTCAACTTTTTAGCCATATTGCCAATAACTGTGTGTACATCGGCAACGTTTTTCGCCCCTGTACAGACAACCTTACCGGAAGTAAATACCAGAAAAGCAGCTTTAGGATCTGAAACCCTGTAAACGAGCCCGGGGAACTTCTGCTTGTTGTACTCGGCTCCTTCGAATTGGGATTCGATAACAGTTAAGTCGAATTCTTCAGCGAGTTTGGTAGATGCAACCACATTTTCGATCTTGATGCTAGATTCGCTCATTAGTCAACCCTCAGTATATAAAGCAAAAGTAATATCCTCTAACCAGTATATAAAGCTATAGTTAAATACCATACATACTATATAAATGCTTTATATATCAATATAAATGCGACGGAAAAACTTAAATTTAAGGCGCCCGTGCCCTCAAAAAAATAATAGAGATGCCAACAGTCAGATCATTTTATAGATCCGTCATTTTTCAAATTTCCTAAGACCTTCAAGAACAGAATCATACTTAGTACAGACTCTCTGGAGAAGATCGCCCTCAACACTACGATGCGTGGGTATCAAAATTTGAGCCCCTTTTTCAATTTTAACCCCGCTTTTTGAAATTCCATAATCAGGTGCGATAAGCACTCCGTCTGCTGAGATTCCAAGAGAAAGATCGTTTACGATTTTTGAAACCATTTCAGTTGCCGGTTTTACCTTTTTCTCGATAAGGACAGCAGAAGAAACGTATCTTTCTCTGGTTTCCCGAATTTTCTTAATATTATTTTCCACTATTTTGAAGTCAACTTCATCGGGAAGTTCTTCAGTAAGTAAAGCAATTGCTTCGATAAGGTCTTCAAAAGTTGTAGAATGCATCTCAAGAATTTCTCCGTCGCAATACTGCCGTACAGTATCAGAGTAACCAGCCGAGATCACGACAACATCTGCCTCAAGCAGGCGGGAAATTTCTTCCTTCGAAGGTGAGTAAGCATTGACAACAAAGTATTCCCTGATCCCGCACATACCCATAAGAGATTCATACATTGGAGTCACGACAACGATCTTCTTTCCTATCCAGAGGTTGATCTCACTCTGGCCACCCTGGGATTTTAAAAGCTCAAGAATTTTCTCTTTTATGGCTTTAGGATCATTTCTTTTAAGCCCAAAGTAATCTGCAAAAAGCAGGGTTGTAGAAAGTTGTCTGCTTCTCCCGTAAGGCACAGATTCTACAAAACCTCGTTCTATAAGATCTTTTATATGATCATAAGCCCCGCTTCCTCTCATATCAACAAGTTCGGACTGAAGTAAGGGCTGGTAATAGGCAATCATAGAAAGGGTGCGGAGTTTCGGGGCTGAAAGCTCTTTTGGGGCAACTTCCCGCATAAGTTCGGAGTATTCAGGCTTGACCTGCATGACATATCGTTCCCCAAGGTCAAGGATCTCAATTCCTGAGCCCCTGGAAGAATAAGCTTCTGTCAGTTTCTGTACTGCCGAAAGGACAACTTTTTGGGGTTTTCCAGTGATTTTCTCAAGTTTTTCAAGGCTTACTGCCCTGCCAGCAGCAAAAAGTACGGCTTCGATAATCTCAAACTCACTCATGAATCTTACTCCCTGATTTAGTTTCAGGCTTCAAAAGCTCGGCTTTTGGGTTCATAGTTTCATGAAACAGATGAGGATTGTTCTCAGTGGAAAAACCGGATTCCTCTCCCGGATAAATATATAGTTCATCGAAAAGTTCGTTCTGGAAAAGCCAGATCTTTCTGGTTGAAGCAAGGAAAAGAAGAGACAGGTAATCCATTATTCTGTCTTCACTTTTTTCCAGAAAGCTGGAAAAAACTACTACAGGCTGCTTCGCAAATTGTTTGGCAAGGCTCGCCCATATCACTGTCAGACGTGAGCTAATGGTTTCTTCATGTGCAATGCCCAGGACATCACCGGTAGTAAACTGGGGTCGAAGCTCGGATTTTTCTGAAATCTGGCTTGCCTTTTTTTTGTTTTTCCTGGATAAGCTTTTTTCAGCTTTTTTGAGTTCAAGAATCAATTCATTGAGTGTAACCGGTCTCGTGGAAATCCTGCGGACAGGAAATTTCGGAACAGGAAATTCCTCGGGCTCAGGGAAATCGGGATCGTCAAGAAAATCTGGATCGAACGAATCGACCTCTTCCTCCTCTTCCCCCAAAATTCCCGAGGATTTCATGCGAAGGAGAATAGCAGAATAAAGAAGGGTCCTTGAGGAAATTCTAAGGTCCATCTGTTTGAGTTCTTCCACCCTTCCCAGAAAGCTGTCAGTAAGCTGCACAATATCTATATCCCAGGGATCGATTTTTCCATCCCGCGCAAGCTCAACCAGAATACCCAGAGGTTCGTAAGTCTTAAATTCCGAGATATCAAGCAGATCCCAGTCAATTCCAAGGCATGATAGCGTGCCTGACAGCCCATAAGTTTCGGGATCTGCAAAAAGAGAATCATTTTCCCCGGATTCCTGAACTTTACGGACTTGAGGTTGAGGAATCTCAAGCGCTACATTCGTGTTATCCAAAAGTTCAGCCATTAAGCTTCACCCCAGTAATGCTCGTGAGATTATTTTCCTGCATTGTAACCCCTATTGTCCTGGATGCGGCCTGAATCATAGGTTTTCTTAAGGAAACAACAATAAACTGGACTTTTGATCCTGAGGCTTTAACACGCCTTGAGACCCTTTCCACGTTCCAGCCGTCCAGAAACATATCAATTTCATCAAAAGCATAGAAGGGAGCAGGACGATACTGCTGGATCGCAAATATAAAAGCAAGCGCGGTAAGACTTTTTTCCCCACCTGACATTGCTTCTATCCGCTGGAGAGTTTTTTCCTTGGGCTGTGCCCGAAGAGTCATCCCTCCTGCAAAAGGGTCTTCAGGATTTTCAAGCAAGAGCTCACCCATGCCATCGGAAAGCTCGTAAAAAATCTCCCTGAAATTGGCATTAATGCTGGCATAGGCTTCCATGAAAGTGTCTCGCTTTAACTGCTCATACTGGTCAATACGCTCAAGGAGCTGCTCTCTCTCAGTAAACAGAGTATCCCTTTTCCCCTGTAAATCCGAAAGCCTGAGTTCTACCTCATTATACTCGTCAATTGCCCGCATGTTTACGGGCTCAAGCCGCCTGAGGGCTTCATCGATTGCCTGAATCCGCATATAAACGGTTTCATAATTCGGGACCTCATCAGTCTCTTCCAGCCCTCTTTTGTGGATTTCTTCGACAAGCTGTTTTTCCTGGTCAAAAAGTGCATTCTTCGTAGCTGTGAGCGTAAGCACCTGCTGCCTTGCCTTTTCAAGTGTAGTTGAAGCAATACTTACTCTACGCTTGACAGCACTGTGCTCAGCCTGAACTTTTTCCCGCTCTTGTTGAAGTCCTATAAGTTCATCCGAAAGTTCAAACTCCCTTGCTTTCTTTACCTCGAGTTTTTCCTCAAATTCCTTTATTTTTATCCTTAGAGAGTTTACTTTCTCCAGTCTTGAAGCTTTCTTCTCATCAAGCTCTCTGATAAGTTCCTTAGCTTCAATAATTTTGTGTTCAGTATATTCTTTTTCAAGCTGCAGGGCGTTCTGGGTAGCTTCAATATCTCGGATTCGGCTATCAAGCCTGCGGAGTTCCTCGTCAACAAATTCTATCTTTTTATTGATTTCAGGCAGAGGAGAATCTGCAAGCTTTTCTTCAAGTCCAGAGATCTGTATCTCAAGTTCGGATACTACCTCCTCCTTATCGGCTTTTTCAGCAATTACTCTGTCCATCTCAGCCCTGAGTTCGGTTTTGGACTCCTCAATTGCTTTGAGATCGGCCTGTTTAGCCTCAAGAAGTTCAGCAAGTTTTGTTTCCCTACCTGCGATTTCCTCAAGCTGATGTTCCTTTCTTGAGATTGTTGCCTCGTTGTCCCGGATTTTCCGGCTTAACTCGAAAAGATGGCTTTCAATACTGTCCTGTTTGCTTATGGCTGCATTCCGGCTTGCATCTAGAGACTTTATCTCCTCTGCAAGTTCGAGCAGTTTATCTTTTTCTGCAGCCGCAAAGGAAATTCCCGATTTAGACGAGATTGACCCTCCTACCATTGCTCCGCTCTTTTCAAGAAGTTCACCTTCAAGAGTGACCATTCTTGCTCTGCCCATAAGGCGGCGAGCACTTGCAAGGTTTTCCATAACAAGAGTATCCTGAAAAACATACCAGAAAGCAGGCTCAAAATCGGAATCAAATTCAATAAGGTCAATTGCATACCCTATCACTCCGTTCTCATAACTCAGGTTTTCAAGCCGCCTGGGTTCTCTCAATTTGTTGAGGGGAAGGAAGGTAGCTCGTCCTCCTTTTCTGCGTTTCAGATATTCAATTGCTTCGGCAGCGTCGGCATCCGTATCTACAACAATCGCCTGCATCCGGTTTCCTGCCGCAATCTCCAGAGCTGTTGAGTATTGTCTGTCCACTTTTCCAAGCTGAGCAATAGTCCCATGAATTCCGAAAAGGTCTTCCTGCCTTGCAGCCCCTATTACCATCTCCACAGCCCTGGAATAGCCTCCTCCCTGTTCTGAGGCCCTCACTCTTGCTTCCGTAACTGCATATTCCTGCTGGAGGCTGTGAAGCCTGTTCTCAAGCTTCCTGATATCTTCCTTTATCCTGAAATGGCTGCTTTCGATATCATCACGGTCTCGAATTAGAGATTCCAGGTTTTCGGAGAGTTTTTCAAGCTCATACCTGACAGAAAGGGTGTCACTGTCAGAAGTAGCAACCGCGGTTTCGGCATCCCTGATCTGGTTTTCAATTTCTCGGAGCTCCGAAGATTTTCTCCTGAGAGAATCAAGAAGCCGATCCTCGGTTCGGATGAGCTCGTTTTTCTCATTTTTTACATCCTCAAGATTCTTTTTGGCAGCCATGAGCTCATCCCGAGTAGCTGCAAATTTTGCGTCTACATCCGCAATCTTACTCTGGAGCAGCATGCGTTCGGTTTTACGCTCGGAAAGCTCGAAAGAAATACTATCTTTTCTCAGGTTTTCGGCTTCGATTTTCCCATCAAGTTCCCTGACTTTACCCTTGGTAGAATCAATTTCTACAAAGGCTTTTCTGCGTCGCGAATCTGCCTCCTCAAGCTCGGATTCCGAAAGCTCAATACTATCTAAGCAACGCGAAATTTCTCCCTTAATCTCTTCAATTTCCCTCTTAATCTGAAGCTGTTCATCCTCCCCTTTCTTCCGAATTTCAAGGGAGAGCTTTTCCAGGGCATCCTCGAGGATCTGAAGTTCATTTGTTCTCTCGTCCAGGAGGAGCTGGACTTTTTCAAGATGTACTTCCTTTCCTGCAAGCTCCTTTTCTACATTCTTTAGTTCAGCCCTTGCGTCTTTGAGTTTGGAGAGCAGGACATATCCTTCAAATTTAATTTTTTCAGCCTTAAGCGCCTGATATTTTAAGGCCTGATCGCGTTCCCCTGCAAGTTTTCCTAGCTGGGTACGCACCTCTTCAAGAATTATATCTACACGCTCGATTTGCTGTCTTACAATTTCCAGTTCCCCAAGCGCCTTTTGCCTGCGCTCGTCAAATTCTGCAACCCCCGCGATCTCATCAATAATTTTTCTTCTTTCTACAGAACTCATGGAGATGATCTGTGTAACATCTCCCTGCATAACCACATTGTAACCTTCAGGAGTTACTCCGGCTTTTGCAAGCTGAGAATGGATTTCTCCAAGAGTTACGGATTTCCCATTGAGATAAAAATAGCTGTAATACCCGCTTTTTGTCCGCCGAACCTTTCTTGAGACTTCAATCTCGTCAAGTTCGATAGGTAACTTACGGTCAGAATTATCAAAACGAATCGTAACCTGAGCAAAATTAGGTTTTTTTGCCGTATCGCCATTATAAATCAGATCAGTAAGTTTTTCAGCTCTAAGAGTCCTTGAACTGGTAAGCCCAAGTGCAAAAAGAATACCGTCTATTATGTTAGACTTTCCACTTCCATTAGGACCGGAAATTGTAGTAAAGTCATTATAAAAAGGGATCTTTACTTTTTTTCCAAAGGATTTAAAATTAACAAATTCGATCTCTTTTATATACACAGAATGCCTCTGTAATTTTACGTTTTTGAGGAAGTTTCTGTTTTTTAAGCCTTATTACGCTCGAGAATTCTCCGGTTGCAGGTTATAATCTCAGCGTCTTCATCTTCCCGCACATCAACGGATTCTTCTATAAAATGCTTTTTAGAAGATTTCTCAGCGATTATGTATTCACATTTATAGTCATCTGCAGGTTGGGTTCTTTCAGGAGGCGGCCTAACTGCAGAAGGCTGTCTTACAGGGGATAACGACCTTGGAAATTGCTGCCTAGCAGGTTCTGTCCTCATCAACGGCTGCTGTCTCGATGTACCTTTAAGCCGTCTTCTATCTCCACTTTCTGCAATAATATATTCACATTTCACTTCTACATTTTCTCTGTCAAGTTCCGCGGGCTCAACCTCTCTGAACTTAAGCTGAACTTTTGCACCTGTGCCTGGCAGGGAGGCAGGCGCTTCTTTGAACTCACCAAGTCTGTATGTTGAGTTTTCTTTTCGGGATTCAGGTTTTTGTTTGGGTTTTCTGGAAAGAGGAGGAAGGTCAAGAGGATCTTCAGGATGGGAAGAGGTAATAGAAGGATGAGAGGAAATAACCGGAGCAGCCTTTTTCGCATCCTCCAGTTGTTTAGTTAGATTTCCTAGCTGCGCTTCCAGTTTCTTGATAAGCGTTTTCTGGTCGAGCAATTCGCGGACAAGTCCATCCTGAATGCCTGCAAGTTCCCTCAGCTTACGATCAGCTGATCCCGAGTCTTTTTCCCTAGATGCTTTCAACTCCACTCTTAACTCATTGAGGATTGAAGCCTTGAGCAAAGCAGGGTCAGGGATTCCCATAAGCTCAGTTCTGATCTCAGAGAGGACAAGGTCCTTTATAGAATCCTGATCGGAAACATTTTCCATTTCGGCCCGCAGTTCATTGAGAACCGAAACCTTGATCGATTTCTTGAGAGTCTCGAGCTCCTCATAGGTTATCGACAGCCGCCTTTTAAACGGTGTATTATGTACATCCCTCTGTCCAGTTCTCATTGAAATACCTCTTACAATAGATTTGGTTCCGATATCCTGATTACCTGAAATCCTTTACGGTAGGGCAGATCAGCATAATTATAATTTAATTGATTACACTATAGGAATTTAAATAATATGTACAAAGTACATGTAATCTTACTTTATTATATATATGGTAATCGATAGTATTTTCCGGTCTTATAGAGCTCTCCATTAAAGAAAAATAAAAACTGTTTTATTAATTTATCCGAAAATTGTCTTTGCGTAAATCTTTTGCAAAAACCTGCTGAAAGTACAGGAAAGAGATATAAAAGATATTTCAAAACCTAAAAAGTCTTTTAAGAAATAAGGTCCAGAGAAGAAGGTTGATTGGTTAATTAATACTGGAAAAAAGGAATGAAATCCAAGCTTAACATTAAAAAAAGGAGTTAAATGGTTGGATTTCAGTAATGGGATGAAAATATTTAAGAGGAAGTGTTAATTAATGGATGAAAAAGTATCCTTGAAATCGATGAGTACATTCTCCCTTGATTGGACTTTTGAGGAGGTACAGTCCATTTCCGCAGCATTTTCATAAATAACGGAGCCATGAGTTCCAGTGCTCTCAAGGAAAAATTGAACCTCGTCAAGTTCAGGCTCCCGGAAATGATCCATTTCAATTATATCCATAATAACACTCAACACGTTTTTGTGTGAATAAGTGGTGATTCGGGTCATCGGAAATAAACACGATGCACTAAATATTAATAATTTGCGGCAAACGGAGAAAAGTTTAGAAAGACAATAACAAGTTTATTAATATATAACTGTTATGTTCCTTTTAATGATATATGTGTTTTAAAAAATAATCCACGGTAAGTAAAAAATAATGATTTTTAATTTTTAATTTTCGTTTTAAGTGATATAAAATGTGGATATTTTTTTGGTACTCGGCATTGCAGGAAGATTTATAGATCTGTCGAAAAAATAATAGAAAAATTAAAGGAAAGAAGGCGCAAACCCCCTAATCAGGACGCCTATTCCTAGAGCAAGGACTATGGTGAAGAGAACTATTAAAGCCGTATCTTTTATTCCAAGTTCGTGTTTAAGTATTGCAATCGTTGCCACACATGGGACATAAATGGTCGTAATTACAGCAAACTGGTACATCTGAACAGGAGTCATTACGGCTGCAAAGTTGGCTGTGCCTGCAAGTACGGCAAGGATCTGAAGAGCCATTTCTTTTCGGAGAATACCAAAAACTAGAGCTGTTGCCGCAAATGCTGGAAGACCTAGCAGTCCCACGGATATAGGCTCAACAAAATCCTGGAAGATTGAAAGGAGGCCCAGAGCATCGGCAACCCCGAGAAAAGCACTTCCAGCAAGTAGAAGCGGAAAAGCAATGTAAAGGAATTCTCGACTTTTCATCCAGGTCTTTCTTAGAGTAGATCTCAACTCTGGTTTTCTGAGAGGGGTCATTTCCATAATAAAGCCACTTTTCTGACCCGGCAGACTCTTTCCCAGAATCCAGCCCATGCCAATAATGATAAAGATCTCCAGAATATAGATTGAAACCGCAGGCCAGAAACCTACAAAGGTTCCCACAAGCCCTAGGATGATAACGGTCCTAGCAGAGCAGGGAATGAGAGATATAAGGAAGGAAGCTATCCTCTTTTCTCGCCGCGTGCCAAGGGCATGCACCGCCATAATTGCAGGGACATTGCAGCCAAACCCAAGAACCAGCGGTATGACGGCTCTTCCATGAAGTCCAAGTTTATGCGTGAAGTTGTCCAGCAAGAAAGCTGCCCTGGTAAGATATCCCGAATCCTCGAATAAAGAAAGAATGGCATAAAAGACTGCAATATAAGGAATTGCAATTGCAAATCCGGCTTCTACTCCCAGAAGAGAATACACAATCAGGTTTCTCAGGATAGGTGGCATACCTGAAGTTACCGCTTTGGCAGGCAGGATGACATGAGGCTCAAAGATATCATCTACAATCCAGGTCTCAAGGAAACCTCCTATCCGGAAAACAAGAAGGAAAGTGAGGAGTAGGGCAGATACAAGCACTACAATCCCAAATTTAGGGGATGTAAGGACGGCATCTATCTTTTCTCTCAAACTTTTTTTAGGCTCGAACCTTGAAACCACGCTGTCCACAATATATCCGGCTTCACCATAGAGATCTCTTGCAACTGTATCAGCTACCGAAATCCCGCGTTCCATCTCCAGATTCTGCCTTAACCTCCTGGCAGAAGAGAGCAGGGCATTTGCCTCAGGCGGCATACAGTAGAGTTCTACAAACTCGGCATCGTTCAACAGAGCTGCAGTTTTTACGCTTGGAGGAATATTAGGAAAAGCATAGTCCAGGCTGGAAAGCGCCTCCCAGATCCACTGGCTATATCTTACCCTGTGATGCTCCTGAGTTTTACCCTGTTCTTCAAGGGCTACGAGTATTACGTCATCGAGCCCTACTCCCCAGGTCACAACCGTTGGCACTACAGGTAGGCCAAGCAGTTCTGAGAGTCCATCCGCGTCAATGAGAATACCAAGGTCTGCAGCCAAGTCCACCTGATTTAACGCAACAACCATTGGGATATCGAGTTCCAGAAGCTGCAGAGTTAGATACAGATTTCTCTCAAGCCTGCTTGCATCAAGAACGTTGATTATAATATCTGGCTGGTCTTCAATCAGAAATCTCTTGGTTACCTTCTCATCTTCGTTTGTAACTCCAAGGGAATAAATGCCTGGCAGGTCAACTACTTCAATAGTTTTTCCCCGAGCCTTTACAATTCCCCTTTTAAGCTCAACTGTTGTGCCAGGATAATTTGAAACTTCAACACCTACTCCGGTAAGCCTGCTGAAGAAGGCACTTTTTCCAACGCTTGGGTTACCTATAAAAGCAATTGTTAAGTCATAAGGGGTTTTGCTCTTACCTCCGCTTCCGGAAGTGCAGCATGAGCTGGGAATTTTTATCACGTCTCCAGTTTTTCGGCTTCATGCCAGTTATGCGTCTTTTCTCCAATTCAGACGGTTTTACGTTTTGGAACTATGAAAATTTTCTTTGCGACGTCCCTTCCGAGAGCAACTTCCGATCCTACTGCTATAACCGAGATACTACCCTGTTTCTGCTTACGCCTGACTTTGATATCTTCTCCAGTAAGAATTCCAAGAGAACTCAGGCGTTCTTTAGTATCCCTGGAAAGAGTTACCCTAGCAATTTTGCCAGAACTTCCCTCTTCCATTTCATCAAGAGGGATGAATTTCTCATCTCTGCTGATATTATCCTTATCAAGATTGATAGGGTTCCCGTCAGGGCAGTATTCAGGACTTCCAAGAAATTCGTAGAGCTTTTCGAGTACGGCATCAGATACTGCATGTTCAAGTTCACAGGCTTCTTTATGGGCGCTCCTCCTATCAAAGTGAAGGACATCAACCAAGAAAGTCTCAAGCACTTGGTGCTTTCTCTTTATCTTTATAGCCTGATCAATTCCTTTTTCAGTTAATTCGACTCCCTGATAAGGTGTATACTCTACAAGTCCTGAAGAATGTAACTTCTTTATCATTTCCGTCACACTCGGCGGAGATACATTGAGTTCTTCAGAGATCTGTTTGGTCTTTGCAGGGCCCTGATTCTTTCTAATTAGGTAGAGAATTGTCTCAAGATACTCTTCAAATCGATCTATATGCATAACATCATCCCACCAATACATGCCTGACTTTGAGATCATATATTAGGGCAGCCTAAAAAAGCAACCGCCTGAATAAATAATTTTCGTTTTTTGACTAAATTTGTTCTAACTATATAAATAAAAATCTTGAGAATTTTAATTTCTCAGAAATCTGATTTCTAGGAATTCTGATTTAAACTGTTTAATATAGAAAAAATAGAAAAAAGAGTTCAGGAGTATTTAATTACTCAATTGATTTAAGAACAGCAATTTCGTTACAGTCTGGAAACTTGGGGCATTTCAGACAGCCAGACCAGATTTTCCTGGGAAGGCTGTTCTTATCCACAATTTTAAATCCAAGAGACTTGAAAAACCCAGGTACGTAAGTAAGTGCGAAAACTTCCTTCATGTTAAGGTTTTTAGCATCCTCAAGACAGGCCGTGACAAGTTTTGTACCTATTCCTTTTCTAGCATATGTAGGATTTACGGCAAGAGCAAGTATCTCTGCGAGGTCTTCCCATACAACATGCAGGGCACAGCAGCCCACAACCTCTCCATCAATCTCGCAAACGTAATAATCCCTGATGTTCTCATACATTTCACTAAGTGAACGGGCGAGCATTAGCTCTTCCTTCGAATAAGTGTTGATGATCTGCTTCATCACAACAACGTCATCTACCCTAGCTTTCCTGATCAATTGGTGCTTCCTCTTAGGTGACATTTTATTTCTAATAGAATTGACTGCACTGGCTTATAATATATAAAATCATGCTGTATATCGAGTATGGGAATACTCATTCTCTATATAAAAAATTTACCATAGTCGATACAATGTATCCCGTAATTCAAGAAAATCTAATTTTTCATTATCTTCCTCTAAATTGATAGAGCATTCAAAAAATACCAGAATTCAAAAATAGACTTTATCTCCAGGTGAACTACCACTAAGCTAAAGAACTATCACTAGACTAAAGACTTAGAGGTTTTACACTTCTTCCTATAAAACTGATAAAACATGATGAAGGAAATTAGCGGGCGCGAAGGGATTTGAACCCCCGGTTTACAGCTTAGGAGGCTGCCGCCATATCCTGGCTAGGCCACGCGCCCATGAAATGTGTTCTCAAAAATATATTGCAGCTGCCTGCTGAATTTGTATTTCATGTGAAGTATCCATAATACCGGCATAAGATATATATTTAATTATCGCTCCATAGCTGTGAATTTATGCTTGTAAACAAGAATCGGTTTTTCAGGAAAGTTTTAAATCTAATGTAAACCATTGACCCTAGAGAGGTTAACAATACCTTAGATTTCCACTTGACTACTATCTTTCAGAGCTTGTAAATTAATCCTTATGAAGTTATCGATATAATGATACCAGGCTGCCTATATCCAAGTCACCATTAAGCAGAGTTAATTATAATTAATTGACTAAAATGTTTGTTAGCCGGGCTTTACCTTAATAAGTTAAGTTTAATGATAATTAAACAGATCAGATCTCGATCAAATACATTCATTCTTTATCAATTAATTCAGTATTAATCAACTTCAATCAATTAACTTCAATCTCTTACGTTAATCTAACTCTTACGTTAATCTAACTCTTACGTTAATCTAACTCTTAAGTTAATCTAACTCTTTATTATTAATCCTAAACCCAATTACAGCTTTACTTTGCACTGGATTATTTATGCCTGCCTTCAGGGCACATGAAGTTTTGACAAATCTGAAGAAAGCAAAAGAATGAAAGATTCAGCTAAAATTAATAAGAGGAGATGTATGCGCATAAAAAACAACAAATCATATTCCAATCATACTCCTGAACTGAGGATGATGGTTTTTGCATCCCTTTTTGCGGCTCTGACTGCCGTAGGAGCTTACATACAGGTTCCCATACCTTTCTCCCCTGTCCCTGTCACATTACAGGTTTTCTTTGTCCTGCTTGCCGGAAGCATGTTAAAAAGAAAATGGGGAAGCCTGAGTATGATAGTATATACCTTGCTTGGCATAGCAGGGCTTCCTGTATTTGCAGGAGGCAGCTCTGGAATGGGAGTGTTGCTTGGCCCCACAGGTGGGTACATAATCGGATTCATTCTGGCAGCTTATACTATAGGAAAGCTTTCCGAGAAGGCTGAAAACACTAACAAATCTGGTCTCTTCATTAATGCCCTTAATATGAGCGCAGGAATCCTAGTGATCTATGCCTGCGGGTTTATTCAATTGATGCTCGTAGCTGAGGTAGGACTTGGAACAGCTCTTGCTTTTGGTGTCATTCCATTTCTGCCTGGAGAAATCATAAAAGTTGCAGTTGCCGCATACATTGCTTCAACCCATGAGCTCTAATACTTCTTTACTTCTGACTTTTCTAGAAAAAATAAGTTGAATTTAAATAAGGAATGCTTCACAGAATTAAAAATATAAAGTGAAGAAATAAAAGTTTGATTAAGTATGATCAGGCTCGAAGAAGTAAGTTACAGTTATCCTGATGGAACCCCTGCACTTGAGAACATAAACCTAACTGTAAAAAAGGGGGAATTCTTGGGGATAATTGGGAAAAACGGCAGCGGAAAATCCACACTTGCCCTTCAACTCAACGGGCTCCTGAAGCCCCAGACCGGCAGGGTAAAGATAAGGGGAATGGACACCCGTGACCCTTCAAAACTTCCAGGAATCCGGAAACTTGTTGGTGTTGTATTCCAGAATCCGGAAACTCAATTTGTGGGCAGGACAATTGAGGAGGACCTGGCTTTCGGTCCAGAGAATCTCTGTCTTCCTCCCGTAGAAATCAAGAAATGTGTGGATATGGCTCTTGCCGAAACAGGGCTTCAGAAGTACAAATATCGTTCACCAAAAACGTTGAGCGGAGGACAGGGTCAATGTGTAGCTTTGGCAGGAATCCTTGCAATGAGTCCTGAGTGCCTTATCTTTGATGAGATAACTTCCATGCTTGACCCGGAATCGGGAAAAGCTGTCCTCGAAACCATAAAAAAACTACATAAAAAAGGAAAGACCGTCGTATATATTACACACAATCTCGAAGAACTCTATGATGCAGATAGAATCATTGTTATGGAAAAAGGGAAAATAAGGCTTGAAGGAGAGCCTGAGAGCGTTTTTTCTAACCCCTCCCTTCAAGCCCTTGGGCTTGCTCTACCTTCTGTGATTGAACTGGCAGAGCTCCTAAAAACTCATGGAATGGTAATTCCCTGGGAAAAAACCTTTTCTCCCAAAAGCTTTGCAGAGGAATTATGCCGATTATTCTTGAAAACGTAAGTTTCTCCTATTCCAGAAAAACCCCTCTTGAAACGCTTGCTTTAAGAGATATCAACCTGCGGATAGAGAAAGGAGAGTTCGTTGGAATACTTGGAGAAAAAGGCGCAGGAAAATCCACTCTAACAAAACTTTTAAACGGACTTTTGAAGCCTGAAACTGGAACCGTCCGCGTGGATGGGCTTGATCCTTCCTTAAGGGAAGCAAAACGCAGGATAGGGATGGTTTTTCAACAGGCTGCAGACCAGCTCTTTTGTAAGAGCGTGTATGAGGAGATAGCTTTCGGACCTCAGAACTTCGGGTACTCGAAAAAAGAAACCGAGGAAAGAGTATATGAGGCAATTGAAGCTGTTTCTCTTGACCATTCTATACTTTCTCGAGATCCTTTCAGCCTGAGTGGAGGAGAAATGCAAAGAGTCGCCCTTGCAAGTGCACTTGCCCTCAGGCCGGATTACCTTATACTGGATGAGCCCATAACAGGGCTCGACCCAGTTGGAAAAAAGGAAATTCTTGATGCTCTCAAAAAAGTGAAAGATATGGGAACTGCGGTTATAACAGTAACCCATAATCTTAAAGGGTTTTTTCCTTTGTTAGAAAAAATAGTGCTGATAAAGGAAGGAAGAATAGTTTTTCAAGGCAGCCGGGAAAGCTACCTTCGAAAAGAGTGCGTACCACTTCCGCCTATAGCTTCTATAATGAAAGAACTCAGAGCAAGAGGAATCCCCGTAAACCCTGAGGTATTCACGGTTGAAGACGCTCTTGAAGAGATCCTGAAAGTGAAATTCGCTCTTGAAAAAGAGAAACAATGAGAATTGTTCTTGAAAAAGAGAAATAATGAAAATTAAAGAGTAAAGAAAATAATAGCGGAAAATACCGGAAAAATTCTAAAAACAGGAAAAAAATTCCTGGAAGATGTTTTAAAAACAAAGTAGAGGAAATATGCAGGAGCCTGTCTTCAGTTACGTGCCCGGGGCTTCCCTTCTTCACAGGCTGGATCCCAGGACAAAAATCGCAGCAGTAATGCTGCTTGGATTTCTGACGTTCAGGATTGAAAATTTTGCAGAAATAGGAGTTCTTTTCGCGTTTTTTTTTGCCCTCGCTTTGCTCTCAGGGTTGCCAATGAGAGTGTTTTTCAGAGCAGTAAAGCCTATGAGGCTGTTTATAATTTTTATTTTTCTTGCACAACTATTTTTTACAGACGGAAGAGCACTTGTCTCGTACTGGATCCTTCAACCGAGCCTGGAAGGACTGGAAATAGGGCTCAAACTTGCTGCCCGGTTTATACTCCTTTTGCTTTTTGCAGCTCTCCTAACAGCCAGTACCGATCCATCTGCAATTACCTGCGGCATCGAACGAATGTTAAGACCTTTACCATTACGCCTGTTGGGAATCAGCTCTTTTGAACTTGCTACGATGATGAACATTTCTATAGCTTTTCTTCCTCTTCTGTTCGAGAGAGTTGAGCGGACAAAAGCAGCCCAGGCTGCAAGAGGAATGGATTTCGTAAAAAATCCTTTCCGTTCGGTTCCAGCCCTTGCAATTCCCCTGCTCAGAGGTGTGATCAGGGATGCCGAAGAACTGGCTCTCGCAATGGAAAGCAGAGGATACCAGGGAAGCAGGCGGACCTCGATACATGAGCTTTCCATGCAGAAAAACGACTGGAAAGCCCTTTTTATTCTTGCACTTCTCATCATTTTTATTCTGGTTCTTTGAACCCAGGCTCTGGCGATCTCTTAATCAGATTCAGATAACTTTCTCAACTACTGGAGGCATTAAGAATGTGTTAATATGTGAACAAATGTTCATATATTCATGCAAGGTGAATGTGAAAGAGTGGATTCAAAACAGATGGGAAACTTGTTACAAAATATTCCTGATTCAGATAGTATCACGCGGATGGCCGCAGTTTTTCAGGCACTTCAATCCGAGACTCGCCTTAAGATACTTTTCTTGTTAAGACAAAAGGAGATGTGTGTCTGTGAATTCGAACAGGTGCTTAGTGTCACTCAGTCCGCAATCTCACATGGCCTTCGCACTCTCAGGCAGCTTGACCTCATGAGGGTCAGGAGAGAGGGAAAGTTTACGATTTATTATATTGCAGACGAGCATGTCCGCACGCTGATTGAGATGTGCCTCGAACATGTGGAGGAAAAATATGAGCTTTGATTTTCTCAACGCCTGCATATCTCTTTTTTCAGACATTCTCCTGGAATCCTAGGAAATATTTGTAGAGGCGGCTCCCTACCTTATTTTCGGCCTGGGGATTTCAGGTCATCTCAATATCCTTGTGCCTGACTAGAAGATAATGGAATACCTTGAAGCTTCCGCAGGAAAAATTCGTTCTGTTATCAATGCGTCCCTGGCAGGTCTTCCCTTACCATTATGCTCCTGCGGAGTCATTCCTGCAGCCATGTCGATAAGAAAAAGGGGGAGCAAACCGGGGAGCAACCATTTCCTTCCTGATTTCGACTCCAGAAACAGGAGTTGACTCGATAGCGGTTACTTACGCTCTTCTGGACCCTCTGATGGCAGTTTTCCGCCCGCTTGCTGCCCTTATGACTACTCTTCTTGCAGGGCTTGCAGACAATTTTTTGATAGGTGAAGAGTCGGGAAAGCAGAATTTCAAAAAACAGTAAACCCCCGGGAAAAAAGCAAGAGTTCTTGCAGTCTCGACCTTGATTGGAACTTCGGTGCAGGGAAAAACATACAACCCTTCCTCTTGCAGCCCCTCATCCTGTAGTTGTAATAAGCCAGCAATCTCGAACTGCCTGGAGAGATTTCAAAGTGGATGCTTGTCGGAATCCTGTTTGCAGGAATAATCTCTTACGCAATCCCAGAAAACCTTATTCAAAACTACCTTGGCGGCGGCGGGCTTGGATCAATGCTAGTCATGCTTTCAGTGAGTATTCCCCTTTATATCTGTGCTACAGCTTCTACCCCTCTTGCTGCAAGCCTGATATCCAAGGGAATGAGTCAGGGAACAGCTTTTGTTTTCCTCCTTGCGGGTCCGGCAACCAATGCAGCAACCATAAACGAATATCACTGAAATAGAATAAAGAAATGAAAAATAGTAAAAGAGGATAGAAAAATACCAGAATAATATAAATCCTCAAAAATAGAATTACCAATATGCAGGAAAATCTCGAATCTCAAGAAAAAAAGGGAACTAAAGGAAACTTTTTTGAAGCGCCTGGGGTACCTAAAGTTGAATCTAAAGAGGAACTAGGCGCAAGATCAGAGGGAAAAACAAAAGAAACCAGTAAAAGCACCGCACCCCTAGAACGAAAAGAACCAAAAATAAAGGATTTCAAACCTGAAGGGGAACTTGAAACTGGCTATACAGAGAAATCATGGGCAAAACCTGAGAGAAAAATGGAAGAAGAAACCACTTTAGAGCCAAAGGAAAAAAGAGAAGAGAAAGCCGCAGAAGAGGCTAGAGAAGAAGTCATAGAGGAAGCTAGGGAAGCTAGGGAAGCTAGGGAAGCTAGGGAAGCTAGGGAAGAAAAACGCACCACCTATACCCTTAAGAAGCGCCTTACTAAAAGCAAAAAAGAGCGCATGGTCTTTGGAGTCTGCGGCGGATTGGGAGTATACTTTGGTATTGACCCAACCTTTATACGGCTTGCTTTTGCAGCCCTTGCTCTGCAAGGAGGAATTGGTATTGTTCTGTATATTATCCTAGCAATAATTATGCCCTCGGAAGAGAGTTTTGAGATGGCTTCCAGCACCCAGGGCAGCAAATATCAGTGATGAGACTTCTTAAGCTAAGCCGGGAAAAATAACAGATTGCAGGAATAATTTCAAGCTTTTTCCGGTTAATCTTTTTTGATTATTTCTCTGAATTTAAGTCATATTTTAGCTATTTTAGAGTCATTCTGTTTTGAAATCCTGAGTAGAAGGCCGCGTAACAGAAAATAAAGAGTTTTGCAGAAAAGAAATAAGAATGCAAAAACAGTAAAAGAAAATCTGCTGAATTAATTAGAAGTAAGTAAATTAAGCGGGCCCGAAGGGATTTGAACCCCCGGCGTCTGGGTTAGAAGCCCAGCGCTATATCCTGGCTAAGCCACGAGCCCTTTTTGTATTTCCTATTACGGAATACGAAATGCGCATCTAGCATAAAAGCCTTTTGTATGAATGTCTTAATCAGAGCTGCAATATCTTAAATTTTTTATACAGAACCGGAATTATAATATATATTCAGTATATATCCGCTGTATTTAACGTTTCATTTAAGAATGACAGTATGGAAAAAACTACCCCTTAAAGCTTTGAGTTCTGTTAAGAATCCTGCCTAGGGCTCACATACTGCCAATAAATGAAAAAGTTAATAACATACTTAGATTTCTAGATTAAAGATCATAATAGATTAAAAATCAAATAAAGAGGTAAACTCTAAAAATTTAAAATTGCAGAGGATTGTTCGCAAATGAGTGAGTTACTGATTTATGTGGATGGGAATTTTGTTCCCAAATCCGAAGCCAAAGTTTCGGTCTATGACCATGGATTTCTCTACGGTGACGGTGTTTTTGAAGGAATAAGGGCATACAACGGGCGTGTTTTTAAATTAAAAGAGCATGTTGACAGACTCTACGATTCAGCAAAAGCAATTGCAATGGACATCCCTATTACAAAAGAAGAGATGAGCGAGATAATTCTTGAGACCCTGAGGAAAAACAACCTCAGAGATGCATACATCCGTCCTATTGTCTCAAGAGGAGTCGGAGATCTTGGGCTTGATCCCCGCAAGTGCGAGAAACCCAGCGTGGTTGTTATAGCCCAGGGCTGGGGAGCCATGTATGGAGATCTGTACGAAGTCGGGCTCACAGGAGTCAGTGTCTGTGTCCGGAGAAATGCACCAGATGCCTTATCCCCGAATATCAAATCCCTGAACTATCTGAACAACATCCTTGCAAAGATTGAAGCCAACGAAAAAGGAGGAGACGAAGCTATTTTCCTGGATCAAAATGGTTTTGTATGTGAAGGCTCGGGAGATAACATCTTCATAGTCAAGAACAACCAGGTCTTTACTCCCCACACGATCAGCAACCTGAAGGGGATTACCAGAGCTACAGCCATAGAACTCCTTGATGAAATGGGCTACAAAACCATCGAAGCAAACCTAGGATTATTTGATCTATATACAGCAGATGAGATCTTTGTTACTGGAACCGCTGCAGAATCCGCTCCTCTCACCAGACTTGATGGAAGGCTCATAGGCACAGGCAAACCCGGCCCACTTACAAAGAAGATGGTTGAAGCTTTTGAGAAAATAACCCAGACTACGGGTACCCACATATACAAATAAAGAACTAAATTTATAACTAAATAAATAAGTTCATAAAGCAAAAGAAAAAATAATAACATGCGGGGTTTTCCCGCCCTGATTCTTTTTGGGTGGCGTCTGGAGCAGTTTTCTAGTTTTCTAAACTTTTTTAATTCCTGTTTAAGCTCCTTTTAAGCCCTTTTTCAAGATCTGCCTAAATTTGTATTTAAGTTTTTATTTTGAGTTTTTAAACTTCGGTTTTGATTTCCTTTTGAGACTCTGTCTGGATTACTCTTTGAGCTTTTTTAGACTCATAATTAACTTATATTTGAATATCTCCTTAACGATTCACTTCTATTATGCTTCTGTATTTTCTTCAGGAAAAAGTAAGTATAAAAACATATCTGGAAATACTATTAAACTAAAAAACTTATCTGAAGGCTGAAAAATCAGGATTGAATCTCTATGAAGCGCAAAGAATTTCGGAAACTTATCTCTGTGGAGAAGGCAAGGGAAATAATAAACAGCCTGCAGGTCCTTCCCAGACAGGAAAGCTTGATCCTTGAAAATGCTCACGGTAAAATCCTTGCAGAGGATATTGTCGCCGAAATTAATGTGCCTCCCTTTGCAAGAGCGATAATGGACGGGTATGCCGTAAGAGCAGCGGATACGTATGCCTGCAGTGAAACTGAACCAGCAAAGCTAAAGGTACTCGGAAATATTCCTGCAGGCTCGGACGCCAAATTCACAGTTTCGTCAGGAGAAGCTGTGGAAATTGCAACTGGAGCCCCTATTCCAGAAGGAGCTGATTCAGTAGTTATGGTCGAATACAGCTCTGAGGAAAACGGAACTGTATTTATTTACAGACCCGTAACCGTAGGGGAGAATATAATGAAAGCCGGTTCGGACATCCAGAAAGGAGAACGTGTGCTTAGAGCAGGGCGAAAGCTCGGAACCAGGGAAATTGGGGTGCTGGCATCAGTCGGAAAAAAAGAGGTCTCTGTCCTTAAACTGCAGGTTGGAATAATCTCAACAGGAGACGAACTTGTACGTCCCGGAGAAAAACTTGCTCTCGGGCAGATATACGATGCAAATTCCTACACCTTATATGCTGGGGTGCAGGAATGTGGAGCCTTCCCCAAACTTTACGGAATTGTAGAGGACAATGAAAAAGTTATGAGAGAAGCACTTGAGACCGCGGTTTCGGAATGCTCTCTAATCCTGACGTCAGGCAGCACATCATCAGGAGCAGGGGATATAATATACCGGCTTATAGATGAAATCGGGGATACTCTAGCTCACGGCATTAATATAAAGCCTGGAAAACCCGTAGTTATAGGCGTAATAAAAGATATTCCTATCATAGGGCTGCCTGGAAATCCGACATCTGCTTTAATTATTTATAATGAGTTCGTAGCTCCTCTCCTCCGGGAAGTTCTTGGAGCTGAAACTGAACTTAAAAAAGTAGAAAACGGGATAATGGGTACTGGCATCCGTTCTGAAGGACGGCAGCAGCTTCTTCCTGTAGGTCTGATAAGGGGAAGGGTTTATCCTGCAGATAGGGGCTCAGGTGCCATAACCTCTCTTTCCGGAGCTGATGGTTTTATCGAAATCCCATCTACTGTTGAAT